>WBZO01001415.1_pt1 | contig 37662 bp, 29 predicted proteins | sample 5204261 | NCBI WGS metagenome assembly WBZO01 (sample SAMN12412400, study PRJNA552823) | activated sludge metagenome | isolation source: activated sludge from anammox sidestream of wastewater treatment plant... | place: USA: North Carolina | collected 2017-09
ACGACGCTTCGCAATTACTGGCAAAAACTATACGGACTCAAACAGTTAGGTGCTCTTCGGAGACCACTGCTTAACTAACCAATTTCGTGATCTACTGATTATTCACGTTCTTCAGTTTACCTTTCGATTCATTGCCATAAGCCGCATAACATGAATTATACAGATGGTAGATATGCCTATTATTAGGCATGCATACCTAATAATAGGCATATCTACCTAATAGTAGGCATGCCAGCATTCCTACTATTAGGCATGCTGTACTTCCCACTATCAGGCAGCGTAGATGGCTCAATTCTGGATGCGAGATCGAGCATAACGGCCTTGTCGTACCTCAGTTCCAGAAGCTGAAGTTTTTTGTTCCACTTTCCTCTCGCCCGCCTGACTGCCGTTTGAAGTTCAACCTCCTGAAGACCAATCTTCAACCCGACGATTGTCTCGCTTGGAATTTCGCCCGTCTGCCGTGACCAGGGGATGGTTTCGACTATCAGATCTATGGTTTTGTGACGCAGCCCGCGCGCTTCGTCGTAACGATAGCGTGCGCAGAGCAATTGCTCGCCGTATTTGTCGAGCAGGCTTTTCGTGCCGTTCTGGCCTGACTTCAGCTTCTTCTTCGCTCGCATGGCTTTTCTCCGTGGCCGGCGAGAACCGTTGCGAAAATTTCGGTTGAACAACGACTGTAGGTCTACTTCGAAGGCGGGCGCAGTATAATCCCGGCTTCTTCGATCTTGCAATCAATGCCGTTCTTTCGTGACGTTCACCCCAGGAGTCAGCCAGGAATCAACAGTCGGATTGCGCCGCTGTTTCTTTACCGTGAAGTTCTGTAGGAAGATGATGGCAAGTCTGCTTTTTCCCCGCGCCGAAGTCTTTTTGTTCGAGATCGGTTGCCGCCATTCGGCGATGGTGATAAGTATGTCCCGGCGCTGAAGGAGAGGATAGAAGGCCGTTCGACGCGACGCCGCGCCGAAGCGTCTTCAGACATTATGGCAAAAAAAGAATTACCTGTTCTCAACACGTTATTGGTCAACGGCAAGGCTGTGAAAGTACGGCTCCGTTATGACTGTTCAAAATGTCCGGCTTATTGTTGCACCTATGATTGGATTCTGGTCACGAAACGCGACATAGAGAGATTGGCAAAGCGTTTCAAGCTGAGTTACGAAGAGGCTGAGTGCTACGGCATCGCAAGGATCACATCTTCAAAAGCGCGTGCCAGTTTCTTCACCCGGAGAAACGGAACTGCACGGTATATGAGCACCGCCCCTCGACCTGCCGCGCTTTCCCTGAAGAAAAACGCTGCGGCTATTACGAATTCCTGACCTGGGAACGCGACCATCAGGATGACGAAAGCTTCATCCCGCTGCAGCAATGAGAAGAAAGACAAGGGGACAAGGAGAAGGGGGGACAAGGAGACTAAATTTCCCTATCCCCTCTTCTCCTTGTCCCCTTGTCTCCCTGTCTTTCCCTCACCCTTTCACCCCTTCACTAACCACTCTCACCAAAGCCGCGCTCAACTCGCGTTGGAAAGTTCCGCAGAGACGACCGATGTCTATGGCTGGTGTTTCGTCAATCAGGCTGCGGTAGAAAGCGATGGCGCCGATGGTTTCGCCCTGTTCGGCGATCAACGGCACACGCAATGTCCAGCATTGATCCGAAGCGAGCAGGGCGTCAATCTCGACGCCTTTTCTCTTCCAGGCCCAGGTCGCGTGGCCGTTCGCCAGGCTCAGGTAGCGCATCGGGTATGATTCAACCGCCGGCTTGATTCCGTTGATTTCAAGCAGCACGCAATCGAATTCATCAGTTTCGAGCATTGAATCGAGCGCGGCGAAAAGTTCGCTCGCATTTTTCACTGCGCTCAGGTCATCGCTCGTTCGCCGCACGCGCACGTTGACGGCCAGCGCGCGGCGCCCCCGCGTCATTCCCTGCCTGATCTGACTGCCCAACTCGCTGAATTCGGCGTAGCCGAGCCGCTGGACTCCGAAGACAATCCCGACTCCGAGCACGAAGAAGATCAACGCAGCCAGATTGCGCTGCGGGTTGAGCAGCATCAATCCGAAGAGCGAAAACAGCGCGCAGACCGCATAAAGCAAAATCACCGCCTGCCGCTGCGTCAATCCGCGTTCCAGCAGTTTGTGATGGATGTGGCCCCGGTCGCCTCTGAACAGAGCCTCCCCGCTCACGAACCTGCGCGCCAGCGACAGCCCCGCTTCGGTCACAGGCAATCCGAACGAAACCAGCGGGATCGCAATCGCCACAATCGTCGAACCTTTCTGCGAACCGGCCAGCGACAAAACCGCCGCCAGAAAGCCCAGAAACAAACTGCCCGAATCGCCGAGAAAGATCGTGGCCGGGTTGAAGTTGTAGCGCAGAAATCCCATCACCGCGCCGACCAGCACGACCGCGATCAAACTGATCTCCGGGTTTCCCTGCGCGACCGAAAAGATCAGGATCGAGACGAGCGCGAAAACCGACGCGCCAGCCGCCAATCCGTCAATTCCGTCAATCAGATTGAACGCGTTCGTGATCACGATGATCCACAACGCCGTGACCAGGAAACTCAACAGCGCGGGCAAATGCCAGTGACCGCCGAACGGCGACGAAAGGTTTTCGATCCGAAAGCCCGCCGCATAAACCATCAACGCAGCCGCCGTTTGAAACGTCAGCTTCAACGGAGCCGACGCGCCGCGAAAATCATCGTAGACTCCGAAAAGGAAGATGAACGTCGCGGGCGCGAGCAGCGCAACCAGTCTTAAGAGATTTGCCCGGAAACTGTAGCTGACCAGATTGCCGAGGAACGGCACGCACAGAAGCGTCGCGGTGAACGCGATGTAAATCGCCACGCCGCCGAGCCTGGGCGTCGGGCGCGAATGAATGTGACGGCCATTATCCGGTTTGGCGACCGCCCCCCACTCAGACGCCTTCCGCCTCACGAGCGGCGTGACCAGCATCGCCGCCAGGAATGATAGGGTGAACAGTGTTACGTAAGATCGCATGTTTTTTCATTCGTCAATCGTTAATTGCGGGGAGCCACGTTCAGCAGGTTTCTGCTCTGCGGCGGTCATCGGCTGTTGACCGGCGAGCGCTGTCTCAAGCGCGTTCAAATATTTTTCAGCCAGAGTCGAACGCAGGTAACGCGCAGTGACGAAAGCGCGCCCGTTCTCACTCATCCGCGCGCGCAATTCACGGTCGCCGCGCAAACGAGTGATAGCTTCGACCAGCGCGCCCACATTCTCCGGCTCGACGCACAGGCCCGCTTCGGCGGCGGTGACGAGCGCGGCGGCTTCGCCTTCGACGCCGCATATCACCGGGCAGCCCGCGCCCATCAGTTCAAACAGCTTCGACGGCAGAACTTTTTTGAAAATCGGCAATCGTTTCAGCGGGACGACGCTCACGTCGCTCGCGCGATAAAACGACAGCAAACGTTCGCGCGGCTGTTCGTTGATGAACGTGACGTTGCTCAGCTTCAACTCGGAGGCAAATTGTTTGAGCTTTTCTTTCTCGGCGCCTTCGCCGACGAAAAGAAAATGTATGGATTGATCGCGTTCAAGCTCTTTCGCCGCTTGCAACGTGATTTCCAGAGCGTGCGACATCCCGTGAGTGCCGATGTATGAAACGATGAATTTGTCCGCCAGCCCCAACTCTTCGCGCAACGCTTCAGGCGCGGTCTGCTCCGACGCCAGGTATTTCGGGTCAATGCCGTTCGGCACGACGGCGATCTTTTCAGCGGGAATGCCTTTGCCGATCAGATACTGCCGGGTTGATTCGGCGACGGGAATGATCAGCGCGGCGCGGCGATAAAGATAATTTTCAATCGCTTCGAGCAAACGAATCAGCAGCCGGTTTTTCAGCGCGCCCAGTTCGACCGCCGATTGCGGCCAGATGTCGCGCACCTCGAAAACGAACGGCGCGCGTTTGATGACGCTCAAACAGTACGCCGCCACCGCGCAGAAGAATTGCGGCGATGTTCCGACGACCACGTCGGGCCGTTTTGTCAGCATTGCGCCCAGAATCAGCGATGAGAAAAAGAAGGAAAGAAAGTTGAGAACACGCTTCGTGAAGCCTTTGTTCGCCGCGACGTAAACCCACGTTCGCAACAAGCCAATGCCTTCAACGTTCTCGCGCTTGACGAAATAGCCGCGATACTCCGGGCGAATCACTCCGGTCGGATGATTCGGGAAGCCGGTGACGACCGTCACGTCGTGACCAAGACTGGCCCAATGCCGCGCGTGCTCGAACGTCCGAGCCGATGGCGCGCCCATTTCAGGCGGGAAATATTGGCAGAGAAAAGTGATTCGCATCACTGTCTGATGATTCTGTAGCCGAACGCTTCTCCTTCGCGCACGGCGTAATTGAAACAGATAGCGCGGGCTGCCTGCGCCACGCCGAAGTCAGGAAAGCGCCAACTTTGCACCGGCTGTTTTGCCGCTTCAATAATTTCTACCGCGTCAGCGCCGAAAGGCTCGATGCGCGTGGCCAGCGATCCCGCCGCGCATTCGACGATGAGCCTTTCACCGTCAACGACCTTCGCCGAAACCTGCGGGTGAAGGTGGATGAAGCTTTGCGCGCGAGCGGCGGAGCCGCCCACCGCGACATCGGCGATGATCCAATCGCCATTCGCCGAACGGATGATACTTCTCTCGTGCGTCAACTGGCGGTCGTAAAACGGACGGTAAGCGCCCCGGAAGTTCCAGGAGTCGTCACCGCTGTCCACTTCAACACCGATCAATTCGGCGCGGCGAGCCATCCGAAACGTTCCCCAGACTTCCGATTGCTCGCGCCCGTCAAACATCACCGTGTTGTGCGCCCGCGTCGAACGGCAATATTCGCGGTAAAAATCTCCGCCGTATCCGTGAACGCCCGAATCAACGATGAACGGCTTGCCATCAAGCCACATCTCGTAGCTGAGCAGATCGCAATGCGCGTGCGCCGTGTTGTAATCAACCGCAGGCGGCCCGGCGTCAACGATGATCTTCTCAGCGCCGTCGCGCGACATCCACAGGTAATATCCGGTTTCGGGGAAGACCGGCGGCAAACGTCTTTCATCACGGCCAACGATTCGCGCGGCGGATTCGACAATCGGGTGTGGCCGCGTCTCTTCGGTGTTCGCCGAGTCGTTAAACAGCGCCAGCTTGCCGTCCGCGCAAGTCATGGCGTCAAGAAAACGCGCCATCGCGCGCAGCTTCGCTTCGATCTTTTCGGTTTCAATGGTGATGCGGTACGGGGAGCGTAAGCGACCTGAACCTCGGCCAGTGCACACTTGATTGAGGTTCAGGTCGCTTACGCTCCCCGTACCGCACACTCGAAGCAGCGCGTAGCATTCCAGAAAATCAGCCGTCGCCTGCGCGTGATACATCGGCGAGCGTTCGTAATGCCCGCCGTCTTCCAAAACCTGTTCGTCAAATTCGCGCCACAACAATCGCTCGCCTTCCGCCAGCCATTTCGCTTCGTTGAAAAACAACCCGCCGATCAACAACGCCTTCACATTTTTGAGCAGATGATTGGCGAGCAAATGGAATTCAAGATGGCCGCTCAGAAAATCGAGTTGCCGGTAAATGCTGCTTCGCCAGCGTTCCAGGAATCGCCGGTCATCGCAAACATCAGCAACGAGCGCATAAGCGTAAATCCAGTTCACGACGCGCAGTGAAACGGGATAAGCGTCCCAGCCGTCGCTGCGCCCGACGCGCGCCTGCTCGATCCAGCTCTCGATCAACGCCTGACAACTCCGCCACGCCTTCTCGTCGCCACGCTCGACCAGCGCCCGCGCGCACGGAATGGCAAAATTGAAATAGTGAAGCTGGTAATTCCACAGATGGCTTTCGTACCGCCGATTCCAGTCAATCGGATCGAGCGTCAGAGTTCGATTGAGAAACGTAAACCGCCTCTCGGCCAAATCAGCCAGCCGCTGATCGAACTCTCCAAGCGGCATGTTCAAATGGGCGAACGAACTTTTGAACACCTCGCGGAAAATCCTGATCGTCTCTTCGCCGACATCCGGCGCTTCCTCGTTCACATCAGTCCAGCGCGATGTCAACCGAGGCAAAGCCCTGTAAAGACGATGCTGCGCAACACGCAAAGGCCTGTACGCCAATTGCTCCCACCGCAAATACCTGAGCGTGCGAAACAGAAGCAGCGGGTTCATCTCGAATCTCAAATCTCGAATCTGAGATTCACCGCCTCCGGCTTCCCGCTTCGCAGCGCATCTTCGATTCGCAATGTCGCCAGCGTGGTCAGCACGATGCTGCGCCATTCAATCGGCATCGGTTTGCCGGCGCGCGCGGCCTCGATGAACGCCGCCAGCTCCTGATCGAATCCTTTGTCCTGCGTCAGACGCTTTGTCGTTTTGCGCTTCCCGTCGCGCCAGGTTTCAAGCATCCGGAAATCGTCCAGGACCGCGACGCGACCGCCACCGTAAACTTCGATCCGCTCTTTCGGGAACGCTCGGTCACCGGTTGCGAAGTAGCTGATGTTACCGACCGAGCCGTCGCTCAGTTTGACAACGATGCTCAACGTGTCCGCCTCGCCCGCGATTCGATAAGCGAAGACTTCAACCGGTTCGGCTCCGGTCAGGAATTGCAGGTAATCAACAAAGTGACAGACCTCGCCAAGAACTCTCCCGCCGCCTTCCGCCTGCTGAATCCAACTCTCTTTCGGAATCGCGCCCGCGTTGACGCGATAAGTAATCGCGAGCGAATCAACCCCGTCGAAGAATTGTTTGAGTTCCGATGAAAGCGCGGAGAAGCGGCGATTGAATCCAACAAAAACTTGGGCAAAAACACGGGTCATCACCCGGCCATCGCTCCGAGCCACTGCGCTGACAACTTCATCCAGTCCTTCTTCGCTGATGGCCAGCGGCTTTTCGACGTAAACCGCTTTGCCCGCGCGCACGGCTTCGGCGGTCATCGCGGCGTGCGTGTCGTGGCGCGTGGCGATCAGCACGGTGTTGATCTCTTCCCGCGCGAGCAGTTCACGGTAATCGGTCGCGCAAAATCCGAAGCCGTATTGCTCGCCGACGGCCTTCGCGTTTCGCCCGGTCGCGGTCGCAATCCCTGTCAAACTGACATTCGGCATTTTCGCCAGACGCGGCAACAGAACGCTCTTCGCAAAATTGCCCGCGCCGATGACGCCAAGCCTGATCTCGCTCACGCCCCGATTTTCAGCCAGCGCGACAATCTTCCGCTCAGCCACACGTTGTTCGGGATATTTGAGCAGGATGCCAAGATAAGGCTCTTTGCGTTTGCCGGTGACGATTTCGTAAGCGGCCTCGGCCTCTTCAATCGGGAAGCGATGCGTGATCAGTTGATCCAGCTTGACGGCCTTCGCCGCCACGAGCCGCAAGAACTCCTGCATGTTTCTGCGCTCAGTCCAGCGCACGTAACCGATCGGATAATCAACTCCCCGCTCTTCGTATTGCGCGTCGTAACGGCCCGGCCCGTAAGACCGCGACAGCCGCAGTTGCAGTTCTTTCTCGTAATAAATTTTTCGCGGCACGTTCATCGGCACGGCGCCGACCATCGAGACGACGGCCCGGTCGCGCGCAATCGCTCCCGCAAGCTCGATTGGATCATTCGTGTCGGCGGCTGCGGTGATGATCACGGCGTCAACTCCGAAACCGCCGGTGAACCGCGCCATCGCGCCTTCGACATCGGCGCTTCGCTCGACCGCCGCTTCGGCGCCGTGATCCAGCGCCAGATCAACCTTGCTCCGATCAAGATCAACGCCGATCACGCGGCAACCAGCGGCTTTCAGAATCTGCACGGTCAATTGCCCCAGCAATCCCAATCCGACCACGGCGACAGCGTCGCCCAGCTTGACCTCAGCGGTTCTCACTCCCTGCAAGGCAATCGCGCCGAGCGTGACGAATGCAGCTTCATCAAAACTCACGCCGTCAGGAATCTTCACGGCCAGATTTTTCGGCGCGAAGATCGTTTCAGCATGCGAGGCGTAATTCATCCCTGCGCAGGCCACGCGGTCGCCGACGTTGAACTCTTCTGCGCCGCGCCCGACCTCGCGCACAATCCCGGCGCAACTGTAGCCAAGCGCCAGCGGAGCATCGAGCCGCGCCCTGACGGTATTGATCGTGCTCATCAAACCGTCGCGCCGGAGTTTGCCGATGACTTGCCGAACCAGATCGGGGCGCTCTTTGGCCTTGCCCGCCAGCGACTTTTGCGCGAAATCAATCGCCATCTTTTCAGTGCCCGCGCTGATCAGCGAGGCGGCGTTGTTGACCAGCACGCCGCCGCTGCGGCAGATCGTTTCAGGCGTCTCGTCAACTTTGAGCTTGCCCGTGCGGAAGTTTTGAATGACTTGTTTCATCGGTGATCAGCGGCTGGCGCTCGTCTCAAATCTCAAATCCCGAATCTCGAATTTCTTCGGCAAAGTCTTCGTGATGTATTTCCGGTACCACGTGTCGAAGATCAGAATCGCAAACAACTCGTAAGCGTTGTCGCGCCGCCCGCGCCGGTGCTCTTCACGCAAACGCAGGATGTAATCGTGATTGAAAATCCCCTCGCGCCGGACGTAATCGCGCGGCAGCAGTTCGTCGAAATAGCGGTCGAGCTTCGTCCGCATCCAATTGCCGAGCGGCACGTTGAAACCTTTCTTCGGCGCTCGCAAATTTTCCGCCGGGATCAGATCGGCGAATGCGCGACGCAGAATCACCTTGCTTCCCGCCCGATTCAGCTTCAGATCGAACGGGATGCCGAAGGCCAGTTCGACGACGCGCGGGTCGAGATAAGGCACGCGCAATTCAAGCGCCCAGGCCATGCTCGTCTTGTCGGAATACTCGAGCAGGTTGTCTGGCAGAAACGTTTCGACATCTAGATAAGAGAACCGATTGCCGTCACTCCAGTTTTCCGGGATGTGGTCGAGATGGGATTGCAGAGCGCGGTGCGAAGCCAGGCTGGCGCGTCCGTTCAACAATTGCGCTTTCCTCTCTTCATCCAGGTAATAAACCCACTTCAAATACTGCCGCGCAGGATCACTGTCCAGTCCGGCCAGCAGCGCGCGGGCGCGATGCAACCGGCGGTCGGCGAAATTGTCCTGCAATTGCGAAGCGGCGGCCAGCGCAGCTTTCGCCGCCACGCGCGGAACGTAACGTAACAGCTTCATCGCCCGCACCGCCCGGTAACGCGGATAACCGCCGAACAATTCGTCGCCGCCCGCGCCCGACAGAGCGACGGTCACCGATTGCCTCGTGTACTGCGAAAGCAGGTACGTCAGATAGAAAGTTGTGTTGCCGAACGGCTGGTCGAAATACTCAACCAGGTCGAGCATCTCTTCGGGATGGCTCAGGTCAATCGGCAGTTCGTGATGTTCGGTTGAAAACTTTTCGGCGACGCGTCGCGCTTCATCACGCTCGTCGTAATATTTCAAATCGGCGTCGTTGAAAAGAACCGTGAACGTCTTGACCGGCTTCGACGCGGCCTGGGCCATCAGCCCAACGATCACGTTTGAATCAATACCGCCTGAAAGAAACGCGCCGAGCGGCACATCGCTGACCATCTGTTTGCGAACCGCATCCGCCATAAGCGAGCGCAATTCGGCGCCCAGTTCCGCCTCGTCTCCGCCCTCCTTTTTGCTCCCCCACTCCGCCACATCCCAATACTTTTCGACCCGCGCGATGCGCCGATTGCGCAGGTCGTATTCGAGCCAATGCGCGGGCGGCAGTTGAAAGACGCCGCGAAAGATCGTTTGCGGCGCAGGCACAAAGAGGAACGAGAAGAAATCGTGCGCCGATTGCCAGTCAATTTCCGGTTGGTAAGCGTCGGATGCAAGGATCGCTTTGATCTCCGAGCCGAAGATGAGCTTCCCGTTCGACTCGGCGTAATAGAGCGGCTTGATCCCAAGATGATCGCGGACGAGAAACAACCGCCCGCGTCCGGCGTCGTAGAGCGCAAACGCGAACATCCCGTTGAGCGATTTGAAAGCTTCGGCTCCGCGCTCTTCGTAAAGATGCAGAATGACCTCGGTGTCTGTCTCCGAGGCGAAGCGATGGCGCGAATGGTCAAGCGAGGCTTTCAACTCAAGGTAGTTGTAGACCTCGCCGTTGAAGCTGATCCATACGCGGCCATCCCCGTTCGACATCGGCTGGCGTCCGCGCGGCGAAAGATCAATGACGCTCAGGCGACGGTGGCCGAGCGCGAGGTCGTTTTCAGGAAAGATTTCAACGCCGCTGTCATCCGGGCCGCGATGAACGAGGCTCGCAGTCATGCGTTCGATGACATTTCGATCATTGCTTCCGACAATGCCGCAGATGCCGCACATAAAAATCTATTTCCGCTCGCCCAGACGTTGTTCGTAAATCTTCGCAGCGATCACAGCCTCGTGCATGCTCATCAACGTGCAGAAGATCAACCCCGGCTTGCCGTCCAGAAATCCAAGCCGCAGAAAATACATCCAGAAGAAACGGATCAGCGGCCTGAACGGCGCGCGCGCCCACAGCCGCTTGATGAAACGTTTGCGTTCGAGAGGCGAGCCGAACAGCGACGCGCGGATGCCAGAACTCTTCACGCCGCTCGCCAGATTGTGGTAAACGCGCGCATCCCAGTTCGAGTAGCGGTTATGACGCTCGATGAAGTGGTAGATGCTTTTGAAATCCTCGTGGAGCAGGTCGTTTTTCAAATACTCGGCCTTGCCTTCGAGCACGACGTGTTCGTGGACTTCGACGTCGCCGGCGTTCTCAACGTCTTCGGCTCCGAGCTTTTCGTAACGCCCCAGCCGGTGTTTGAACAATCGCATGTTCCAGCTCGGATACCAGCCGCAATGTTTGATCCAACGGCCCAGGAAGATCAGCTTGCGATTGACGTAATAACCATCAACTCGATCATCCCGATTCAATATTCGGCGAATCTCTTCGCGCAATTCAGGCGTGACTCGTTCGTCAGCGTCGAGCAGCAGCGCCCATTCGTGTTTGAACGGCAGATTCTGAAGCGCCCAGTTTTTCTTCTTCGGGAACCCGCCCGAATAATCGAACTGCGCAATCTTGTCCGTGTAACGCCGCGCAATGGCGGCTGTGTCGTCCGCGCTGTGCGAATCAACAACCCAGATTTCGTCAGCCCACGCGACGCTTTCCAAACAGGCGGCGATGTTGCGCTCTTCGTTTTTGACCGGAACGATAACGGAAACTGGAAGCTTGCTCATCGGGGTTCAATCAACTCTGTTGGGCGAGAGCGCCGAACAACGCTCGATTAATTTGACCAGCTTGCTGACGTGCGCGTCCCACAAAAACATTTTCGAACGCTCAAGCCCGCGCCGTTTAAGCTTCGTTCTCAGATCGTAATCCGACAACATCGTGGCGACCTTCCCGGCCAGGTCTTTTTCGTTGAACGTGTCGAAATAGAGAGCCGCATCGCCGCACACTTCACGATGAACTTCGCGGTCAGCCGCCACGACCGGCGCGCCCGAAGCCATCGCTTCCAGCAGCGGATGGCCGAAGCTCTCGGAATACGACGGGCAAACGAACGCGTCGCACACGCGATAAACGTGATGAAGCTTGGCGTAATCAACCGCGCCGAGCATCGCAATGTCTTCGCGCAGGCCGAGTTCATCAATCAGATCAGACGCCGATGTCGCGTCGTATCCGCCATAAACCGCGCCGCGTTTGATGTCCGTCGTCAACGCCAGCAAAACTTTCTTCCCCATGCTCTCGGCGATCTTCTGTTTGATGATCGGCAGCGCGTGAATCAGCGTCTCGAAGTTCCTGTAGTAATTGTAGTGGCTGACGTAAAGCAACCGCAGGACGCTTTCGCTCGGTTTGAGTCTGGCCAATTGCCATTCGGGCAACGGCTCGTCGCATGCGGTGAAGATGTCCGGGTCGAAGCCGAAATGTATGACCTCGAAGCTTGCTTCCGACAAACCGTCGTAGGCGCGGATTCGGTTGGCGAATGCGGCGGTCGGCGTGACGTTGATCTCCGCATTTCTGATCGAAGCTCTGGCGAGCAATGATTTCACGCGATGGCCCGCGAGCGCGCCATACAGCTTGCGCGATTTCAAATCCCGCTCGAATTCAGGCGAAAAATAGAGATCGTTGCGGTTGAAGAGAATCTGCGGAATCTTCGCTCCAAGCAAAGCGAAATTGCCCAGCGACACCAGCACGTCAATCCCGCGAGACTTTATGAAATCGCGAAGCCAGGTCTGTTCCCACAACAGCCTTCCAGCCGCGCCGCCGCGAGTCGCAATCGGCTCGACAATCACACGCCCGCTTTCATAATTCGCGTATCCATTCACGCTCTCAGCAGGCGTCAGCACGAAGTAACTATTCCGAGCATCGTAACGCTCAAGTCGCGGCAGCACATTCCGCAGATAGGTAATCCCGCCTCCCGCCGTCGAAGCCAGCGCGTTAATCAACACTCGGAGCATCGGATACTACCTTGTGTAACCATACCTGGCCCTCAAATCCAGGGCCGGTTGTCTTTCAACGGCTTCAGCCGGACGCCACGCCCGCCGCGCGACCACGCCCGCGACGCAGGCCCAGTACATCAGCGAAGTCAGATTGCCGACTGAAAACATCCAACTTTCAAAGAATGCGTTCGCCGACCCGGCGAAGAAGACCGAGATGAAAACCGCGTTGATGTTGCGCTCCAGACGCTCGCCGCGTTGCAGGATGAGCGCGGCGGCTGTCGCCGCCACCCGATACAAAATCACCATCAACAAAAGCAGTCCGGGCAATCCCAGATCGCCGAAGATCTCCAAATAGCTGTTGTGGAGCGCTCGCCCCGCCTCTTCGTCTTTCGTGAATGGAAAGACCAGCAGGTGCGACGACGCGAAACCGTATCCGGTCAGCTTCTCTTTCCAGAACATCGGCCACACGCCCTTCCACATCTCGTAACGTTTCTCTTCCACGAACTGCGTCGAGACGCTCGTGACCTGCGCCGATGTGTCCGTGCCTTTTCGGATGAAACGCGTCAGATCGCTTTTCAATGTCGGCGAGATCAAAAACGCCATGACGATACACAGCGCGGCGGCGATGCTCTTGATGCGGCTCTGCGCATTCAACACGAAAAAGTACGAACCAGCCGCGATCACGCACGAACTCAGCCCGTTGCGCGAATTGGAATACCACAGGCCGCCCAAAATCGCGGCGAGCAGAAGAACGTCAGCAAGCTTCTCCCACCGCTTCAGCGCCACGACGCGCCAGTGAAACAGCACGTAGGGCGTGATCAGCGCCGAGAAAGTTCCGAACATATTCTGGTTGCCGAACAATCCCGCGTACTGATTCATGATGACCGTCACGCCATAACCGACGCCGCTGACCAGCATCACGAACATCGGCGCGATAGTTATCCAAGCGGCGTAATATTTCAGGCGGAAGAAATTCAGACAATTGACGCTGCTGAAAAGATGCGCGCTCAATCCCTTCATCAATGCGAAGGCCAGCAGCGCAAAGCTCAGGCCACGCAGAAACGAATAGCTGAAACTGTCGGCGTACAAAGCCGAAATCAGCATGTCAATGAGCAGCAACGTGACCGCCGCGCCCAGCACGGGATCAATGTGAAACTTCGCGGGCGTTTTCATCCGCCAGGCGGCGTAGGCGAAAATCACCAGCAATCCCCATCTGACCAGACTGAGCGGGCTGAACGCGCCTTCGGACATTTCAGGCGAGATGCCGTAATACTCCTTGTTCGACGCGTAAACCAGCAGGATCAGGAAGAACAGCCCGTAAGAGCGCAGGAAGCTGTCGCGGAAACGGTACCGCAACAACCACAGAAAGCTTGCAACCAATAAAATCAGTACAGCCGGAGCCGTCATTTCATTTTACCTGCTCTTGATGTCTTGTCTTGCGCTCGATTCGATGGCGCGGATGATTCCAATCGCAGCCTCGTCAATTGACCAGCCTTTGATCTTCTCCAGCGAGCGCGATTGCATTGAATCGAGCCGGGCGCGGTCGCTTGCGATCATCTTCATCGCGCGGCTCAATTCTTCGACCGAAAATGTTTCGAGCGCGAAGCCGTTGTCCGCCGCCACCAGATCAACCGCCGCGCCGCAATGCCGATGCGCGATGACCGCCAGACCGCTCGCCATCGCTTCGTTGATCACCAAACCCCACGGCTCTTGCGCAGCGGGCAATATGAGCGCATCCGAAAGCGCGTAATAGAGCGGCAAATCGTCTGGCGCAACGTTACCGGCGAAAATTATTCGCGGATCGCCGCCCGCCAATTTTTCGAGCGATTCCTTCTCTTCACCCGACCCCGCGATCACCACCGCGATACCTTCGTCATTCAAGACCCTCGCGGCGCCGACGATCAGGTCAACATTTTTGCGGCGAACCAATCTGCCGACAAACAGAAAGACGGTTTTGCCGGTCAATCCAAACCGCAATCTCAATCGCGCCGCGTCTTCTTTTCTCTTTTCGCATTCCGTTGCGAAAAAATCATTATTCACCGCGAAACGGGCTTCGAAGATTTTATCCGCGCCCGCGCCATAAGATTCCCAGAACATACGATTCGCCAAGCCGACCGCAATCAGCGCCGCCGCGCGCCGCGCGAGCAATCGCAACCATGCGCTTTTGGCCAATCGCTTCATCCCTGCCGCCGTGTCATTGTAAATGTTCGCATCGCCAGCCAGCGCAAACGGCTTAGCCGTGATCATCGCCCACAACAGCGCGACCATTTGCGGCGCCAGCGTGTAGCCGTAACAAATCAGGTAATCCGGCCTTTCGCTCAACAAAACCTTTACCAGCGCGACGGCCGCAGCCAACGAAGAACCGAGCTTCGATTTCAACGCCGGATTCTGCCGGTCAAGAATAATCGTACGGTGAGACGCGGCTTCCGTCCGCAGTTGCTCCCGCCATCCGACATCTTTGTTCCAATCCGATGAATAGCACACGGTCAGACGCCAGCCAGATTCTTCGCCGAGTTTTTCAAACAGCGGATCGAAATAAGGCGCAGGCACGTTGTTGAGCAGCAGCACTCGGCGCATCGGTTCATGGCGCCGCCTGCGCGCGCCCGTTTTTCTCGTCAACCAAATAAAAAGAACCACCGACCGCCACGTTGATCGTTACTGAGCGATAACCAGGGATCGTGACCTGCACACCTTGCCGAGCGCCCAACGGCGAATGCGCGTAAATCAACCACCTGCGATGCGGCGGATCGCCCAGCGACAACGCAAGAGCAAAAACCGGCAGCGGAGTCCCCAATTCCCACGGACGTTTCGGATCGAGCGAAGTGTCGAGCAGGAACCAGCGATCAACATTTTGATATTCAGCCGGAATTATCGTCTGGTAAGGGTGCGCCCCGGCGCGGTTCGGAACGAGCGAACCTTTGCGCCAGAATTCGCGCAGCGCCGGATTGCGATGCACTCGATCAACCGCTTCGACAATCGGCAGAAAATAAGGCTCGGCCTGATCCAGCGTATCCTGCCACCCGCGAAATTCGCGCACCGTGCGCGGCCGTAACAACCACATCCCAAACTGCGCCATCCCGCCGTAACGCTCCGGCGTGAACCGCTGCCCGGCCTGCGCATACGTCTTGCGCTTGTCGTTCTCCATCGCAGGCTCGTGCCCATCCCACACCGACATCTCGAACCAGAAGCGCGGATTCAACCTCAACGCCTCCGCCTGCATAAAAACCCAGTTCATCGTCTCGACCTGAGGACTGAAGACTGTGTAATCGGTCATCGCCGCCCAGTTGTATACATAAAACGAGGGCGACCCGCCGTCCCACGCCAGCGGCCAGGGGTTGACGCGGCCTTTGCTGTAAAGCGCGTACTCCATCCACCCAGCCCAGCGCCCGAAATGCGCTGGCCCGAACGCGTCGTAACCGATGAACATCACGCGCTCTTTCCACCGCGAATTAACAAGTCCGTCACGGATGCCGTCCTGCAAAGCGCGATAACGCGCGATCCACCCGTCGCCAACTATCTTTCGTTTGAAATCATCGTCACGACCTCGCCCGAATAACCTGATATACCGCTGATCATCCTCGACCTTCATCCATTGCAGCTTCACGTGCTCATTGTTCGAGATGAATAACAGCAGTGGAGGATCGCGATACCATTCCTGCAATCTTTTCATCATCGGGCTTGAAGCCCACTTCATCCCGGCCTCATACCAGGCGCCCACAGGCCCGAACGGCGAAACCTCGCGCCGAACCTTCCCATCGGCGGTCACGACATTCGGGTTTTGATCCGGCGGCAGATTGACGTATTCGTCATCAACCGAAAGCATCGCCTCCCACTGCGTGCCGATCAAAGCTATCGGCAATTTCAACTGCGCCGCGCGTTTGATGGAAGCTTCGTAGTAACTGATCCAGCGCGGGTCTTCAGGGTTGGTGTTGACGTTCGGCATCAGAAACGAGGGCAGTAAATAATGCCCCTGATCTATCATTTTCATCTGATAGCTTGGGCTAAAACCGTTCTGTGTCTGGCCCAAGTTCCAATGCCCGGCAAGCGGCAATGGCCGCCCGGAGTTACTCTGGTTATCGCGCAACGCTTCTTCGCGAATGCCGTCAACGACTGACAAAGTAGCTTGAGCCGCCGTCTGAAACGAAAGCAGAGCCAGGATCAACAAACTTGTTATCGTGATTTTCACAACCATTCAGCAAAAGGCGGGCCAAAACGCCTGTCCAGTTGGCGACCAAACAAAATGCGGTCGTAAGCAAGCGCAAGCTTCCCGCTAAAACTTAAATACTCAATAAATCTTTTGAGGTTAAAGGTTAGAACGCCTCTGATAATCAATAACAGCAGCGAAATTACCGCGTAGCTCCAGGCATCGAACCTTTTGCCGGTTTTGCATAGGAAATAAACAGAATTACGCTTGAGCAGGAAGCTGACCATTCCGGTCATGTGATAGCCCTCCTGCTTCTGCAAATGAATCACGCTGTCAATCGGCAGGTACCTGACCCGCCAGCCTTTCGCGCGGGCGCGATGATCCATCTCGGCGTCTTCGATGTACATAAAGATGTTTTCGTCAAACAACCCCATCTGGCGCAGACATTCCGCGCGGATCAGCAGGCAGACGCCGTTGAGGGTTTCCGCCTCAACGACTTCATCTCCAGAAAATTCCAGCGATTTCGGATCAATTCGGTATCGGAACCAATTCACAGCATTGCGCCACAACCCCGGAGCAAACAGAACTGTGTTTTGAACGTTGCCTTTTTCCCGCAGTAAAACTCTCGGCCCAGCTATCCCGACCTCCGAGTGAGATTCCATGTAACAAACCATCTCCTCGACAAATTGAGGGTTGACCACCACTGTATCAGGATTAACAACCAACACATAATCAGCGCCATTATCGAGAGCATACCTGATACCTGCGTTATTACCGCCTGTATAACCTGCATTACATCCGGTTTGAATTACAGTAACATCGGGGAATTCCATCCTGGCGAATTCTTCAATGCCATCGTCCGATCCGTTATCAACAACTACGACTTGAAAGCTCGAATAACTAATTTGCAACAACGACCTGACACAGCTAATTACCTGTTCGCGCATCCGGTAGTTCAGAACAATTATGTAAACCAGAGGCTGGTAGTTAGCATTCGGCGTTTCACTCATCAAATCCGCACGCTCACAAGTATTTCCGCCTATCAACCTTCTCCCGGCTCCTACCAAACAACGCCATCGGCGCAACCAGCGCCATCGCCCCCAGGCTTTCGACCACTCCGTAAAAGAACAGCTTCACAGCTTCCTTAGGCTTGCGCCCAATCCACTTCGCCGCCGTTTTGAACTTCGCCACCGGCAACGCCACGACCGAAAGTAACGCCACACGTAATCCGGGATGCCTCACCGGATACTGCTTCCAGGCCAAATAACCATACCTGCGCCCCATCAACAGAACATACTCCCAGTGCCGCAGCTTTTTCATGACTGCCTTCAAAGTCAGAGGCCGCTGCGGATGAACGACCACCGCTTCCGGCTCCCAGACGATGCGCCCGATCTGTTGCGCGCGAGCAGCCAGTTCGGTGTCTTCGTACGCGGGGTAAGGGAACGTTTCGTCGAATCCGCCGACCTCGATCAGCGCCGCGCGACGATATGCGCAGTTGCAGGTCAGGAAAACTCCGCCTGACTTATTCGCAGGCCCTTCGCCAAGCGGATCGAATTCGCCTTCGTTGGCGGCGTAAACTCTGCCTTCGACCGCAACCGCATCGGGATTGTTCGCCAACGCCTGATACAGTTTCAATAGCCAGTGGCGGTCCGGCAATGTGTCGCTGTCGGTCATCGCCACTATGCTTCCTCTTGCGTTGCGGATACCCAGGTTGCGCGCGGCTGCAGGACCTTTCTGCTCCTGCCTGAGGAAACGGACGTTGAAGCCAGTCTGTCGGAACTCATCAACCACCTTGCTGATATCCTCTTCCGATCCGTCGTCACAAACAATCGCTTCATATCCTTCAGGCGGGAAATCCTGCGAAACCAGCGCCCGCAGACAGAGCCTTAAATCTTCGCTGCGGTCGCGCGTCGGGATTACGATTGAGACTTCGATGTTATTCATTTTGCCGACGCCAAACGCGCGCGATCGCGCCGCCACTTGCCAATGATGGAACCGGACGTGGCGACAAGATCGGCCTGCATGCGAATCAGGTCAAAGAGCCGGATCAAACTGAAGCTACCAAACGCCGCTTTGAATTTTGTACCCAGAGTTACGAGATACCGCCACAGGTTACGGGGCATCGAGATACGCGGGTCTGTCGAAGCATAGATGAACTGGCTGCGATCACAACGGTAATCACGCTCGCGCTTGATTGATGAATCAGCCTCCCAACTGCCGCCGCGATAATGGCGTATGCGGCTGCGAGGAACGAGCGCGATCTTGTAGCCGGAAGCAGCCGCGCGGCGGCAAAAATCAATCTCTTCGTAAAACGCGAAATAGATCGGATCGAGCAGGCCGATGTCTTCAAAGACCCGGCGTTTTGCGGCGAGACAGGCGCCTTCAACCCACTCCACCGGTATCCAGTCGCGCGCGAATTCAGGCCGCGCCAGCTCATCAAGAAGCTGTCGCATCGCTGTCTTCGTCCAGCTATTAAATTCAGCGCCATCGTATTCAAGTTGAACCGCGCCCAGTATTCCCACTTCGGATTCGGCTTCTCCAACGCCGATCAACTCCCGAAGCCATTCAGGCTCGACTTTAGTATCCGGGTTCAGCAGCACAACATAATCCGCGTTATTCGTCAGAGCTTCGCTAATACCTGCGTTGTTACCTTCAGAAAAACCCAGGTTGCGGCCGTTTACCAGTAATGTCGCTTGCGGATACCTTGAACGTACAAGCTCGACGCTTCCGTCAACAGAAGCATTGTCCACCACAACGATACGGAAATTTTCGTAATCGGTCTTGAGCAATGTGTCAACGCAAGCTTCGATCCAGCGATGTCCGTTGTAGTTGAGCACGATGACGTAAACCAGCGGCTGCGACATTGTTCAAATCCGATTAGCTTTCCCGATCAGCAGCTTCTCCAGCGAATCCACCGCGCGATCCCAGGTGAATTGTTGAATCTGCTCATTTCCCTTTCGCGCGATGCGGTGGCGCAATTTCTCGTCACGTAACAGCCGCAGCGACTGCCTCGCCAACTCATCAACGGCCTTGACCGGAGCCAATAGCGCCGACCTGCCGTTGGCCGCAAACTCATTCACCCCGCCATTGGCTGTTGATACCAACGCGCATCCACAAGCCATAGCCTCAGCGGAGGTCAATCCCCAGCCTTCAACCCAACTGGGGTTCAGAAAAACCTGGCACGAGTTATAAAGCTCCGCTAGCTGATCAGGAGACGGGCGATATACATACTCTATCCACTCCGGTATCTCAGGGGCGCGAGGATGAGTGCCGAACAGGACAGCTTGCAAATCGGGCAGTTCGGCCCGAACCATCTCCAACGCCGCTATACCGTCCCTCATGCCTTTATTCTCGTTCGGGTGAGCAAGCATCCCCACACGCGGCGCCTTTCTCTCGCTTATCGGCGTTGTGATTCTGAAATGCGTAAGGTCGAGACCGATCGGTATGTAATCGGTTCTATCTTCCTCACCATACTGCTCAGCCATTCTCATCAGCCATTTCGATATTACTACCTTGTGTAACGGCAACAGCCAGCTCGCGCGAACCTCATCTCCTGGGCCGTTCCAATCTTCGTAAGACTGAATCAGGTAAAACTTGCGGCCCTTTCCTTCGCCGTAATCATTTACCCGGAAGGCTGTCTGATAGGCAGTGGCGAAAATCGCGTCTCCCTCAGGTATAAATGCTTCGCGCAGGTCGGGGACCAAAAGCAGGTTTACTTCGGGATGAATATCCATCCAGGGAATTAGCGGGTGGCGCTTCAATTTCAACTTGGTGTCCCAGAAAAGGCTTTTGACAAGCTCCTTGACTTCAAGCTGTGGTTCCAGGTTTCGCGGATGAACAACCGAAACCTGATGCCCGCGTCCCTGAAGCCGGTTCGCGTATTCGTAAACCACCTTGAAGCCTCCGGATGGGCTGTCAAGGTACATAGGCAGTATGAAGGTAACTCTCATGGCAATGCCAGCCACTTCATGACCAGCGTTTTAGTAACGTAGCCGCAACTACCCATCGAAAAGTCCTGGGCTTTGAGCTATACCTCAAAGCCTGTCTGAATTTCATTGCGCATTGTTTCCAGTTACTTTTCTGCTTCCAGGCAAACCCAGCTCTGACGTGTAATCTGGCCAGCAACGCCTCACGATCAATCTGGCACTCTTGCCACAAATCCGGATACAGCCGCTCGATCTCACGAATCGCCGCGATGGAAAGATTCAACCCTTTGTTGATGTCGCTTCCGTCTCCCATCAGATTGCCTTCGCGGATGCGATAATAAGCCAGTGGTCGCGCAATTCCAGCCATAGCAAAATGCTTCGCCACTCGCATCCAATATTCGTAATCCTCAACTCCGATCAGTTCCCTGCTTTCATTCAGCAAACCGACTTTATCAACGCAGCCGCGCCGAATTACCACAGTGGAGTTCGGGATGTAATCGCCGAACAGCAGCGTGCGGAACGAAGGCTCGGATGTAAAGCCGATTTTGTCTCCCACTTTCAGCTCGCCGTTATTCCCGGTGAACATCAACGCTTCACTGTAAACCAAGCCAACCGCAGGAGCTTTTTCCAGCAACGCGACTTGCGCCGCTAGCTTGTCACTTACCCACAAATCGTCGCTGTCCAGAAAAGCTATGTAATCGCCACGTGAATTTTTGATCGCTAAATTCCGCGCCGAAGCCGGTCCACCGTTGGCCTTGGTCAGCGCTTTGATTCGGGGTTCGAAGCTTCTGGCTACCTCCAACGTTCCGTCGCTCGAGCCGTCGTCAACTACAATGATTTCATAATCGCCATAAGTTTGATCGAGGACACTGCCAATAGTCTCGGCCAGATACTTCTCGGCGTTATAAGCTGGAATAACCACGCTCACCTTAGGCTTCACGGCTTCTGCCTCTCAAATAACCTGAAAGCAACGCTATCTGCCGCAGGTAATCGAGTAACGAAAAATAGACAGCTCTGGATAATCCATATTTCGCGGCGTAAGTCGGTATGCGCTGAATGATGGATCGCAATGCGATGGACTTTCTTATCAGCCCCCTCAATGGATTTTCGATGCGGTAATCGGGCCATAATCGGCCCAGGACGTACAGCCCTTCGCCGTAGTTTGCGATGGTTCTCAGAAAGCTCTTTACGGTTTGGCGATGGTGATGATGAACCAGAGCCTGCTCCACAAACCTGAACTCGTAACCCAATCGCCTGATCCTGAAACATAAATCAGGCTCTTCTCCGCCGGGTTTGCGGAATCGTTCATTGAACAACCCCGCCTCGATCAGCGCCTCTCGGTGAAAGCATGCGTTAGCGGTAATCAAATAAGGTATGGCGCCGTCTTCGTCAGGTTGCGGATCAAGCAGCCGAACTGCGTCAACGTATTCGCCGGTCAACCCGCGAATCGCGCTTCTGACAACGCCTCCGACACCGGCCACTCGATCATCGTCGAACCCTCGCGACAAATTGAAAAGCCAGTCCACATCCGGCAAGCAGTCGCTGTCGGTGAAGGCGACGAAACTGCCTTTCGCGGCCTTCACCCCGCGATTGCGGGCCGAAGCCGGGCCGCTGTTGGGTTGAGTCAACAGCAGGATTTGTCCGTCGAACTTGCTGAGAGCCTCTCGCGTGTCATCGGTCGAGCCGTCATCAACGACGATTATCTCATCAGGTTTCAATCTCTGCCGCAGCAGACATTCCAGGGTTTGGGCGACGGTCTTTGCGCCGTTGTAAACCGGAACGACTACTGAAATGCGAGGATGATTGCCAGCGGCAGTCAATTTTGTTAGCTCCGAAGAATCGCCTGCTTGATTAGCCGCGCAGCTTCTCTCTTAACCGGTTGGAGGTTGAAATGATTCAGCATCGCGAATCGCAAGCTCCAAAACTCTGATGAAAGCCTTGATCCCCAGTAACGTCTGGCATGTTTTTTCAGTTCGGCGTGGTACGATCTGTAATCGTCGCCGGTCTTCGCTTCCTCGTGATAGTTACAACAAACCAGCGCGCGATCAACATTCACGAAATCGAAATGCTCGGAGATTCTGGCCCAGTAGTCGAAATCCATAATCAGATGTAACTCTTCGTCCAGCCAGCCTGTTTTTTCAAATACCTCCCGCCGCCAAAAGGTAGCCGGTTGGTGCATCTGGTATCCTCGCCAAAATTGAAGCAGCCTGCGGCGGCTTTCGTAATGTCCTTCGAGTTTCACCGCTGGTCTGCCATCCTGATAAATTTTCAGGCAATGGCCGGTCAGCGCGTAATTGCCTGTGTTTTCCGCAAGCAAACCACCCACAATCAACAAAGCGTTGGGCAGGTAATAATCATCACTGTTGAGCCAGCAAAGTATTTCCCCTGTAGCGCGCTCGAAACCTTTATTGATCGCGTGGCTCTGCCCTCTGTCCGGCTCGCTCACCCAGTAAGCCAGCCAGGGTTCGTACTTGCGAATGATTTCGACGCTGCCGTCGTTACTTCCTCCGTCAATGATGATGTATTCGAGATTCGGATACTCCTGAAGCAAAACCGAGCGTATGGTCTGTTCGATAAACTTCGCCTGGTTATAGGAAGGGGTAATTACGCTGATTTTAGGTAAGCTAAAAACGTCGGTGTTACCGAACGAACTACCAGCATTAGTTTGCCAGGGCCATCCTTCAAATCCGGCTGGCGCGGAAGGAAGCTCTCTGATTGTCGCAGAAAGCGTCGAATCAAACACGATTATTTACTCTCGACAGTCCAGCTATGCGGAACCAGCACTCCTTTGCCCCGCCATCCTTCGGGGTAAAGCCTCCCGGTCCCATAAAAGTCTCCGTCAACGACATTCAGTTCAATCGCGTTGTGTATCCAGTCTTCGATCTCCCGGTTCACATCCAAAAACAGCGTCAGGACGTATTGATTCTGGCTGAGAGGCAACCGTGGGACGATGCAGCGTATCGTTCCCGAAGGCGGCAACGTGATCGGATCGTGAATGACCAGTTCGCTCACGCAATTGAACAGCGCCTGCCCCAGGCCGTCGAAAAATACTACCGACACCCGGCAATTCGGCAGCGGACGGTCGTCAACCGATTCATAATCCAAAACCACAACCAGCGGCTCTCCGGAAATTCCATGTTCGACTGTGTTACCTGATCCATCTTCGAAACGCACACGGGTAAATCGGACTTTCCCCTGCCCCTGGCGATCATCGTAGCTGGTTAAATCCCACGGAGTAGCTGTGCGAAGACCTTTAAGGTACTTTTGAATAACAGGCTCGATAGCTCCGTCTTCGACTAATTTGCCTTTATCCAGCAGGAGGCCGCGATCACACAGGTTAAGCAACGCCGCCGTGTTGTGACTGACGAATAGGATCGTCCTTCCGTGCTTCGCAACGTCGCTCATCTTCCCGATGCATTTTTTCTGAAATGCGGCGTCGCCCACAGCCAGCACCTCGTCAACAAGCAATATTTCAGGTTCGAGGTGCGCCGCGACAGCGAAAGCGAGGCGGACGTACATGCCGCTGCTGTAGCGTTTGACCGGCGTGTCAATAAACCGCTCAAGCTCGGCGAAAGCCACTATCTCATCGAACTTGCTTTCGATTTCGCGGCGGGTCATGCCCAGGATCGAGCCATTGAGATAGATGTTTTCCCGCCCGCTCAACTCCGGATGAAACCCGGTGCCGACTTCCAGCAGACTGCCGATGCGCCCGTAAATTTCCGCGCGTCCTCTGGTCGGTTCGGTGATGCGCGACAGAATTTTGAGGAGCGTGCTTTTGCCAGCGCCATTGCGCCCGATAACCCCGACGACCTCGCCGGGGCGGATTTCGAAGCTTACGCCGTTGAGCGCCCACAGATCGGCGTGGCCATTTGCGCTCCCACTACTCCTGAGCCGGGAGAACGGGTTTACACGGTTGAGCGAATCAACAATGGTTTCACGAAACGTTTTGCCATATTGGGCGCGTTCGCCCAGATGATAGAGCTTGGAAACGTCGTCTGTTTTGATTGCGAAAGGAAATGACATGACGAAGATGAAAGCCGGTCAGATTATGTCGGCGAAGATTCTTTCGGTGCTGCGAAAATGGCGCGCGGCGTACACCAGCAAGAGCATCGTGATAAAAACCGAAAACCCGATTGCGGCCCAATTGAAACTGGAGTTGTTCATCCCGCTGAGCAAAGCCACTCGATACCCCTCGATGATTCCAGTTAAAGGGTTGAGCCTGAAAATCCACTGGTATTTCTGCGGCATCATGCTCACCGGGTAAATGATCGGAGTGGCGAACATCCAGAATTGAGTCAGGAAAGGTATAACATAACGAATATCACGGTACTTCACGTTTAAAGATGAAAGTAACGTGCCCGTAGCAAAAGCAAGCGTTGATGTTAAAATCACCAATACCGGTAACATAATCAGGTTGGCGCTTAACGGAACCTGGTACCAGACAAGTAACACCGCCATAACCGCAAATGTGAACGCGAGATCAACCAGTCCCGCCAATACCGCCGCCGCCGGGATGATCATTCGTGGAAAGTAGACTTTGGTTATCAGATGGGAATTGCCCACCAGACTGGCGCTGGCCATTCCGATGGCGTTCGAGAAAAACGTCCAGGGCAACAGCCCTGCGAAAGCGAAGAGCGGGTAAGGAATTTCGTCCGAAGGCAGTTTGGCCACTCTGCCGAATATGATAGAGAAAAGAATCATGTTGAAGACCGGCTGAAGGATGGCCCACGCCGCTCCCAGCGCAGTCTGCTTGTAACGCACCTTGACGTCGCGCCACGTGAGAAAGTAAAAAAGCTCGCGGTAACGCCACAGATCGCCCAAATTGAACGACGACCAGTAACCGCGCGGTTCTATCACCAGATGAGGCGTGGGGCGATCAATAGTCTCTGCCTGTTCATTCAGCATCACAGATTCAGTCTTGTCCATTCTCCTAAAACGTAAAAACTCCAGACGCGCGACCACGTGAGACGGCCCTTCAGAAAATTGCTCCATGCTTCCTGCATTGCGGCGGCGTTCAAAAGCCCCGTCAATTGCGGCGCGCGCAACGCGTCTTCGGTTTGGTCGCGCAGCGCGCCGGCCAGCCAGTTTTTAAAAGGCAATTCAAACCCGCGTTTCGGGCGATCAATGATCTCTCGCGGCAGGCCACCTACAGCGTCAACCAACATCCATTTCGGCTCGTTGCGGCGCAGCTTCAATCCGCCGGGAACGGCCAGCATTCTTTCAACCAGCTTGTGATCAATCAGCGGAACGCGGACTTCCAGGCCGTGAGCCATGCTCATCGAATCGGTGTCGCGCAACAAGGTGTTGCTCATGTAGCCGCCGAGTTCCAGCGCCGAGGCTTGATTCACCGGGTCAGCGTCTGCGCAGTTGGACATTTGACGCTCATTCCATTTCTCAAGCGCGTGCGCCGAGCGTCCGTTTGACAACAACAGCGCGCGACGCTGCCCGGCGGTGAAAAGGCGGCGATGCAGTTTCACGGAATGTTCGTTGAGTTGGTCGCCGCGAAGCAGCGCGCTCAGCTTGGCCGCGCGGTTGCTCACAGCCACTGCGCCAATGGCCGACGCTGCGGCGCGGCGCAATCCGAGTGGCGCGGCCTTCACCTGATTTCGCAACCGTTCATCGCGCGCGATGGCTCGAAAGAAGCCGTAGCCCGCGAACACTTCATCGCCGCCCAATCCCGACAACGCGACTTTCAATCCCGCGTCCGCCGCCGCCTGGGAAACAATGAAAGTATTGACGCCATCTATCGAGGGCTGATCCATCGCCCGCAAAGCGCGAGGCAGGCGGGAGAGGATTTCATCTTCCGTGACCAGAATCGCCTGATGGTCGGCGTCATAACGCCGCGCGACCTTTTCAGCGTAAACGGCCTCGCTGAATTCCTGTTCTTTGAAGCAAACTGAGAACGATTTGATCCGGCTGTTGGCGGCGCGGCGCATCAGCGCAACCACCGAGCTTGAGTCAATTCCGCCGCTCAAAAAAACGCCCACCGGAACATCAGAAACCAGTCGCAACTTCACCGAATCTTCCAGCAACGTTCCGATCTCTTTGATCAAAGCGCGTTCGTCTTGAACTTTACTCCGCTCATCGGCGCGCAGTTCCCAATAGGCTTCAGTGTGAATGCGTCCGTCTTTGAATGTCAGTGTGTGTCCGGGCAAAACCGCGTGAATGTTTTCGATGATCGTCAGCGGTTGCTCAACCGAACCGCAGGCGAGGTAGCTATCCAGCGCCGATGGCGAAATCCGGCGCGGAACCAATCCCGTGGCGAGCAGCGCGCGAATCTCAGACGCAAAGATGAACGTGTCGCTGTCGTGATAATAATAAAGCGGCTTGATCCCCAGGCGATCACGAACCAGCGTGAGCAACCGCTGTTCAGCGTCCCAAAATCCGAACGCGAACATGCCCCGCCAATCCGCAATCGCGTCCCTGCCCAGCGCGCCGAAGCCTTTCAGCAAAACCTCGGTGTCGCTCTCGGAGCGAAATTTCAACCCGCGAGTTTCAAGCTTCGGGCGGATGTCACGAAAATTGAAGACCTCGCCGTTATAGGTGATCCAATTGTCCGTCGCTTCATCGCGCATCGGCTGATGTCCAGCCGGTGAAAGATCGAGAATGGAAAGGCGGCGATGCGCGAAAGCTACGGTGACGCCATTGCGCCCGTCGCTGATGAATTCGACTCCGCTGTCATCGGGGCCGCGATGCGCGAGCGCATTGACGGCGCGGTTGACCGGTTCGATCAACTCAACTCGCGGTTTTGTTGTGACGATGCCGAAGATTCCGCACACGGTGGAAATTCAAATTCGAGATTCGAGATTGGACGCACTCCATCCATTCAACCTCAAACCATTAAGGCTCAAACCGTAAAGGAAACCTCGTGTCGAGGCAGCTTCTGATTTTTATCGCCCGGCCATCGCGGAAATCTATCTATGCCAGACTTTTCAACCTGAGAAAAGCCTGGCAAGGAGCTATGACGATAGATTCTTGGAGATGGGGGACAGGCGGGAGTATGCGCCAGACGGCGGCGCTGGCAAACCCGAAAAACACGATTATGTTCTACGCCTCATCGCTTTTCTCTTTGCCGTCGCCATCGCCGCCGCCGTAATAGTAACGGCTGTAATAAGTCGAGGAGTAGTAATAATCGTGCGGTTGCAATTTGATCTGGTTTACGACGACGCCCAATATCTTTGCGCCAACCGATTGCAGATGAGCTTTTGTGCGCTGCGCCATTTCGCGCGGAGTCGTCCCGGCTTTGACGACAACGATCACGCCTTCGACCAGCGCAGACAGGATCAGGCTGTCGGCGAAAGACGAAACCGGCGGCGAATCAATCACCACGTAATCGAAATTGGCCGACAGCGTCTCAACCGCCTGCTTCATCTTCGCCGAGCCTAGCAACTCAGCCGGGTTGGGCGGCAACGGCCCCACCGGCAAAACGTAAAGGTTGGGCATGGCGATCTGGATCAGCGACGCGAGGTCGCCTTCGCCTGCAAGGTAATTGCTCAGCCCGGCGTTGTTTTTCAATCCGAAAACTCGATGCACGCGCGGACGGCGGAGGTCGGCGTCAACGATCAGGACAGCGGCGCCGGTCTGGGCCAATGAAATCGCGGTGTTGACGCTGGTTGTGGTTTTGCCTTCGGCAGGCTGGCTGCTGGTGATGAGCAGCGTGCGCGGCGCGTGTCCGGCGGACGACAACAGCAACGCGGTGCGCAGTTGGCGGTAACTTTCGGCGATTGACGAGTTGGCTTCGACCTGGGTCAGGATCACCGAGCCGTTAGCCGCCATCGCCGGCGCCAATTCCTTGCTCTCGCTGCCGCCATTGTTTCCGTTGGTGGCTTTGCTCAGCAGCCGGCGCGCCTTGCTGCCCTGTTCGAGCGCAGGGATCACGCCGAGCGCGGGCAGCCGCAGATAACGATCAATGTCCTCGACCGATTCGATTTTGTTGTTGACGTAATCGAGGAAGAGCACAAGACCGACGCCGCCCATCAGCGCGAGCAACCCGGCGAGCAGAATGTTCTGCATCCGTTTCGGCGCGACGGGCGAAACCGGCATCGGCGACACCTCGGCGATGCGGATGTTGTTCTTGAGCATGCCCGCCTGCGAAACCTCAACACCTTTCTGGCTCTGCAACAGGCTGTCGAGCAACTGACGGTTCGAATCAATGTCCGCCTGATACATCTTCGCGTCAATCGCGGCATGGTTTTGTTGCATCGTCTCCTGGCGCTGCTGGATGAAGGCGGCCCGCAATGCGCTCTCGCGCCGCGCCGCTGTTTCGTACTGATTCTTCAGCGTATTCAAAATGCGCTGATGAGACGCGCGCAATTCGCCTTCGAGCTGCTCTATCTGTTGAGCGACCTTTTTGACATCGGGCCATTCGGGAGTGAATTCGACCAGGAGCTGTTTGTGCGCCTGCCGCAATTCCGTAAGTTTCTTGTTCAATTCCTGGGTGATCGGATCGCGCTGAATTTCGGGCAGCGTCGTCACGTCCGCCACCGTGCGGCTCAATTCGTAAGCAAGCTGAGCGCTCTTCTGCTCCGTTTCAGCCTGCAACAACAGGTGATTGAGTTCGGCCAGACGCGACGCGACAGTGCTCTCCTTCTGGCCGAAATCGAGCACCTGTTTTTCGCGCAGGTAATTTTGCAGGCGCTCTTCCGCTTCCCTGAGCTTCAATTTGTAATTGGCGACGCTGCTGTCCAGGTAGGAGGCGGCTTCTTTGTTCGCGTCGTAACGCTCCCTGAGACTGACGGCTTTGAAGACCTCGGCCCAGGTGTCGGCGATCTTACGCGCCAGATCCCTGCTTTGATGGCGATAATGAATCTCGACCAGGCGGGTTTCGCGCACAGGTTTGATTTCGACGTTGCCGAGCAGTATGTCAATAAACCCCCGCAGCTTATCCATCTCGACCTGCAGGTCGGTTTCGCCATCGGCCACGTCCAGACTTTCCGAAGTGGAATCGAACGGGCGCGCCATACCGGGCGCGAATTCGCTGTTATGTTCGAGGTTCAACGCCTTGGCGACGAAGTAGGCGACCTTCGGACTTTGCAGGGCTTTCAGTTTGGTGTTGATGTATTGCGCATCGTCGCTGCCGCCCACGTTGATCTGGAAATCCTTGAGGTCAACCAGACGGTCTTCGTGTTGAATTTCGATCTTGGTTACGCCTTCGTAGATCGAAGGCGAACGAAAGTTGTAAATCGTCGCCAGCGTCACAACCACTACAACCACGCTGACTGGAATCCACAAACGGCGGCGGACTATGCGCCAGTAATCGCGCAGGTGCGTGTCTTCCTTGTCAACCGCGACGCCGCGTCCGTAAACATAATCGCGTTTGAGGTCCAGCAAATTCGCCGCCTCTTCAATGGTCATCAGTTTGTTTTTTATTTCTTCGCTCATACCGGTCGGGTGTTATCTGTTTGTTGTCATCAGCGAATGATGAAATATGGAAGCGCGCTGAGCATGCTGATACTCACGCCCAGAACACTGCGCGTAGCTGCCCGCATGGTTGAATTCGGGACCTCGACGATGTCGTTGGGCATCAATTCCACGTCCGGAATTTTGCGCCGGTGAATGTCGTTGAGGTTATAGACTGTTTCCTTGCGCTCGCTCTTGCCTGGCTCTCCGCGAACCAATCGGACTCGACCGCTGGCGCCTTCCATATTGACTCCACCGGCCAGAGCGACCGCCTGGGTCAAGGTAACTCTGGGCGGCATGGGATAAGCGCCCGGCTTAACGACTGAGCCGGTGACAAAAATCTGATCGGCTTCCGGAATGCTGATGATGTCGCCGGATTGGACGAACGGATTTGAGTCAGGCGTCCCGGCCAGCAAGTCACGCAGTTTGATTGAAGTCAACGCGCGGGAAAGCGAATCGCCGCTCTCTCCATCTTTATGCTCATCTTTCGACTCATTCTTCGCTTGATCCTTTACCTCGCCCGGCGCCGAATTTTGCGAACAGTGATTGTGTTCGTCGCTGTGAATGATGTGAACGGTGGCGCCGGCGCGAGTGTGCGGCCCGCCGGCGAAGGTGAGCAATTCAAGCAACCGGACTCGGCGTTGCAACTGGAAGCGTCCGGGCTGCGACACGGCGCCGATGACCGCCACAGGCTGGCTGCGATATTCCTTCACCAAAACATCAACCTGCGGGTTCTGCAGATATTTTTTGTAGCCTTCCGCGATGATGGCGGCCAGTTGGGCTTCGCTGTAACAGGCGGCCTGCATCTCGTTGAGAAACGGCAACCTGACTTTCCCGTAATTGTCCACACGAACCACGCGCGAGAGTTCATTTCGTCCGAAGACGCGAACGTCAAGTTCGTCACCCGGCCCAATGCGGTAGCTCAGATCGTTTTCAGGCCCCGGCGCGGTAGGGGCCAAAACCGGGACCAGGTTGCTCTTCGGCGCCGGTTGCTGCGTTTGATCTGAGGCTGGAGTTTGCGCTACGGAAAAGTGAGGCGAGAACAGAAGCAGGACTGGTAACAACCAGCCGAAAGAAACGATTTTACGGATCATCAAAACCTCCTACGGCTCACGAGCGTCCCGTACCTTGCAAGGCGTCGCGACACGCGCTCGTCTGTTTCAGAGCCGCCCTGATTCGTGTCTTATAAATTCTGAGGGGAGAAGCGGTAACTTCCATCATAAAGAGCTTTTCAGGCGTTACCGAGCAGTGGGTAAGTATCGCCGAAGCTCTTTAGGACTGTCAATCTGAGGCTTTGGCTGGTGGCTGCGGCAAAACATCATCCCGCCGGTTTGAGTCTCTTGCCGTTCATCGGTGAATTGGCTACGCTCTTGGCGCTCGAACAACGACAGGACACCAGAACGAAATTTATGATCACGATTCCGCTTCGCCCGATACCCGTTCGCATCATTTTTCTGCTCGCGCTCGCCGCCGGATTTGCGCCGCTCGGTTGGATGGTCATCCGCACGGCCATCGGCGATAGCGTCATGATGTTCGTGGAACGCAAACCGGATTTGTCGCTCGAAGCGCGAATCGAGGGGGCCGACCTGGCGCTGAAATATTCGCCGAACGACCCGCTGATCAGATGGCGGCGCGGAGGCGTCTATCTGAACGCCGCGAACGAAGAGATGGAAGAGTCGCGGTTGGAAGTGGCGCTTGACGAGTTTCGCGCGGCGGCGCGGATGTGTCCCGATGATTACCGCGCCTGGCTCTCGCTCGGACGCGCTCTCGACCGAGGCGGCGAGACAGCAGAAGCGCGCAGGGCTTTCGAGCGCGCGGTCGCGCTCGCCCCGAACCATTTCGATCCGCGCTGGGCTTTCGGCAACCATCTGCTGCGGGCGGGCGACCGCGATGGTTCTTTCGCGCAAATGCGCGTAGCGCTCGGCAACCGCCCGTCCGCGCTGCCGCTGGTCTTCGATTACGCCTGGGATGTTTACCGGGGCGATGGGAAAGCGATTGCCGCCGCGCTCGATCCTCCGCGTCAGGTCAAATCGCTGCTGACTTCGCTGCTCATCTATCGTGGCCGCGTTGATGACGCGATGGCGGTCTGGCGCGGGATGGAGTCGCCGAGCGCAAGCGACGCGCAGAAAGTCGCCGAAGCGCTGTTCAACACAGGCAATTTCAACAAGGCTTATGCAGTCTGGGCTTCGGTCGAGATTCCCAACCGGCCATTGCCGGACGCCGGGTCGTTGCTCTCAAACGGCGGATTCGAGGGCAAACTCTCACTCAATCAGAAAACGCCTTTTCTGACGTGGCAAATCACCCCGACCGCGGGCGCGAAAGTTTTACAGGATCGCAAGGGGCCGCGCGCGGGCCAATTCAGTTTCCGCGCCGGCTTCGACGTACGAGGGAACGTGGCTTTCACCATCGCCTCGCAAACCGTCCCAGTCAAACCGTCAACAAGCTACCTGCTAACTTTTTCAATCAAGCGCGAGAAATTGCTGAGCCTGAGCACGCCGCTGATCGAGGTCTTCGATTCGGCCTACGACCTGGCCGGGGGAAATCGTTTTCGAGTCACGACAAAGCCGCTGCCCAACGGCGACAGCGGCTGGAACGATTACACGCTTGAATTCACAACCAACGCCCAAACCGAAGCGGCGACGGTTCGCATTCAGCGTCCGCCCTGCTCCGAACCGCCGTGCCCTATAGAAGGCCACGTCTGGTTTGACGAATTCAAGCTCGCGGAAAAAGCGAAATGAGATGAGCGGCGTAATCACCATCGCTCGCAGCGCCGATTTGAAATCAAGCGCAAAGAATGTAGAATCGCCGCCGTCTACCTCACTGGAAAACAATCATCAGGCGCCCCGACCGAACCGATCACGATTTCGGATGTAGTCATCAATGCTCACCTCAACCGGCATCTCCTTTTCACAACTCCGTAAAAATTACGCCGCGACCTTTCGCCACCTGCTTCCGCGCGTCAGGCCGCGAACGACTTTTCCTGAACAAAGGTGTTTAGTCATGACCCCCGTTGTGCCCTTGGAACACAAAAACCGGCAGACAGCCATTGTTGCGACGCTGCCTGCGCTGCTGGTCTTTCCCATTCCGAAATACGAACCGCCCAAACGCACGCTGTGGGAGAGTTTCATCAGCGACATGAGTTTCGCGCTGCCGGTCTTCGGATCAGCGCTCGGATTGCTGCTCGCGCTCGGCCAGGCGCCGTTCACCGGGGCTACGCTGGTGACAATCTGCCCGATCATTCTGGCGCTGCGCGTTCACCTGGCTTATGAGGCGCGACGCGAACGCAAGCGGGTCGCCGCGCTCGAAAAATGGTATCGCGCTTATCTGAATGAAACTCGAATGCCGGAATATAAAAGATGAGGCGAAGATGGATGGACGATGAGCGTTGAAGGGTGGTAGCATCACGCGTCGTCAAATTTCTCCCCATTTTTTCATTCAAGGAGTGGCAGCCATTTTAGAAAAGGTTATTTTCTACGCTCTGCTGTTGCTGCTGGCGTTGACGCCTTTGCCTTACGGCGCGGTCGAAACATGGTCAACCGCGCTGTGGGAAATTTGTGTCTTCGCCGTGACGTTGATGTGGGCCGCGCAGTCCGCAATTGAAGGCCGGTTGAAGATTGCGGCGAATCCGCTGGCGCTGCCGATGATCGCGCTGCTGATCGTGGCCATCGTTCAGATTCTGCCGATGGCTTCAGGCGGCGACCGGCAAACGATCAGTTACGACGCCTACGTGACGTCGCAGGTGGCGATAAAGATCTTCGCCTCGATCTGTTTCTTCCTGCTCTTTGCGACGTTCGTCAACGACGATAATCGGCGCTATCTGGCGGTCAACGTGATCATCGCGGTCTGCGTCCTGATCGCGCTGGTCGGCATCGGGCAAAGTTATATCGGCAAGGCGTTGTGGCAGCGCGGCGCGTTCGGGCCGTTCGTCAACCGAAACCATTTCGCGGGATTCCTGGAAATGGGCGTCGGGCTGGCGGGCGGTTTGATCGTCGGACGCGTCGTCAAACAATTGATGCTGGCGGTTTACGCCAGTTGCGCGCTGGCGTTGTGCGCAGGCGTCGCGCTTTCGGCTTCGCGCGGCGGCGTGCTCGCGCTCGCCGCTGAGATCGCTTTCCTGGCTGTCGTCGCAATCCCCAATTTCATTTCGAGCCGCAAGTCGAAGCAATCAGAACGTCCAGGCAGAGCCGGCGTTTTGCTGCGCTCGGCGGCGGCGCTGGTTCTGGGTTTCGCGGCGTTGGGCGCCGCGACGCTGCTGGTCGGCTCGGAAGGGCTGATCCAGAACATCTCGCAAACGCAGAGCGAAGTTCAAGGCGAATTGCCCGCCAGCGAACGTTTCAGCCGCCGCGACATCTGGAGCGCGACCAGCCGCATGATCAAAGACCATCCCTACCTGGGCGTGGGGCTTGGGGCTTTTCAGTTCGTTTACACGCGATACGATCAAAGCTCTGGCGCCCAACGCGTCGAACAATCGCATAACGATTATCTGCAAATCGTGGCTGACGCCGGTCTGGCCGGAGGACTGATCGCGCTGCTGTTCGTGGTTCTGCTCTTCGCTCGCGGATTTTCAGCGGCGCAGACGCACAACCGGGAAAAGCGCGCGGTTGCGCTCGGCGCGCTGGCCGGGTGCTTTGCGATAGCCGTTCACAGCTTTGTCGAATTCAATTTGCAGATCACATCTAACGCGCAATTGTTTCTGGCGCTCGCGGCGCTGGCGACGCCTGAACGCAAACATCACGAGGAGTAGGGTGGTTGATGACTGGTGCTTGGTGATTGGTTACAAGCCTCCGCCAACCACCAGCCACCAACCACCAACCACCAACCACCAACCCTATGGACAAGTTTCGAATCATCGGCGGAAAGCAGTTGAAAGGCGGCGTCGCAATCAGCGGCGCGAAGAATTCCGCCTTGCCCTGTCTGGCTGCGTCGCTGCTCACTTCCGAAACCGTGACACTGCGCAACGTGCCTTACGTGCGCGACCTGATCACGATGCGGCGGTTGCTCGAAGACCTGGGCTGCACCGTGCTCGTGCCTGAATTGCGCACGCACCAAATCAACGCCGGCACGGTCGAAAATCACGAGGCGCCTTACGAACTGGTCAAAACCATGCGCGCGTCCGTGCTGGCGCTCGGCCCGCTTGTCGGCAGGTTCGGTCAGGCGCGAGTGAGTTTGCCCGGAGGCTGCGCCATCGGCCAGCGCCCGATTGATCTGCACCTGATGGCGTTGGCGCAAATGGGCGCGGAGATTGATTTGCACAGTGGAGTGGTCGAAGCCAGAGCCTCACGATTGCGCGGATGCGACATCGAATTTGAAACCGTCACCGTCACCGGAACCGAGAACGTGATGATGGCCGCCACCCTGGCTGACGGCGTGACGCGCATAATGAACGCCGCGTGCGAGCCGGAGATCGTTGACCTCGCCAACCTGCTCACCAAGATGGGCGCGAAAATCGAAGGGGCCTGCACACCGACGATCACCATCACGGGCGTTGATCATCTCGGCGGCGCCGATCACACGATCATTCCCGACAGGATCGAGACCGGCACATTTCTGGTCGCCGCCGCAATGACGCGCGGGGAGCTTGAGATCACGAATTGCGAGCCGAACCATTTGCACGCAGTGACCGGAAAGTTGCGCGAAGCGGGCGTGGAAATTGAACAGATCGCCGCGGACAAACTTCGTGTGACGGGCAACGGCAAGCTGCGCGCCGCCGACCTGACTACGGCGGTTTATCCCGGCTTCCCGACCGACATGCAGGCGCAGTACATGGCGTTGATGACGCAGGCCGAAGGCGGTTCGGTGATCACTGAAACGATCTTCGAGAACCGGTTTATGCACGCGAGCGAATTGATGCGCCTGGGCGCGCAGATGCGAATTCGCGGCCACAGCGTGGACGTTCACGGCCCTTCGCATCTGACCGGCGCTCAATTGATCGCCTCGGATTTGCGGGCTTCGGCTTCGCTGGTGCTCGCCGGTCTGGCGGCGGAAGGCGAGACGTGGATTGACCGCGTCTACCACATTGATCGCGGATACGAAAAGATCGAAGAGAAACTGAGGGCGGTCGGGGCCGAAATTGAACGAATAAAGGGTCAGTAAATCCCATGGGCATTGGAAGCTTCATCATCGAGTTGCTGGCACAGGTTGCATTTGAACCAGCATCGCTAGCCAATAGCCTCAGCAGGAAGTTTAAAAGCGCCGGACTCCCATCCAACTTATGCGCCGAATGCAAAGATATGGGAGAAATGCTGAGAGATAATGAGAATTGGTACTACTACAAATGTAACCGATGTCAGAAAAAATGGGTTATTCCCAAAACCAGACCAAAGCGAAATAAAGCGAGACGGCGGAATCAAGAACGAGCTAAACGCCATTGAAACCAATAAACACAGGCTCTGGCACAAGCGATACCGAAAACTGTTCCCACACTCGTCCCTGAATTTCCTTCATTACATTCAAAACCTCACACGCCGTCCCGCCGCCACGATTGATTATCGCCAGAGTGTGTTTCGACGAAATGCCGACACGCCCTGCGCCATAGCCTTTGTGAAAGCCAGCATGTTCGATTAGCCAGGCCGCCGGTACTTTTATCTTCCCCTTAGCGGCAGCGAAATGCGGAACGCTTCCACCTTCTCCGATCAATCCCTTCTCCCTCGACTCGATCTCAATTTGCTGGAAATGTTCGGTTGTGATTATTGGGTTTTTGAAAAATGATCCCGCGCTGCGGCAATCGGGGTCGCCGGGCGTGATCAACATGGCCTTCCGCGCGCGGATTGATCGTACCGCTTCGCGCGTCAGCCCGAGCGAAGGCGTTGTCGGAACATTCGAGAAAAAGTTTTTGAGATCAGGGTAACGAATCGCCGGCTCCCCGTGAGGCCTGAGCGAGTAAGTAACAGCAGTCACGACGTAACGATCACGAGCGGTTGTGTTGAAAATGCTGGCGCGGTAGCTGAACTGGCATTCGGCGGCGCTCAATTCAACAAACCGCCCGGTGTGACGATCAAAAGCCCGAACCGAAACTATGGTCTCGCTTACCTCCTGCCCGTAAGCGCCGACGTTCTGAACGGGCGTGCCGCCGACGCTGCCCGGAATCCCGCTCAGGCATTCGACGCCGGCCAGATCGCGCTCGACGCACTGGCGGACAAGATTGTCCCAGTCTTCGCCGGCGTTGGCGGTGACGATGACATCGCTGCCTTCATTGCTCCACGACGCGCCTTTAAGCGCGACATAAATGACCAGCCCAGGGAAGCCTTCGTCGGCGATCAGCACATTGCTCCCGCCGCCCAGGATGAAGATCGGAACCTGGCGGGTTTCAGCAAACGAAAACGCCGCGAGCAGTTCATCCTCGCTTTCGACCCGGACGAAAAAACGCGCCGGGCCGCCGATGCCTAGCGTCGTGTACGGCGCGAGTTGAATGTTCTCTTTCATCTTCTCACCTTACCACAGATCATCAGACTGGGGCGAAACTCGGCGAAATACGAACATAACCTTGAGTTCGCATCACCTGTGGCGTACTGTTCGCCTACAAAAATCCTTTTACTCAACAGGAGGTGAATTCGTGCGCCATCTCAAAAAAACGATCCTGGTTTTCCTGGCTGTTTTGGCTCTGGCTGTTCCGAACGGCGCGTGGGCGCAGGCGGATATGTTCGACGGCAAACCTGCATTCGCCGAAGGAACTGATCTTGGTTATTACGTCTGGCGCGAAGGCGACACTTGGCGCGTCAGATGGACGACCAGAAGCGCGATGCGCCGTTTCAGCGGCTCGGTGGCGGCTGAAGGCGGCGAATTGAAATCACTGAAGCGGATTGATGTGGAAGAGAGAAGCCGCGTCGTTGCCCCTGGTCGGGCGCCGCATGTTGTCGTCGG
>WBZO01001419.1_pt1 | contig 37612 bp, 31 predicted proteins | sample 5204261 | NCBI WGS metagenome assembly WBZO01 (sample SAMN12412400, study PRJNA552823) | activated sludge metagenome | isolation source: activated sludge from anammox sidestream of wastewater treatment plant... | place: USA: North Carolina | collected 2017-09
AGCTTGCGGCCGAACCATTTACTCAATTCGCCGATATCTGCAACCTGGGTAGCAATGCTGATAAACCAACCCTGTGGGCACAATGGGATTGTATTTTTGGCAAGCTGATAGGGGTGAGCGCGGCTGATCATAACAGTAAGTTTGTCGGCAGCGGCCTTTTCATGGGGATCATGGGGTATCTTTTAGCGTTCCTGTTTATACCCGGCATTGGCACAGGCGTTATTATTGCCGGAATATATGTGATTTTCACGTTGATGGCTGCGGCGATGCGTGCAGTTAACACCTATCTCATGGCTATTATGGCCATCTCATTCATGTTTCTTATTTCTCCGCTATTCGTTCCCCTGGTATTATTTGGGGCTTCGTACCAACGTTTTTACACTTGGCTGCAGATATTGATTGGATACATCCTGCAGCCCATGATGCTTATTGCATTTCTCGGTATTATGACGGTGGCGCTGGAATATTCGATTTTCGTTGGTCCCACTTCATTATTCGGCGCTTTCACAAACACTAATTCAAGCAAGGCTGACTATTTTACAAACCAGCTCATCGCAGGCACTGATAACGGGAAAAAAGTAAATCTGACGAAGCATTTTGAACCTACGACAAAAGTAGTTGGTCGTTACAACATGAATCCGGAAATTACACCGGCAAAGCCTGGCTTCAATGAATCTCTAAAATATAATGAGGCTGGCAATACAGGGATGTTTAAAGGATTGCCAACAACAGATCCTGCTCACAAAGGTGCCGGATCTGTTGATATGGGAATTAATACTCCCAATGTTGATGTCGAGAATTATGTACAGGATTTGAACCAGAAGGATGATGCGATTGAGACCAATCTTACATCCTGGGATTGGATAAAACGGATATTACTTCAGTTACTCACCACCGCAATGCTGGTTTACACGCTTTATACAATGCTGGGAGCGATTCCTAAAATCACCCATGATCTTGTGGCGCGTAAAACCGGAGGTAATCTGGCGACAGCCAATATTCTGGGATTAGCCGCGGCACAAAAGGCTATCGCAGTCGCTCGTGAAGCTCTTAAAATTTATATTGCCGCAAAAACTGGCAATACCAAGGCCCTGGCCGAATCAGCCAAAAAGGCTTATGATAATATGGTGGCCAAACGATGAAGTGGAGTCACTACAGTTTGCTTTCGGCAATGCTGGCATTAGCCAGCGTGATACTGCTGCCTTTTATTTCTTATGCGCAGCCGGCACCGGTGAACCTCGACAGTAACGGGTTTCAGACTCAAACTAAAACGACTTACTGCCTTGATACACCGCCTTCCGGATCCGGAATTTCTGCGGCGGACTGGGACCAAAAGTATACTGGACGCTTTATTTACTGCATGCGGATTATTCTGGAAGATGCGACGAAAGCCTTCCTGAAAAAAATGATTAATGAATTCGCTATTCCCACGCTGGGAGTCGTGCTGCTATTCGCCATGGCTATTTTCGGCTTTAAGTTATTGGGAGGAATGTTCCGAAATGCCAAGGCGGAGGGTTTTGCATTTCTCATCAAGATGGGGGTTATTGTTGGTATTCTCTCGGCGAGCGATCTCATTGTGGATTTCTGGTTTGATACCACGGACATGCTTATCAAGCTTGTGGCGGACGGAAGTTCAGGGCTATTCGGGAGCACCTCATCCTGTCCCATGCATAGCGCAACAATTGGCAGCTGGTTTGCCGTTTGGGACAGGTTCGACTGTCTATTCGGTCAGTTTGTTGGATTCGGCAAGCAAGTAGTATCTGCTAGGGGGATTTTAGCAATTATCAGCGCGGCTATATTTACCGGAAGCTTCGGCATCTGGCTTGCTTTTATTGCATTCGGTGCGCTTTATATGCTGGCGCAGTTTCTGTTTCGCTCTGCGATGATGGTGCTTTTATCGTATGGCGGCCTGGGGCTGATGATTATGGTTTTACCACTTTACCTGCCACTCATTCTGTTCAAGGCAACTGAAAACTTTCTTTTCCAAAGCTGGATAGGTTTTGCTGTGGGGTTTGTTATTCAGCCTGCCTTAACGATAGTCTTTCTTATATTCGCACTGACGGTCATGGATGATTTGATGATTAACGGCAGCAAGAATACTTACATCAAATATGATCAATCCACCCATACGACTGATGTCCGTATCATACCTCCCGGTGGCACGGTTCCTGCCGGATACTCCAGCGCTTCTGAGCCCTGGCATAAAACGCTGGGTATTGATCTGAATTCTTCAGAAGCCGAACAGCGAACCGCTGTAAAACGATTTATTGCGCCGGGTGAAAGAATTGGCGGTGCACAGACCATGGAATCCGATCCTGCAAATTTTGGTTATCTGGATCACATGAACTGCGGCATCTACGGATTTCATAATCTGTCTACTGACACCATCCTGAAGGAGGTTAATAAACAGCTGAATTCGTGGGATTTATGCACAGATAAACAAAAATGTAAAAATGCTGCTTCAGGGAATCTTTCGAATGCACCCAGCGAAGCAACAAAAATTCGTATGAAGATGGCTTTGTGCGACCAAGGGCGGAATGCTCAACTGGCAACAGCACAGGCAGGGCCGGGCGGCACTAAAATGGACATGTCGCTACGGGCGAACCAGTTGAATCTTAATTACCAGAACAGCCCCGACGGCACGGTTGCTTATGGCACGCTGCCTTCGCAAAACAATCTTGCAGATAGCCGCATGATGAAAATTATTGGTTCGATGGGAACCATTATTGTGATGGCAGGTACTTTCCTTTCTTTTGTAAAAACCATTCCCGGACTGGTAAATCATCTAACCGGTGGACCTAGCCCGAAAATGAGCCTGGCCAGCCCAACAGTAATGGGACATAAACTTTCCGAGCGTTTGAAGGCGGGGCTGAGACGTGCTCAAGGCGAATGGAGTAAGAGCGCTAAAAAAGATATGAAAGGCGATATTGTAAAAACTCTCGCTAATCGCGCAGGACTTTCAGCAGCGCGTGCGTTTGTGGGTGGATTTATAAGCGGCAGAGCAACCGGATAATATTATGAAACTAAAAATTCCGAATGCAGTATTGATTCTTCTTCTGGCAGGGTTTTTCCTGAGTTTTACTGTTGATTCGGCTTTTGCCCAGAAAGAAACATGCAGTAGTGATTATGCGAATGCCGCTATGAACTCGCAAAACAGCGGTCTTGTTACAGCTATTATGGCTAATATTACTGCGCTTCTGCAAAGTACGGGGGATAAGCTATATAACCATATTATTGTTCATCAATATTACACGACTGCCCTGAGTGCATGCATTCTGCTTACCGTGGTTATCTACGGAATCATGATTGTATTCGATATGGAGAATCTCAGGCCCGGCGTTATCGTTCTAAAGCTATTTAAAATAGGTTTGGTGGCCTGGCTGGCTTCCCCCTCAGGGTGGGATGTATTCAGCAATACCATTGCAAAGTTTTTCTTTGGCACCATGCTTGAGCTGGTGAATCTGTTCCTTGAAGGGGCGGCAGGCATTATGGCTGGCAACACCTCATCACCTACCAGTGTCAGCCAAATGAATACATCTGCTCTGGCAGAGCCCTTACGTGTATTAGGTTACCCTCTTGCGACATTATTTTCTGCAAAATATGGCATCACAATCATTGGCCTGTTCTTTGTGGGCAGTTATGGGATTGTGATGGCTCTATTGATGATCTGGGGAGGTTTCCAGTTGTTGCTGGCCTTATTCCAGGCATTATTTGTTTATGTAAAATGCATCGTCGGGCTTTGGTTCATGTTTGCACTTGCCCCGATTTTCTTCATCACATTCCTATTCCAGCGAACTTCCAATGTGTTCACCGGCTGGCTTAATATGGTGATTAACTTCTCGCTGCAGCCGATTCTTCTATTCGCTTACCTTGCTTTCTTTATTGTGATTGTGGTTACGTCACTGAACAGCCTTATGACCATTGAATGGTGCATGCGACCGCTGATTAATTCCTTTATTGGAATACCTCTTACCATTGAGGTCTGGCGGCCCGCGATTGTGAATGGCATACCTATTAACTACGCAGACGATACATGGGGGCTTTTTGGGTATAAGTCTGCAACTAATCTGCAATTCCCGCTCGATATGATTGATATTATGTTCTTCCTGTTGGCCACCTATCTTTGTCAGCAATACGGCAATTTTGTACCGCAATTGGCTAATCAGTTGTCGCAAGGCGGATTGTCTGTTGGAACCTCTGCTGAAGAAGCGCGTCAGTTCTTCCAGACGCGTGGCTGGACTCCAGAGCAGATTGGCGCCAAAGCTATTGGAAGTGCAGGTAGCGCAGTGAAGGGGCTATTTGGTAGTTAATTGTAGCTCGCATATCTTGTTATCAGATGCTTGACCTCCACTGTATTTTGTAGTGAAATACCGAAAAAATAAAAATGGAGGGGAAAATGAAAAAGCTGTTTTTTATAGCTTTGGCATTGCTTTCTGCAGCATCATGCAGCTTTATTGAAGATATGGATAGCCAGCCTGAACTGACAAGCCCTTGCGTAGGGCTTGACGGCAGCCCATGTGGGCCCAAGCGTCCGGTTAATCTTTGGCTGTATGATGGTTCTTCTCCTGAGGAGTCTTTCCCTAGCTAAACTCAGCTTACAGTAATGTTGTCCTGTATGTGTAGCAACACCGGCGTTGCTCCGGCTTCTTTAGAAATATAGGTATTATAACCATTCTCCGGCTCATACAGGAATCCATCCGCGGCGGTTGTGAGATGCCATTCATTTGGATCGAGAGTAATAGTCTCTGAGCCGGTGCCATCAATATACAGTTCTTTATCATCTGAAATTGCATTAACATCCTCCCAGCTGATATTGGCGGCGGAGAGCCCATTCAGGTTAATTCGATCAATTCCAATAAGGGAATGACTGGCAACAAAAGTTCCCAGATCGAAGCCGGAAGCAACCGTATCTTCAAGATAAAGGGTGTCAGTGCCACTACCACCATTTAATGTGGCGTTAAAGGTAAGATTGCTGATGACTAAAACGTCGTCACCTTCACCGCCAATATAATTGACTCCAGCCATCCCATTATTGGAGAGAATATCATTACCGCCATAACCGCTGACTGTATTGGAATTGGCAAAAACAACATCAGAACTCTCAGTTCCACTCAACCCATAGGAGCCCTTGCCTACCTTGAAATTGCTCCAGGAGAGGCTGCTGGATAGAACCCCGGCTATATTGGCAACTTCATAAGAAGAGCCCATTTCATCTTTAACATGAATCTCTGCATCAACCCCGTTATCCATTAAAGACAGGCGATTCATTCTTATTAAGTCAAAGTAATTTAAATCCTCCTTTGTGCAAAGGCTGATGTCCAGTATATCCAATCCGGTACCATAACCATTGACCAGCGTAAATCCACCCAGTTCTAACTGGATTACATCGTCGCCAGCGCCGCCATTCACTGTATCTGCAGCACCCACACCGCCTCTGATAGTATCATTGCCTGCACCGCCCAAAATACTATCGGCGCCGGAGAGCCCCCAAAGTGTATTGGCATTGGCATCGCCAACAATAATATCATCCTGCGTAGAACCTATAATATTTTCAATCGTGCCAAGAGAGATATAGTCCCCCTGCGCATCGCCACCCTGTTGCGAGCTGGCGGAAAGGTTAATATTTACTGCCGCCGCTGAAGATTCATAGCTTGCAGTATCAATACCAGTGCCACCGTTGATGAAATCTGCTCCAGCACCGCCCATGAACCATTCGTCGTTACTGGAGCCGCTAAAGCTATCGTTACCCGAACCACCGATAATTCCCTCCACGCCAGTCAACAAATCCTGAAAACCGGAACCGGTTACAGTACTTTCCGCAGATGCACTCATACTAATGACCAGCGGCGTTGTCAGAAGCGAGTAGCTGACAATGTCCGCCCCTTCTGCGCCGTAAAAGTTAGTATCGGCAACAGCAGTGCTTTTAACAAAGAGATCATTTCCTGCGCCACCGCTTAACGAAACATAATCATGCGACGCGTAGAGCACATCACTGCCGTCTCCTCCTTCCAATGTCTGATAGTTTATCCCGCTTTCCAGATGGTCGCCTAGCACTGAGCCGGTTACACCAAGCGATAACGTATCTTGCCAATGCGCAGCTTGACTACCCCTGGCTGTAAAGTAGTCATTAAAATTCATAGCTGTTAGTTGGATGGCACTGCCAGCAGTGCTGATAATAGTGGTGCTGCTTCTGCCGCTTTGCTGATCGTGAATGTAGATATCATTGTCAGCCAGCAGATTAATTTTGATATTGGGTAGCCCCAACCCATTTAGGAATACTGCGGTATCATGTGCAATCTGCTGTAATCCTCCAGTGACGGATACGTCACCGGCAGCGCCGTAATCTACGTAGTAGGAGGTATTGTTGACAACAATTTGAAGAGTGTCACCGTCCGCCGGCGCGGCGTTAAAATGAATTTCACCCTCTGCATAATTAAGATACTGACTGCCATTGAGGCTTCTTAATTCATTTAAGGGGAGGCCAATTAGCAGCGGGAAGTTTTCGACTCGGGATTCCGTCATCCACTGATATTTGCTGTTGTTTATCGACTGATAAAAATCTTTCAGTATGATTTGGTGGCTGGGCGAGCCATTTTCCTCAAGCACGAAATCGAGCTGTCCATTGCTGTCGGTATCGGTAACACTGATGGAATAATCTTCCAGTTGAGTTCCCTGTGTATCAAGTTTTACCATGTCAGTAGCACTACCGGTTCTCGCCAGAATAATGCTGCCAGGGTCACTATTGCTAAAGCTATCGATATGTACTTTTTGCCCTGAGTTTAAAAATACGCTTGCAGTGCCGGAGAAGTTATTAAACAGGATGTCGTCATACCCGCCGCCGACGCTCCAGTTGTTGGTATAAATTTGAAGCGCTGTATTCTCGCCCCATATCTCAAACTGATCCAGTGCCAGTACACCGCCATGCACTGTGACATCTTGCGTGCCTTCAAGGAAATAATGTGAATGTCCAGCAGTTGAATCACCTGCCGCAACATCTACATTTGCCGAATTGATAATATCTATGGAACGTCCATAACCGCCACCGCTTCCCAACACATGTGTAGTTGTGGTGCCGATGATATCTTCAAGCACAATATCCGCATGTGCATTTCCAAGGTTAAAGGTGTGTCCAGTACCTCCATTCTGGTTCATAAATACTTCAGCCGTGGCATTAGTGATGCTGTTGCTGCCACCGGAGATGCCAATTCCCACTATTTGAGAATTGGGGCCGACCAGGTTCCAGTTTACTGCGGTTCCTGGTTCATTGCCAAGCACGAGTGGGCCCGTCCCCCCGATATCAATTGCACCGGTTCCCTCTAAGAAAAGTGTATATAATGGTGAAAGATTGCTCGTATTAACCGCGATATTATGCGCGGCGCTATCCAGATATACTTTTTTGTTATCCGAACTTTCAAATAAGCTGGCATCAAAATTCAGTGTGGCCAGATCGTCATTAATTTTAATGCGGTCTATACCACTTGCGCCCATCCATTGCGAAGCGGTGATGGTATAGGCTGTGCCTTGTGGTGCAAATTCGATCGTATCTACACCGCCTGCACCTATGAGTGTGTCATTGACTGCCAGGTGAGTAACCAGATTAACCAGAAAAAGATTATCAACGGCGCCACCCACAAAGTTATCGGCGATACTGGTCAATATAAACTGGCCCGGCGGCGTATTACCGCCGCCACCGACAGGAGGAGTTGTTGGAGGAGGTGGCGGTGGCGCGGGTGGGGGTGGAGCAGGCGGTTCAGAAGGTGGTGGAGGAGCAGGGGGAGGGGGTGAAGGCGGATTAACTCCGCCTTGTGGAGGTGTGATGCCGCCGCCCTGAAGCTGGCCGATGAGTGTGGGGTTAAGAGGCGGAGGCGTTGCAGTAGAATTGGTTTGTCCTACGGGAAGCGTACCGGTTTGTGTGGTTGCTAATCCAGTTAGCTCCGACGGGGAAAATAGTGAAAGCGGCAATACGCTGTTTTGAGTGAGCCCTGAGGATAGGTTTGGTGCTGTTTCAAAATTCTGTGTTGTGGCTAGGTCAAATCCACTATGGGGCAATTGCATCTGGTTTTCGCTGGCTACTCCTACCGGAATGAAACCTATCTCGCTTTGGCCATCAAACTGAGCATCGCCAGAGAAAGCTTCCAACGCCTTATCGCCATGCTTTGTTGTGGAGCCTTGTGTATGCTCATCCTGTGACTGCTCCGTCTGCATTTCTGCATTGGCTGCATTTTTTTCCTGAGCAGCTGCAGGCTGAGCCTGATTTGTGTGTTGTTCTCCCTCAACTGCATTAGGTTGATTATTCTGCTGGCTGTCAGGAGTGATGCTATCTTGCCTGACATCATATTTTCCTTCGGGAGAGAATTCGATAACAGTGCCAAATTGCTGCTGCAATTGAGAGGGCGGAACAACAAAGGGCTGAGATGGCATTTCATTGAAGCTGCTGACGGATACCACGGTATTCGCCTGGTTCATTGATGACGTGCCCTGAGCTGTAGTTACATCAAACCAGCCGACTGTCCCGTCCGCGTTGGGTTCCAGAAAGAACTGATTCTGGCCACCGTTTCCTTCCACTACACCGCCACCAGTAGTGCCACGTATACCTATGGTGGCCACGGGAGTTTCCACCTTCATGTCTCCGGGATTATTAGCTGCAATATCACCGCTAACGAATTTAAACATGCCCTTGATAACATTTACACTGGATGAACCATCGCCAGTTTCAGGGTCATACACGAAATGATCCAGCGTCATGCGTGCATCGGGACCGAGCGTAAAAACCGATTCATCGTTAAATGTAATGCCAACAGAACTTTCTTTGGACGTATGAATTACATCTTCCAGAAAAACGGGATCACCTTCATGAAGTGTAATTTCCTGTCCGTGGCGTGTTGCCTCTACGGTTCCTTGCAGCTTTTCAATGACCCCAATGCTTTCAGATGCGGTTGGGCCGGCAAACTCCTGAAATAAATTTGAGCCAACCAAAGTTTCAACTGCAGAAGCCGAAATTTTCTTACCTGTTTCAGAGACTAACCCTGGAGCCTCCGAAAGGTGAAAATAATGTTGCAGCAATAATGTTATGTCCTCTGACTTGATAAGGAGATTGCCTCCTATGCGGCTAAACTGCGCATCAAGAAGCTGATTACCTAGCGGAAGATTTGTCCAGTGCGAGTCATGATTGACGTCCAACACCAGCATGGGCAGCTGATTATTGACTCCAGGCTGGCTAGTATAATCCCCATGCGACATACGTAAAACCTTTTAAGTGTATGCTGAAAATCATACGATTTTAATTCTTAACAACATCTTAATCGCCAACTATAAATTCAACAAAAAGTTATTTTTTAATCTTATGCCAAGTTATTCACAAAAATGGGTAAAATCAGGGCTGACACTTCTACAGGCTCCCGCCCTACAGGATAATTATGTGTACATATTATATTCTGAGAGCACCCGGGAATGTCTGGTAGTAGATACGCCTGAAGTAAGGCCTATCATAGAGTGCCTAAACCAATCCGGCTGGAAACTGACTCATATTCTCAATACTCATCATCACGGCGATCATGTGGGCGGGAATAGTGAGTTACAGGATATTACCAGATGTGAAATAATAGGATATGCAGCAGATGCGGCACGAATTCCCCGGATTTCCCGTACGGTAGAAGAGGGTGAAATTTTTGAATGGGGAGGGGCGCGGATAAAGGTTCTTTTTCTCCCAGGGCATACATTAGGGCACATTGCCTATTATTTTATTGATCAGCAATGGCTGTTCTGCGGAGATGTGCTTTTCATGATGGGGTGCGGCAGGCTATTCGAAGGAACAGCGGAGCAGATGTATGAAAGCCTGCTGAAAATTGCAGCTCTACCAGAAGAAACGCTTATTTTTTGCGCACATGAGTATACGCTTACCAATGGCCGTTTTGCCTTGCTGGTTGATAGCAATAACGCTGATCTGCAGGAGCGAATGCAGGAAGTGAGAGTACTAAGGGAACAGGGGCGGCCTACAGTACCCGCAACGTTGGGTGTCGAAAAACGTACCAACCCTTTTTTAGGTTGTACTTTAGAGGAATTCCGGCATTTACGCGCCCTGCGTAATGATTTTTCCTAGCGCAACCCTTGCTTATCCACAGATTCTGACCTATTCACAATAGTCTATGGCAAAGGCGGCAAAAACAATGGCACCCGATACAGTCTGGCATCCGGAAAGCTGGAGGAATTTTCCTATCAAGCAGCAGCCTGAATACCCAGACAAAACAAAGCTGCAGCAAGTGGAAGGGGCGTTGCGTTCTTATCCACCGCTCACCATGCCTTATGAAATAGAGAATTTAAAGCGGGAGCTGGCACTGGTAGCCCAAGGGAAGGCCTTTTTGCTGCAAGGCGGTGATTGCGCTGAAAGCTTCCTTGAATTTAATGAAAACAATCTCCGGAATTTTTTCCGAGTGTTGCTGCAAATGACGGTAGCACTGATGTATGGCGCGGGAAGCCCCGTTGTGAAAGTGGGGCGGATTGCTGGGCAATTTGCGAAACCCCGTTCTACGCCGATGGAAGAACAGGGTGGAGCTGAGCTGCCCAGCTACCGCGGCGACATGGTGAACGCCATGGAGTTTGACCCGGAATCACGCATGGCTGATCCGGAACGCCTGCTGAAAGTTTATTTTCAATCTACCGCTACACTCAATTTTCTGAATTCGCTGGCAAAGGGCGGATTTGCGTCGCTGGAGCAAATCAGCGAATGGAATATAGATTTCATCGGCAAGTCTGCCCAGGGAAAGCGCTTTCATGTGCTCGTAGAGCGGATCAGTGAGTGCATTCATTTTATCGAAGCCTGCCGCCTTGATCTCAACACTATTCGCGAATTGAGCGAGGCTACTTTTTACTCCTCCCATGAAGCTCTGCTACTGGGTTACGAATCTGCGCTTACTCGCCGAAGTGATAATAATAAATGGTATAATTGTTCTGCTCATATGCTCTGGATCGGCGACCGCACAAGAAATCCGGATGAGGCTCATGTCGAGTTTCTAAGGGGTGTGGCAAACCCAATCGGCTGCAAAGTTGGCCCAAGCATGTCACGTGATGACCTGCTGCGGCTTGCCGAACGACTGAACCCCGAAAATGAAGCCGGAAAACTCGTATTTATTTCACGTATGGGTGTGAATCAGGTGACGGAAAAGCTACCGCCTCTGGTGCGCGCGCTGAAGGATGCTGGCATTCAGGCCATCTGGTCATGTGATCCGATGCATGGAAATACTATTAAGTCTCCTAATGGTTATAAGACACGCAAGTTTACGGACATCCTCTCCGAAGTAAGACAGTTCTTTGCGGTTCATCATGCAGAGGGAACCCATGCAGGTGGCGTTCATTTTGAAATGACGGGCCAGGATGTGACCGAATGCCTTGGCGGCGCACAGGCGATTTCAGAAATCGACCTGAGCAACCGCTACCACACGCATTGCGATCCCAGACTCAATGCGTCTCAAAGCCTGGAACTGGCTTTCCTGATCGCAGAAGAGCTTAAGAAAACCCAGGCCCGAAAATAGGTTAGGCGAAAGCGCTTTCCGAATGTTCTGCGCCAATTTCGTCGCTATTGCCAGGCTGGCCGAAGGAAGACGCACCATTTACACCCGTGCCATTCAGGCCAAGCAGTTTTAGCTTGCGGTGCAATGCTGAACGCTCCATGCCAACGAAGCTGGAAGTGCGCGAAATATTGCCACCAAAGCGGTTAATCTGCGAAATCAGATATTGCTTTTCGAACAGTTCACGTGCTTCGCGCAGCGGCATTGAAAGAATATCACCATTAAAATCCGGGTTCAGCATGGCTGGGGTGGACTCAAAAAGTTCCGCGGGCAGCATTTTGGGCTGGATAAGCTCCTTAGTGTCGCCGGGCGACATGATGAGCAACCATTCCATCATATTTCTCAGCTGGCGCACGTTACCGGGCCATTCATAAGCCTGCAGCAGTGCGAGTGCCTCCTGGCTCATGCTGCGGCACGGCAGTGAAAGCATCTCGGATGCGCGTTTAAGGAAGTAATTGCACAGATCAGGAATATCATCGCGGCGCTCCTGCAGTGACGGTACGCGCAACGGTACCACATTCAGGCGATAATAGAGATCTTTGCGAAGGCGGCCTGCATCCATTTCATACTGCAGATCGCGGTTACTGGCCGCAATGACACGCACATCCACTTCGACTTTCTGGTTGCCGCGAACGCGGGTGAAGGACTGTTCCTGCAAGGCCCGCAGGATGCGTCCCTGGGTTTCGAGGGGCATATCAGCCACTTCATCGATAAAAAGCGTGCCGCCGTGAGCTTGCTCAAACAGACCGATTTTTTGAGCGCCGCCGTTAGGGTTCATGTCTTCGATGCCGAAGAGCTCTGCTTCGACTTTATCCGGCGTCAGACCCGCCGCATTCACTGCGACAAAAGGGCCATTAACTCGCAATGACTTTTCATGAATCAGACGCGCTACCATTTCTTTGCCAGTGCCCGCCGCACCAGTAATCATAACTCGACTATGGGTTGGGGCAACTTTGGTAATTGAATTACGCAACTGCAGAATAGTCTGCGATTCGCCGATCAATTCTTGTTCCGGCTTGCCACGCAGGCGCAGCTCCTGATTCTCTTTTTTTAGCCGTGCGTGCTCGATGGCACGGTTGACTACCATCAGCAAGCGGTCTTCCTTGAAGGGCTTTTCAATAAAGTCGTAGGCGCCAATTTTAATAGAGTTTACAGCAGTTTCGATATTTCCATGACCGCTGATCATTACAACAGGCAATTCCGGATATTTCTTCTTTACCAGCTCAAGTATGCCCAGACCGTCAAGTTCGCTTCCTTGCAGCCAGATATCAAGAATCAGCAGGTTAGGTACACGTTCTGCAATGGCTTTTAAGGCAGAGTCGCTGTCTTTAGCGGTGCGTGTTTGGTAGTTCTCATCTGTTAAGATATCAGAAATGAGCTCGCGGATATCCGTTTCGTCATCTACGATCAGAATGTCTTTTGCCATGATTACTCCTGTTTCCCTCAAGTTTTTCTTTTATTTTTATATAGCGTCTGTTTTGCAACGTCGCTAACTGGGCACACCTTACGTTACATTTTTACCACTATCAAGAGGGAAAATGAGAGTCACCTGTGCGCCCCCCTCAGGGTGGTTCTCCAACTGTATTTCTCCCCGATGCTCTTCCATAATCTTTTGAGCAATAGCAAGGCCGAGGCCCGTGCCTTTTTCCCTCGTGGTAACATAAGGCTCCATAAGGCGATGTATATGCTCCGGGGGGAAACCCGGTCCGCTATCGTGAATCACTACCGCCAGCTGACCTGAATTTTGCGTCAGCGAGACCTGGATCCTCGAGATCTTATTCTCTTTGTTTTCAATCGCTTCAGCGGCATTTTTAAGAAGATTGATAAATAAGCGCGTAAGCTGCTGCTCATCACCCCAGATTTTAGTGTTTTCAGCGCGGCTTATAATTTCATAAATAATTTTGGGATGCGCAACCTGTTCTGAGAAAACAACTTTTCTTACAATATTCTCCAGATCCTCGGTTTGGAATACGGGCGTAGGCATCCTGGCAAAGGCAACGAATTCCTCCACCATTTTCCCAATATCCCCAACATGGCGGGAGATAGTGTCTATATACTTATTATAATTTTGATTATCTTCAGTAATTTGCTTCCCATATTTCCTGCGAAGGCGTTCCGCTGCTAATTGAATAGGGGTCAGCGGGTTTTTAATTTCATGGGCTACGCGCCGCGCCACATCAGACCAGGCGGCATTACGCTGTGCTACCAATAATTCAGTAATATCGTCGAAGGTAATAATATAACCTTCAACCTGGTCCATAAAGCGCTCTACCGCTATCCGCACGAGTAAATTACGGCTGCGGCCCTCATGCGTAACCGTCAGCTCTTTTTGGGTCATTTTCTCAGGTTTTATTTCCGCTTCGGCTATCAGGTTTTCCAATTCAGGCAAAATATCCCATGCATAGATGCGTTCCATGGTCATCTGCGCCGGTAGCGCAAGCAGCACAGCAGCCTGACGGTTATATAACGTAATCTGCTTTTGTTCATTCAGCGCCAGCACCCCGGAGGAAATCCCTGCCAATACTGCTTCAGAGAAGCGCCGACGCTCATCGATCTGCCGGTTAGCGGCAACCAGCTCTTCGCGCTGCCGGGAAAGCTCCTGCGTCATGCGGTTGAATGCTCGGCCTAATGTGGCCACCTCGTCATCCTGAGTGGAAATAGGAACTTTGGTTGAAAAATCCCCCCCGCGCACCCGCTCTGCTGCTCGTATAAGCCGCGTAATAGGAATCACGAGCCGTGCCGCAAAATGCATGCCGAACCACATTGCGCCCAGTAGCAGCAAAAGCACTACCAGCCCGAAAATCATAGAAAACTGTACCTGCAGACTCGACAGGTTTGATTTCAATCGCCGGTACTCTGCCACCGCACCGGTTGCACTGTCCATGTGCTGGATTACTTTTTCGTCAACAAGCCTGCCGATAATAAGATAGGTATCTAACATCGAATGCAGCTTAACCATAGCGCGCAGCTTGTCGTTATCCTCAATCCAAACCACCACATCGCCCGCTGCGGCCTGCTCAAGCCTGTCACTGCTAACCTGCTCAAACGCAAGGGCAAAGCTTAATGCGGTCTGCGCAATAATTCGATTCCGTTGTATGATGACCCCTTCTGTTAGGGAGCGAAGCGCTGCCTGACTGTTTACAATACGGTTGAGCAGGCCGGGACTGCTGATTACCTGATGGGCCTGAACATCCAGATCATTCGCCATGGCAATCGCATCGGCACGGATGATTTCCCTGTGTTCAGTGAGGTATGCTTCCGCAACTGCAACAGATTCTTCTAGGGCTGTATCAATGCGCTTGTGGAACCAGGCCTGAACCCCTGAGTGAAAGAATATCCCTGCAAAAATAGAAACAAGGACCGCCGGTGTAATGGTCAGCAGTGAAAACATGACCAGGATGCGGGTCTGGAGCTGTGACCCAGAAGATCCCTTGCGCAGGCTGCGCCATAACCCTAAAGCACGGCGAGAGACAACTACTGCGAGGCATAATAACAATATTAAATTTAAAAGGATAAGCGCCATTACCTGATGAGGGTCAGGCCCCAGCGGGTGACCGCTTTTGGCAATGGCCAGATAGGTCAGAATGATAGAGAAGATAGATGCAATACTCAGCCCTATAGCAAAATTTTTGGGCGCCAGCAGCTGCGCCACGCGCGAAGCGCTGCGGGTAACAGGGCCGGTATTAGATGCCTTTAGAAATTGCATGCAGCCAGCACTATAGACGAGCGTTCGAATAAGCGAAGCAGAATCAGTAAGCTACGTCGGAATCTTCCGGTTTTTGGTACGTTGCTTGACGTTGCCAGCCTTCGGATACAGCCTGATTATAAAAATCTGCTATCAGGGATTTCACCTGAGCAGCATCAAGCTGCGCATTCACTTTATGGCGGAATTCTGCACCATTGCGTATACCGCTGCTGTACCAGCCGATATGCTTGCGGGCAAAACGCACACCTGTGTCATTGCCATAATGCGCGAGCATTTCATCATAATGAGCCAGCACCGTATCGCGCTCCTGCTCAAGTGTAGGAGCCGGGCGGGGAGAAACACCCCTGAGATAATCGCTTACTTGTGCCAGAAACCACGGACGGCCATAGCTGCCACGTCCAATCATCACGCCATCTGCACCCGATTCATCAAGGGCTTTCTGAACATCGTCAAAGCTGCAGATATCGCCATTCACAATAACCGGCAGTTTCACTACCTCTTTTACTTTGCGGACAAATCCCCAATCCGCGCTACCTTTATACATCTGGCAGCGGGTGCGGCCATGGATAGTCAGCATTTTAATGCCCAGGTCTTCTGCGGTTTTGGCGATTTTTGGTGCATTAAGGCTTTGGTGATCCCACCCCATGCGCATTTTCAGCGTTACCGGAATTTTTACCGCTTTGACCACGGCTTCTAATATGGCAGCGGCACGCGGCTCATCGCGCATCAAAGCGGAACCGGCATAGCCGTTGACTACTTTTTTTACCGGGCAGCCGAAGTTAATATCAATAATATCCGCTCCCAGATCTTCATTCAGCTTGGCTGCTTCTGCCATAACATCGGGCTCGCAGCCGGCCAGCTGGACTACCTTGGGGCCGCCTTCTTCATCATGCTTAGCCATACGCAGGGCATTCTGCGTTTGTAAAATCATGGCGCGGCTGGCGATCATCTCCGATACCACCATTCCACAACCAAAGCGACTTACCAGTTTACGAAACGGCAAGTCCGATACACCTGTCATGGGTGCCAGAAGCACGGGGTCGTTGATAACGATATTACCGATAGTAATAGCCATAGGGCGTGCTGCATACTATAAAACCGCCATGAATACAAGGAAGACAGCCGCGATTATTGTTGCCGCAGGAGAGGGAACTCGACTGCCCGGAGATAGGCCCAAAGCTTACAGATTACTCGAGGGCAAGCCCTTATGGCGGCATAGTTATGACCTTTTTAAATCCCATCCTCAAATTCAGGCAGTATTAGTGGTATGCTCTGAGGCTCATCAGCAATGGATGGAAGATGGGGTCACCTATGCTGTGGGTGGCGCTACGCGTCAGCAATCTGTCTATAATGGATTACTGGCGTTGCAGGATGCAGGTTGCACACATGTTTTAATTCACGATGCGGCCAGACCCTCTCTGGATAATGCGCTCGTCAATCGCGTAATACAGGGGCTTCAGGAATATCAGGCTGTTATTCCTGTTCTGCCGGTCAAAGAAACGATCAAGCATCTCACTGGAAATGGTGTGGTTACGCCCGATCGAAACCAGCTCTACACGGCCCAGACCCCTCAGGGGTTTGACTATAACATTATTACGCGCCTGCATCGCGAATATTGCGGTAAAGCCGCTACGGATGATGCTCTGCTTGCCGAATGGGCTGGTATTGCCATTCATTTCGTTGAGGGAAATGAGCAGAATATAAAAATTACAACCCCGAAAGACCTCCCCATGAACATGGAAACCCGCACCGGTATGGGATTTGATGTCCATAGTTTTGTGCCACATGATAGCGGTAATAGTATTAAATTATGCGGAATAGACGTGCCATGCGCAATGAGGCTTGAAGGCCATTCCGACGCCGATGTGGGCCTGCATGCGCTGACCGATGCAATGCTGGGGGCAATGGCACTCGGTGACATTGGCATGCATTTTCCGCCCAGCGATCCCGAGTGGAAAGGGATGGATTCATCCAACTTCCTGGCGCATGCGAATCAATTGCTGCAGGAAAGAAACGCTCATGTAACGCATGCTGATATTACGATTATCTGCCAGCAGCCTAAAGTCTCACCCTATCGCGATGCCATGAGAATCCGTATCGCGCAGATTCTGAGCCTCGACGCCAACCGGATCAGTGTTAAGGCCACCACGACTGAGGGGCTTGGCTTTACAGGCCGTAGTGAAGGAATCGCTGCGCAAGCAATTGTCACCGTAAGAGTTCAAACGTGAAGTTTCGTATTGCTAAGCTTATTGCGCTTTGGTTTGGCGCCGGTTTATTTCCCAAAGTGCCGGGAACCGCAGGTACAATGGCAGCCCTGCCTTTTGCCTGGTTAATGCAAGTCTATGCGCCTGCATGGGTACTACCTGTGGCCGTATTTTTAATATTTTTAACAGGTTGCTGGGCTTCAGCTGTGTACGTGCAGCAAACGGGAAAAGAAGATCCATCAGAAGTAGTGATTGATGAAGTGGCGGGCATTTGGCTGGTGTTGTGCTTTTTTGAGGCCACTCCTTTAAATTATATAATGGCTTTTCTGGCCTTCCGAGTGTTTGACATGGTTAAACCCTGGCCAGTGTCGCTGGCGGACCGAAAGGTAAAAGGCGGCTTCGGGGTTATGCTTGATGACTTGCTTGCATCTGCCTATGCCATTTTAACACTGCACTTGATATACAGCTTTATATGAACCCGATTTTATATGATAAGGCTCGCGCTATCTATGAAATGGCGCTGCATCAGAAGCGGCTGCTGGCAACAGCAGAATCATGCACTGGCGGATTAATAGCCGCACTTTTTACAGAAATTCCGGGCGTATCGAAAGCTTTCGAACGCGGTTTTGTCACTTACTCAAACGAGTCTAAACATGAAATGCTTGGCATACCACTCTCGCTGATAGAAGATTTTGGTGCGGTCAGTTCACAAGTAGCCCAGGCCATGGCAGAGGGAGCCTTAAAGCGCTCCAGGGCATATCTCTCACTTTCCGTCACCGGCATTGCCGGGCCAGATGGTGGAAGCGAACAAAAGCCTGTCGGTCTTGTTTATATCGCCTCGGCCTGCACCGATGGCTGCTGCTATGTGGAAAAACACCAGTTCAGCGGCAATCGCCGCTCCATTCGGGAAGCAGCGGCCAATGCGGCACTTGATTTGCTCACAAGGCAATTATCGTCTTGAGGTAGCAGGGCATGGCCCTTATAGTAGTTCCGGCTGGCGGCGGGCGAAATGTCCGTGAACCCGGTCAGGTTCGAAAGAAAGCAGCCGTAGCGGGGTGCAATTCGGGTCGCCGTCAGTCTCTGAAGGGTAATAAAAAATAATAACAATGTCTGAATATCGCGTTCTCGCCAGAAAATACCGCCCTACCAACTTCGATGATCTGATTGGTCAGGAAGTGCTGGTGCGCACACTTTCCAATGCCATTACTCAGAATCGTCTTGCGCATGCTTTTCTGCTTACTGGTATCCGCGGGATAGGTAAAACCACTACTGCACGAATTATTGCCAAGGCGCTCAACTGTATTGGCCCAACCGGGCAGGGCGGGCCGACTATCCAGCCTTGTGGCGAATGCGCCAATTGCGTTGCCATTGCGCAGGACCGTCATGTCGATGTCATGGAAATGGACGCGGCGAGCCGGACGGGTGTGGATGACATTCGTGATATTATTGAAACCGTCCATTATGCGCCAACTAATGCGCGCTATAAAATTTACATAATCGATGAAGTGCACATGCTTTCTAAAAACGCTTTCAACGCGTTGCTGAAAACGCTTGAAGAGCCGCCGCCACATGTGAAGTTTATCTTTGCCACTACAGAGTTACGCAAAATACCCGTTACTATCCTCTCTCGCTGCCAGCGTTTTGATCTGAAGCGCATTGATCGTGATATGCTGGCGCAGCATCTTGCTAATATCTGCGCCAAGGAATCGGTGACGGCTGACGCGGAGAGCCTTGCACAAATCGCCACGGCCGCCGAAGGCTCTGTGCGGGATGCACTGTCTCTGCTGGATCAGGCTATTGCCCATGCAGGGGAGGGTGATGCCAATCATATAAAGGCGCAGGCAACTGCGGCGATGCTTGGTCTGGCAGATAAAACCCGTAATTATGCTTTGCTGGATAAGCTCTATCGGAGCCAACCCTCGGAGGCGCTCACGTTGCTCCGGGAGCAGTATGCTGCGGGAAGCGACCCGGTGCAGATACTGCAGGAATTACTTGAAATCGTGCACTTACTGACGCTTGCAAAAAGCGGCACGGGGAGCGCAGCTGCTACATCTGAGCAGCAGGTACAGCTTAGCCAGATGGCAGAAAGTCTTTCATTGACTCTACTCACACGCAGCTGGCAAATGTTGCTTAAGGGGCTGCAGGAATGCCAACTCGCACCTAATCCTCTGATGGCTGCTGAAATGGTGTTAATTCGTATCGCTCACCTTAGCGAGCTACCCTCGCCGGAAGAAATTATACGTAAGCTGAAAAATGAACCTGCCCTGGTTGCTAAATCTGCACCGTCCCCAACTCCCGTTAATGTAAGCCCGCGCGGCCCGGCAAGCGGCAGTATGGTGCAGTCTGCAGCCGCGCCCATGATGACGCCTCAGGAGTTGCCGGCCACCACCTTGGCACATTTCAACGATGTACTCGCTTTGTTTGAGCAGAAAAAGGAGCTGATTCTCTATCACCATCTGGATAGGGACGCGTCGCTGGTTCAATTCCGGCAGGGGCATCTGGAACTCAATTTCAGCGAGTCTGTGCCACAGGATGTTCCGGGCAGGATCGCCAAAAAACTAACCGAATGGACAGGTCAGCGCTGGCTGGTAAGCCTTTCAAAAACACAAGGTGAAGCCTCACGTTACAATCAACGGCTGGAAGTGGAAAAAAAGCAGCTTGAAGCTGCCCGGCAAAACCCTCTGGTGCAGGAAGTGCTTTTAGCTTTTCCTGACGCTAATCTTATCAGAATCGAAAAAGGAGCAAGTGATGAACATACAGAAGATGCTTAAGCAGGCACAGGAAATGCAAGCCAAGCTTTCCGAGATGCAGGAAAAACTGGCCGATGAAGAGGCCGAGGGTAGTTCTGGTGGTGGTATGGTCACCGTATTGCTTAACGGCAAAACAGAGATGAAGAAGATTCACATCGACAAATCCCTGCTGAACCCGGAAGAAAAGGAAATGCTGGAAGACCTGATAGTGGCAGCGTTCAATGATGCAAAAGGCAAAATTGAAGGAACCATCGGAGATAAAATGTCCAAGCTCACAGGCGGAATGCAACTGCCGCCCGGCATTAAACTGCCGTTTTAATAGCTGCGAACTTGTTTTACGCCCACACAGACATCTTGTGGAACACTGCCATTAAGTATGTCATTGACCATGGGTTTATAAACCCCAAGCAACTGTTGCACAGCAGGCTGCTCAACCAGTGGTCTTAACTGGGCGGCGCATTCCATGAGTATCTTGCCTTCATCCGTGCCTGCATAATATGCAGCCACATCATGCGCCTTGCTCTTATTGCCTTCGCGACAATAGGCAACAATCTGGCGGTTTGCCTGGTCACCCATGGCCTTAGCCATATCCACGCCCGCTTGCCCTCCCAGCTTTTGCTCACCGCAGGCAATTAAAGCCATAATAACCGCCTGCGCGGCGGGGTCGGATTGCTGAGGAATACCCATATTCTGCGCCTGCGCAAGGGGTGCGCGCAACAACAGAGCTGTGAGTATCAATACAGTGGTCTTTAGCTTCATCGTTCGTCTCATCCTTTTATTATATAATAAAATGCAATCCTTGTGCCAGAGCATAGTCAAAAAAAAGCTGCCCTTTTAAGGCAGCTTTTTTCATTATTAGTATAAAAAACTTAGCGTTGCGGGGTCACGACATACATGATTTCCGCACGGCGGTTTTGGGGTTCGCGAACGCCATCCTCAGTGGGAACAAGCGGATCAGACTCACCTTTAGCCATTGTCTGCACATTACCGGAAGCAATGCCCAGATCTCCAAGGGCGCGCTTAACCGTGTTGGCGCGGCGGCTGGAAAGCGCCATGTTGTAGGAATCTGTGCCTGAGCGGTCAGCATGCCCCACTACTTTAATGGCCACTGCATTACCTGCGCGGGCATCTTCTGCCGCCTGGTTTAGCACTGCCATTGCTTCAGAGGTCAACTCGGACTTGTCAAAGTCAAAGAATACCAGATAGGTGCGGGAAACAGGTTCGGGCGCAGGAGCAGGCGCGCGTTCCACTACTTTCGGCTCTTCTACCGGAGCAGGAGCGGGAGTCTCGTACATATTAAATTTCAGACCAGCCAGAATGGTGCTTGAATCATAATCAGTTTCAACACGTGCACCGGCATTATTGCGGAAATCAACATTGATAGGATGGAAGTACTGATAATTCAGATAGAGGTCGGTGCTATCTGCAACTGCATAGCTCACGCCGGCAATTGCCTGCACTGCAGGAACCGTATCGTTATCGTTCAGTACATTTACGCCGCCCACGCCAACATCATCATAATTAACACGTGCAACACCAGCGCCGCCCCCCAGATATGTATCAAGCGCAGTATCAGAAATATCAAAGTCATAGAGAACGTTCAGCATTGCGCTGGAGGTGCCAACGTGTCCGCCTGCGCCTACTGCACCAATTTCATCCAGCGAGTTGTGGCGATATCCAAGTTCAATCTCACTGCGCAAGCCATTGTCATACTGATATCCAAGAGAACCGGTAACGGCATAGCCCCAGTCATATTCAACCTGCGTGCTGGTGCCACTGGCTTCGAATTCATCGTCGTGGACTTTATTGGCTCCACCGCCAATGCCCAGGTAGTACCCTTCTTTTGCGAAAGCGCCGCTGGAAAGGGCGATAATGCCAATGCTGATGGCGGAGAGAAGTTGCTTATTCATTGTCTGTGCCTCATGGTAAAAATTTCACGCTCCACCCATGACAAAGAGCTTATAAAGAAGCAATAAATTCGTGATCCAGAAGCATTTTCTGTGGCGGAGAAAAAAGCATAGTTGCCTTAGGGACACAGCATTGCAACTATACAACAGCTATTAATGCCTAAAACTTACTTAGCGGGACCAAGCACCATTACTGCCTGGCGGCCATCAATACGTGCTTCGCTTTCAACTTTTGCAATGGCGGCGAGCTCAGCTTTCACTTTGGTCATCAATTCCATGCCAAGGCTTTGATGGCTCATTTCGCGGCCACGGAAGCGCAGGGTAACTTTCACTTTATCGCCTTCTTCCAGAAACTTTTTCGCCTGCTTCATTTTTATGCCGAAGTCATGCGGATCAATGGTAGGACGAATTTTAATTTCTTTGATTACAACAACTTTTTGTTTCTTACGGGCTTCCGCTGCCTTTTTTTGTGCTTCGTACTTATATTTACCGTAATCCAGGATTTTACAAACAGGGGGCGCAGCATTAGGAGATACCTCCACCAGATCAAGCCCCACGGCTTTAGCACGGCGGATGCCGTCATCCACCGTTACCACCCCAATCATCTCTCCCTGGGCATCAATCAAGCGGATTTTATCTACTTTAATTTGATGGTTCACGCGTGGTTCGTCGGATTTATTAAAGCTCATACTGCTCCTGGATTGGTTGAATCATGATTTTCCTTATAATTAAAGAGGATGAATAAATAGTTACGCTGGCGGCTGCGCTTCCTGCCTGATTTGAGCGATGAATTCACTTAAAGGAAGCATTTTCTGGCCTTCCTGTCCTAACCGGCGCACTGCTACCGCTCTTTCCTGCATTTCCTTGGCGCCAACTGCAAGTATCAGAGGGATTTTCGCATTTGAGTGCTCGCGCACTTTGTAATTAATTTTATTAGAGCTTAAATCTATATCGCAACGGATGCCTTCATTGTTCAGCATTTGCTGCACTTCCTGGGCATAGGCATCGGCTTCATTAGTAATAGTAGTTACTACAGCTTGGACCGGCGAGAGCCAGAGGGGGAATTTTCCGGAATATTCTTCAATCAGAATACCGATGAAGCGTTCCAGTGAGCCCAGAATCGCACGGTGCAACATGACCGGCCGGTGTTTACTACCATCGGCACCAATATAGTTGGCATCAAGTCGCTCCGGCAGCACAAAGTCGACCTGCAATGTTCCACATTGCCAGTCACGGCCCAATGCGTCACGTAATACGAATTCGAGTTTGGGACCATAAAAAGCGCCTTCGCCCGGATTCAATGTATAGTCGAGCCCGGCTGCTTTTACTGCCTCTTTCAGGGATCCCTCGGCTTTATCCCAAATGGCATCGGTGCCAGCGCGTTTTTCGGGGCGGTCCGAGAATTTCACTTTTACTTCGGTAAAGCCAAATGCCTTGTATACATCCTGCAGAAGAGCGCAGAAACGCACAGTTTCTTCCGTTATCTGATCTTCTGTGCAGAATATATGCGCATCGTCCTGCGTAAAACCGCGGATACGCATAATACCATGCAACCCGCCGGAAGGCTCATTACGATGGCATGAGCCGAATTCAGCCATTCGCAGCGGCAGATCGCGATAGCTCTTCAATCCCTGATTAAAAATCTGGATATGGCAGGGGCAGTTCATCGGCTTCACGCAAAGCGTGCGATCTTCGTCCGATTCACTGACAAACATATTTTCACGAAATTTTTCCCAGTGCCCGGAAGCTTCCCATAAAGTGCGATCAACCAGCATGGGCGTCTTCACTTCAACATAGCCGCCTTTGCCGATTTTTTCGCGAACGAAATTTTCTATCGTGCGGAACAGTGTCCAGCCTTTGCTGTGCCAGAAGATCATACCTGGCGAATGTTCTTCGATATGGAATAAATCAAGTTCCCGGCCTAGGCGACGGTGATCACGCTTTTCCGCTTCCTCGATCATGGTCAGGTATTGTTTCAGCTCCTTTTCCGATGCCCAGGCGGTGCCGTATATGCGCTGTAATTGCTTGTTACGCGAATCCCCGCGCCAATACGCGCCAGCAACTTTTGTCAGCTTGAATGCAGGAGATATCTTCTCAAGGTTCGGCACATGCGGGCCGCGGCACAGGTCGATAAAGGCATCTTCACCTTTGCCCTGACGATATAGTGAAATTTTGCCAATCTCTGTGGTATCATTTTCAGCAGCACCGCGAATCAGCTCGGCCTTGTAATTTTCACCCCGTGATTCAAACATTTTAATAGCGGCATCGCGATCCCACATTTCGCGGGTGACCGGCATTTTGCGAGCAAGAATTTCCCGCATCTTTGCTTCAATTTTCGGCAGATCGTCTATGCTGATGTTCTGATCGAGATCTATGTCGTAATAAAATCCGGTATCGATAGTCGGTCCGATTGCCAGCTTAGCAGAGGGCCAGATTTCTTTTACAGCAAGCGCCAGCACCTGAGCGGTGAGGGTGTGGCGCATAACATCCAGTCCCTGTTCATCCTTAGAGGTCAGAATGCGCAACTGGGCACCGTCAGGAATCTCCCGGCTTAAATCCCATTCCTCGCCGTTTACTACCACAGCAAGCGCAGCTTTTGCGAGACCGGCACCGATAGATTCGGCCACCTGCATCCCGGTGGGGTTGCTTTCATATTGACGGGAGGAACCGTCCGGCAGGGTGATGGTTACCATGCGCGGGGCAGATTGCGGAAGCGGCATTGCGAATTGGACGGTTTATTCATACTAGCAGGAAACTCTAAGAAATTGGCGCAAACTGTCAAGCAGTTCCTTACCTTTTGACGTTAATTTTCTCTAATTCCCTCAGTTTTGCCAGTCGAATAGTGCGTGCAAAGGCATAAAAAAGGCTGTGTACTACGCCTTCTGCTCCAAACCGCCAATAACCGCGCCCGAAATAAGATTTAAAAAACATTATCGGCCCTTCTGTGACCAGGCGCAACGTAGACACTGATTTGCCGCGATTCAACAGATCCTGCGCTTGCATATCAGTATAGAAATTCATTTTTTCAATCATATGTCGATAACTGCGGAAGCCGGAATGATGGATTGCATGCTTAAGCCGAATTGTCGGTAACGAGTCGCCTTTACTAATGACTGAATCATGAACGGTACTATCTTTGAAACCCGCCTTACGCCGATCGTATAGCCTTACAAAATAATGATGTGGCGAGAACCGCCTAGGCTTAGTTTCGTGGGGAAAGACCATGATGTTATTGATGGCATAAAGGGCAGGGGCAGGTTCCCCCGGAGCAAAAAGCTCTCTTAATTCGTTTGCGAGCTCGGGTGCTATTGCTTCATCAGCATCCAGATTCAAAAGCCAGTTATTGCGGCACAATGTCTCACCATAAACCTTTTGCGGTCCATAGCCTGGCCACTCGTTAAACACTACTTTATCCGCACCGAGTTGCTTTGCGATCTCCATCGTTCCATCGGTACTGCCACTGTCGATCACGATAATCTCATCTACCAGATCGCGCGTACTGGTAATGGGCAAATGAATGCGGTCCGCTTCATTTTTTGCAATAATAAAAACGGTAATTGGAAGCTTAGGCGGCATGACTCCAGCTTTGCTCAATGCCCATGATTTCGCGGTAAACGTCTATTTCTCCCCGGCACATTGCTTCAGTTGAAAAATGCTGATGCACATGATTGATAGCATCCTGGGCCAAAGATTCGCGGTGCTCCGGCGATAACGTGAGGACAAATGCAATAAACCTGGCCAGTGTTTCAGCATCACCCGGCGGCACCAGCCAGCCCGTCACTCCATCAATCACTGTTTCACATGCGCCACCATGATTAGTTGCAATCACCGGCTTGCCCATGGCCTGCGCTTCTATCGCGATACGGCCGAAGGCTTCCGGTTCAATCGATGGCACTAACACCACATCCGCCAATCCATAAGCATCCGCCATATTAGAGCAATTGCCGGTCAGCCTTACCTTGCCGCCCAGGTTATAACTAACTATCATATTTTCGAGCTCTGCCCGGTATTCTGGATGCTTGCTATCTTCTCCAACCAGTAGGCAGAAGAAGTCCTGTGTTTTTGGAAGTTTCGTCAGCGCATCGATTACAACATGCTGCCCCTTCCAACGGGTGATGCGCCCAGGCACCAGAATCACAGGCACTCCTTCCGGCACCATCCATTGCTGTGCAAGCTTCATGATACTGTGACCGGAAATACGTTCGCGGCGAAATGATCTTAAGTCAGCGCCGCGTTGGACTACCCTGATTTTCACTGGGTCCGTGCCATAGACTTCCTGCATATGCCTGGCAATAAAATGGGAGACAGCGATTACTTTTTCGCCATAGGTCATGACTTCATTGTATCGACGCTTAAAATAATTGTTTTGTTTATACACACCATGAAAACTGGTGAGGAAATGTGTATGCGTACGCCTTGCTGCCAAATATCCCGCCCATGCAGGCGCCCGTGATCGGGCATGAACAATATCTACTTTATGTGTTCTGATGATCTGCTCAAGATGGCCTGCATTCTGCCATATTTGCCAGGGAGATTTGTGCGCGAGCGGCAGTGTAATATGTTCCGCACCGACGCGATTTAACATTTTTTCCACCATGGGCCCGCCGGCTGAAGCCACCAGTGAGCGCCACCCCTGATTCACCAGCGCTTCCGCCACTTCCACGGTTCCACGCTCAACGCCTCCACTGATAAGTTCGGGCAGTATCTGAAGAATAGTTGGTGCAGGTGATGGCATAATAAGTTGAATAGATGATGTGGGTTGGTTAGTTTCTATGAAATAATATAGAGTCGAGCGCAATGCCAAAACTGAAAATAGCGTCCGGTGAAACGCTGGCGTATCATAAATTGGAGGGGAAACAGCCTGGCGTTGTATTTCTCACGGGTTTTAAATCCGATATGAATGGTGCAAAAGCAAAGGCGCTGGAGCATTTTTGCCGCGAGCAGGGCAGGCAGTTCATTCGATTTGATTATCGCGGCCATGGCGAATCTTCAGGCACTTTTGAGGATTTTCGTATCGGTAACGCTAAAGACGATATTTTATCCGTATTGGATAAGCTCACTGACGGACCGCAACTGCTCATAGGATCTTCCATGGGCGGCTGGCTGATGCTGCTGGCAACCATTGCCCGCCCAGAAAAAGTTGCTGGCTTAATAGGCATTGCCGCTGCACCTGATTTTACGGAACATCTGCTTCTTGATGCCTTCAATCAAAAGCAGCGGGCAGAACTGTTGGAAAAGAAATGCGTATATGTGCCAAATTGTTATGGGGGAGATCCTTATCCTATCAGCATGGATTTTATTGCTGAAAGCGGAGAACACTTGGTGCTGGATGGCCCGATTCCCATCAACTGCCCGGTTCACTTGATCCATGGCACCATGGATGATGATGTGCCCTGGGAATTTTCAATGACGCTAAACGAAAAGCTAGAAAGCAAAGACGTTAAGACCACGCTTATTAATGATGGCGACCACCGCCTTTCCAGCGAAAAGCATCTTGGTATTATCATTCGCATTGTTGCCAAAATGCTGGCGAAGCTGGAAAATTAGTTGCAGCGCAACAAGGCATTGTCTAAGCATAAACTCGCATTTTTCAAAGCGAGAGATTATGAAACCCACCCAAAAACCAGCAAACCCTTGTTTCTCCTCCGGCCCCTGCGCTAAGCGCCCAGGCTGGAAGCTTGATGCATTAAAGGACGCACCTTTAGGTCGTTCCCATCGTTCCAAGATCGGTAAAACAAAATTGCAGCAGGCCATTGAGCTGGCGCGCGAGGTGCTTTCTATTCCGGCAGAATATAAAATTGGTATTGTTCCAGCTTCCGATACTGGTGCAGTAGAAATGGCATTATGGAGCCTTTTGGGCCTGCGCGGCGTTGATATGCTGGCATGGGAGAGCTTCGGGGAAGGCTGGGTCAGCGATGTTAAAAAGCAACTTAAGCTCAGCGATGTATTAGTATTCAACGCAGAATACGGCAAACTTCCGGACCTGAGCAAAGTTGATTGGGCACGCGATGTTGTTTTTACCTGGAATGGCACCACTTCTGGTGTAAAAGTGCCGAATGGTGATTGGATTGCGGCAGATCGACAAGGGCTTAGCATCTGCGATGCAACGTCCGCAGTTTATGCAATGCCTCTGCCTTGGGATAAGCTCGATGTGACAACATGGAGCTGGCAAAAAGTTCTCGGCGGGGAAGGGGCCCATGGCATGATTGTCCTCAGTCCACGTGCAGTTGAGCGCCTTGAAACCTATACCCCTGCCTGGCCGATGCCAAAAATTTTCCGCCTGACTAAAGGTGGCAAACTGATGGCTGATATTTTTGAAGGCGCAACCATTAACACACCATCCATGCTCTGCGTGGAAGACAGCATTGATGCACATCTCTGGGCAAAATCTGTTGGTGGACTGCAAGCCTTGATTGAGCGCTCCAACCGGAATCTCCAGGCAGTAAGCGAATGGGTCAGTAAAACTCCCTGGATTGAGTTTCTTGCGGAAGAAACTTCGTACCGTTCAAACACCTCTATTTGTCTAAAAATAACTGATAGCTGGTTCAGCTCTCAAAGCGTTGATCAGCAGCATGCTTTGATTAAGCAGATGGCCGGAATGCTCGAGAAAGAATCCGTCGCATACGACATCGCCGGTTATCGCGATGCGCCTCCTGGGCTGCGCCTTTGGGGAGGGGCAACGGTAGAAACCAGCGATCTGCAAGCGCTGTTCCCGTGGATTGAATACGCCTTTGAACAACTAAAAACACAAGTGAAAGCCGCCTAATGCCCAAAGTTCTTATTTCCGACAAGCTCAGTCCTGAATCCATTGATATTTTCAAACAGGCTAAAATCGATGTTGATGTAAAAACAGGGCTTAGCGCTGATGATCTTAAAAAAATCATTGCTGATTATGATGGGTTGGCGATTCGCTCCGCCACGAAAGTCACCGCAGACATACTTGAGGCGGCAAAAAATCTTAAAGTCGTCGGCCGTGCTGGTATTGGTGTAGATAATGTCGATGTTAAAGCTGCAACGGCACGCGGTGTAGTGGTAATGAACACCCCCTTCGGCAATTCCATCACAACGGCAGAGCATGCTATTGCCATGATGATGGCATTGGCGCGCCAGTTGCCGCAAGCAAGCGCATCCACTCATGCCGGCAAATGGGAAAAAAATAAGTTCATGGGGATCGAGCTCTATGGAAAAACCCTGGGCCTTATCGGCTGCGGTAATATCGGCTCCATCGTTGCCAGCCGTGCGCAGGGACTGCAGATGAAAGTTATTGCCTATGATCCGTATCTTTCAGGAGAAAAGGCAGAAAGCCTGAATATTGAAAAAGTCGCTCTTGAGGATCTGCTGAAGCGAGCAGATTTCATCACCCTGCACACACCTTTAAATGATTCCACTCGGTACATTCTCAATAAGGACAGCCTTGCCCAATGTAAAAAGGGCGTGCGCATTATCAATTGCGCCCGCGGCGGCCTGATCGAAGAAAATGATCTTAAGGCAGCCCTGGAATCAGGTCAGGTTGCCGGTGTGGCGCTGGATGTTTTTGAGGAAGAACCGGCTACAAGCAATCCGCTTTTTGGTATGGAGCAGGTAATCTGTACGCCTCACCTTGGCGCCTCAACCACGGAAGCACAAGAGAATGTGGCTATACAGGTTGCTGAGCAAATGTCGGCTTACTTGAACACCGGCGCAGTCACTAATGCGCTCAATATTCCTTCAGTGACCGCGGAAGAGGCCAAGAAATTACGCCCATACCTTTTGCTGGCGGAACAACTGGGCAGCTTTACCGGCCAGATCACGGAAAGCAGCCTTAAAGAAATCACTATCGAATATGAAGGCAATATAGGCAAATTGAATACCAAGCCCATGACAGCGGTAGCGCTGCAGGGCATACTTAAGCCACTTGTTGATTCGGTAAATATGGTTAATGCGCCTGTCATTGCACAGGAGCGCGGTATTAAAGTTTCAGAGACAACCCGCGAGCAGACTGGTGACTACCAAAACCTTATCCGCATCAAGGTAAAAACCGAAAAGCAGACCCGCGAAGTGGCCGGTACGCTTTTTGCCGGGAAGCCCCGAATTGTGGAAGTGAATGGCGTAAAACTTGAGGCAGGATTAGGTGCAAGAATGCTTTACGTGAATAATGAGGACAAACCTGGCCTCATTGGCAATCTGGGCAAACTGCTTGGCGAAGCTAAAATCAATATCGCCAACTTCCATCTTGGCAGGAATGATGAGAGGCAGGATGCTATTGCCATGGTTGAAATCGACCATCCGATTGAAGCTACATTATTAAAGAAGATTTCTGAGCTGCCTAGCGTTAAACAGGTGAAGTTATTGCATTTTTAACCTTTGCATGGCATCTTAACACCTATTAACAGGGGTTAAAATGCTGTCGTTATCGGAATTCGAAGCGCTTAAAAAGCGTGGTCACGCTGGCGATGCGGAGGCGCAACGCAGGCTTGGCGATTGCTATATGATGGGCGAGCCTATCACCAAGGATTTCAAAACAGCGGCGGCCTGGTATCAGAAAGCTGCCGATTCGGGCCATGCAGGCGCACAAAAATGCCTGGGTAATATGTATGCCAACGGTGTAGGAGTTGCGCAAAATTATTCAAAGGCTTTTGCCCTCTACGAGGCAGCCGCGAATCAAAACCATCCTAAAGCAATTTTTAATCTGAGCCTGATGTACCAGATTGGCCATCACGTAGACCGCGATTATCAGAAAGCATACGAACTTTGCAGGAAATCCGCTGAAATGGGTTATGCCTCGGCGGAGTTTAACCTGGGTTTGCTCTATTATAACGGTACCGGTTGCCGCCAAAACAGGGAAGAGGCAGTCAAATGGTATCGTCGCGCCGCCAAGCAAGGCAATGTCACTGCGCAGCTTAATATCGCCATGGCATATGAGCACGGTGATGGAATTGCGCAAAATTTCAAGGAAGCTGCTTACTGGTATGAAAAAGCAGCTGATTATGGTGATTATTTTGCGCAGGAGCACCTAGCCCGACTTTATGCAGAAGGTCGTGGCGTAGAGCATGATATCGTTATGGCCTATAAATGGTATCGCCTGGCTCGCAAACGCAGCGCAGCTGTTATTCCTCCGGGCGAATTAGACCCCTGCAGCAACCTCGCCGTGCTGATGACGCCAGAGCAAATCAAGCAGGCGGAGGAAATGGCTAATGCCTGGAGCCCTGCAGGCAGTAAGACCCTACTGCCCATTTTCCAGGTACAGGAGAAGGCAACCGGCTAGCGGTTACTCCATATACTGGCCGCCGTTAATCGACAGGGTTTCACCCGTAATAAAGCTGGATTCATCTGCCGCAAGGAAACATACCGCGCGCGCAATCTCTTCCGGCTGCCCAAGGCGGCCAACAGGAATACCCGCAACGATTTTCTCCAGTACGTTTTCTGGAACAGAGCGCACCATTTCTGTTGCGATATAACCAGGCGCAACGGCATTCACCGTGATCCCTTTTGCAGCGGTTTCGCGCGCCAGGGCTTTAGTAAAGCCAAACACCCCAGCTTTTGCAGCAGAATAGTTTGTTTGACCAAATTGTCCCAGCTGGCCGTTGACTGAGCTAATGCTGACGATACGTCCAAAATTTCTTTCGCGCATGGACTCAATCACGGCACGTGACATGTTGAAACAGGAAGTGAGATTGGTATCAATCACCTGATCCCAGCTGTCTTTAGCCATCTTATGCATCGCACCATCGCGGGTAATTCCGGCATTATTTACCAGCACTTCCACCGGGCCGCCAAGCTCGGCTTCAATTTTCTTAACTGCGGACTGGCATTCCTCAAAATTAGAAACATCCCATTTATAGGCGGGAATGCCGGTACGCTTGGTAAATTCCTGCGCCACTTCATCTCGGGTGGCATAGTTGGCTACTGCCTTATACCCCGCTGCTTTCAGCGCTACACAAATAGCCTCACCAATACCGCGTGTTCCGCCAGTCACTAATGCAATACGTCCCGTCATCTCAATCTCCTATCTCTCTACACATAATGCGATACCCATACCACCGCCGATGCACAGCGTGGCCAACCCTTTTTTAGCGTCACGACGCTGCATTTCGTGCAACAGCGTCACCAGTACGCGGGCGCCTGAAGCACCAATCGGATGCCCCAGTGCGATTGCACCGCCATTGACATTCACTTTATTTACATCCCAGCCGATTTCTTTGTTCACAGCAATGGCCTGAGCTGCAAATGCTTCATTTGCTTCAATTAAATCCAGATCGCCTGCCTTCCAGCCTGCTTTTTCCAGCGCTTTGAGCGTTGCAGGAATGGGGCCTGTGCCCATGATTTCCGGTTGCACACCCGCATGTGCCCAGGATTTTACTTTTGCGAGCGGTTTCAGCCCACGCTTTTTAGCTTCTTCGGCAGTCATCAGCATTACGATAGCGGCACCATCATTAATGCCGGACGCGTTACCCGCTGTCACAGTGCCTTCTTTATCAAAAGCGGGTTTCAACCCTGCCAGGCTTTCAACTGTTGTGCCTGCACGCGGGAATTCGTCAGTATCAATCACGATATCGCCTTTGCGATCCTTAATTGTCACGGGCACGATTTCATCTTTAAACTTGCCAGCTTTGATAGCCGCTTCCGCCTTTTGTTGTGAAGCCGCCGCGAATTCGTCCTGTTCTTTCCGGCTAATGCTGAATTTTTTGGCTACGTTTTCGGCCGTAACCCCCATATGGTATTTGTTGAAAATATCGGTAAGGCCATCGAAAATCATCGTATCGATTAACTCTCCATTACCCATCTTCAGGCCAGCCCGCAAATGCGCGGCATGCGGAGAATTAGTCATGCTTTCCTGTCCGCCGGCGAGCACAATGCTGCTATCGCCATTGGCGATTGCCTGCAGGCCCAGCGCGACTGCACGCAAACCGGAGCCGCAAACCTGGCTCACAATCCATGCTGGCGTTTCAATTGCCATGCCTGCACCAAGCGAAGCCTGACGCGCCGGATTCATACCATGACCTGCGGTAAGCACTTGCCCCAAAATCACTTCAGAGACATCTGCAGGGGAAACCTTGGTTTCTGCCAGTACTGCTTTCAATACGGATGCACCAAGTTCATGAGCTTTAAGGGGCGAAAAACCACCCAGGAACTTACCGATAGCGGTACGTTTTGCAGCAACAATAACAATCTCGGTCATGTTTAAATCTCCATTTTCTGGCCCGCTATCTAGGGTGCTGAAGGGTAAATGTCCAGCATAAACAGAGAATTGTGCGATGCAGCATTATGCCCGGAAATGACTCAGTAGCCACTTACCCAGCGGTTCCCAGAGCTGCATACGCTGCATACCGGCAATCATTCCCACATGGCCTGCGTGGGGTCTTAGCGTCACTGCCTTTGGGATCATCTGTCCGAGTGGCTCAGACACTTTGGCAGGCACAATGTGATCCTGATCAGGTATTGCTATAAATGCCGGTATATTCAGTGTTGAAGGCACGATTGCCTCGCCAGCCACTTTCCACTCACCTTTATGCAACGTATTCTGGCGAGGCCATGAAATAAGACATTCCCGGGCAAGGCCGCGGGTAATAGGAATACTGTCGTTCGCCCAGTGCTCAAGTGCTATAAAGCTTTTGATTACTTCTGGTCTTTCTTCCTGTGAAAAACGACTGAATCGCTGATAAAGGCGATAAGGGTTAGTCATATACAGCAATAGCTGCAAAGCTTCGGCAGGAAAAACGGGTTCAGATTCAATCCACGAATCTATCAGATTCATTTGATCGGGAGTGAGTTTGGCAAGCGGATATTGCGAATAATCCCACGGCGTAGCGAGCAGGGCGACTCCCTGGACGCGGGAAAAAAGCTGTGCGAGCGCCAGGGTGATTACCCCGCCCATGCAATAGCCCAAGGCAATTAACGGACGATTAATTTCCTGCCAATGAGCCTGCAGGAGTTCTAACAGCAGCAATACATAATCCTCGGCTTTTTTATCACTGTCTTCTGGCTTGGGCGTAGGCCATTCCAATAAATAACAATCGAAGCCCAAATCATTAAGGTAAGCAATGAGACTTGCTTCGGGGTGCAAATCGAGAATGTAATGACGATTAACCAGGGAAGGCACGCAGAATATGGCGGGACGACCGCGAGCAGTGCTTTTTGGGGATGCATAAAAATGCAGCGGCCCTGTCTGTGTCGAATTACCGGGTTGCGGACCGGGCAGAGGGGAATGCATGTATTTCAGCACTCCGCTTAAAAAGCGGTTACTCCTCCGGATAGCCTCCTGATGCAGCGCCAGGGTGTAAGCGGGAGGCAGTGTCTGACCATTGACGGATGAGAGTTTCGATAATGGCGAGTCGCTGTTCGCATAGCTCAAGCCGATGGGCCAGCTCGTCAGCTGGCTTTGCACCAGTCCCATCATAAGAGGAAGGCCACAGAGAGGATGAGGAGGCATGTGCCTGGGAGGTTGGGGTTGTCTGCTGCCATAACTGGCCGCTTTGCTGCATCAGTTCAAGCATTTTCTGGCTAAAACCGGGATCACGCATCATCTGGCCGACTGACTGCTGCCAGAGATCAAAAAACTGCTTTGCGAATTCCTCGGGTTTCATGGTCCGTGCTTTACCTGCTAAGGCGGCAATGATATGTCTTTTTCTTCAACAACGCACGAGTAATTCTTTATGACCGCAAAAACAGCCCAGAAACAGGCCGCACCTATCATCATTAAGAAATACGCTAATCGCAGGCTATATAACACTGCCACCAGCAGTTATGTGACCCTGGAAGACCTTTGCCAGATGGTGAAGGATGAGTCTGAATTTACTGTGCGGGACGCAAAGACAGGCGAAGATATTACCCGGCAAATCCTTACTCAGATTATTTTTGAACAGGAATTACGAGGTTCTCAGCTTCTTCCCATTAATTTCCTGCGATCAGTTATCCGTTTTTATGGGGACGAAGTGCAGAAAGTGCTTCCCACCTACCTGGATGGGATGATGGAGCATTTTATGCAAAATCAGGAAAAGTTTAGTTCCGCCATGCGGCAATCCATGGGTTATTCTCCATTTGGCCAGCTGGAAGAGCTTGGTAAGCAGAATATGGCGTTGTTTCAGCAAGCCATGGCAGCATTTAATCCATTTGAAGCTAACAAGAAGAAGTAAGAACTATCCGAGCGTAATACGCTGGCTGCGAGACATCTTCATGGTCGGGCAGCCATATTCTTTGCTGGTAGTGTAAGCTTGGTTTTCCTCCAGCTTGGGGATGAAACCCATCTCTTCCATGATGTTCTTGAAATCACCATAGTGCTTAAGTGCTTCTGCAATTTTTGGATCGATGATGTCCGAGCTTCTTGCTCTTTGCATTGCGGCCTTGGCAATTTCTGCACTTTGATTAGGTAAGACTGCAGTTTTTAATGCCATTTCAGGAGGCAGGTAACTGCTGTCACCACCGCCCGCGGTGCCTATTGCATCTGCAAAATTCAGTTTTTCAATCGATTTTGGTTGTGAGTGCTCAATTACATCCACCTTGTGATCGTCACTTGCCGTATTCGCTGCCACATAGACGGTCGCACTGGCAGCTGCCATACCTGCAGCTGGGACCGCCAAACTACTGGCTGCAGCAGTACCACCGACAGCCACAGCTACACCTCCTGCAGCTATGCTTGCCGCCATGCCGCATTTGGCAAGCGCCTCGATCATTCCTGCATCGAGCTCAACGTCTATTTTTCCCTCTTTGAATACAAAGGCCATACTTTAAAATAGCATGCCAATGTTTCAGTACTGTGACAGCCCGCCAAAAATGGCGGTTTATCCACAGAAAGTCTATGCTGCGAGGTTTTTCAGCACATAGCGCAGAATTCCCCCATGGAAGTAATATTCCAGCTCGTTCACCGTATCGATTCGGCAAATAACCGGAACTTCCTGAGTTTTCCCATTCTTTTCAATAACCAGGGTTAACTCTTTACGGGGTTTCAGCCCTTCCAGCCCTTTGATGGAAATAACCTCAGTGCCATCCAATCCAAGGGTTTTACGGGTGGTGCCATCTTTAAATACAATCGGCAATACTCCCATTCCCACCAGATTAGAACGGTGAATACGCTCAAAGCTCTCTGCAATTACGGCTTTAACGCCCAGCAGGTTTGTGCCTTTGGCCGCCCAGTCACGTGAAGAACCTGTGCCATATTCTTTGCCGGCAAAAATAACCAGTGGAGTTGTATCTGCGATATATTTCATGGCCGCATCATAGATAGACATCTGTTCGCCAGTTGGAATGTACTTGGTAATCCCGCCTTCGGTTCCTGGCACCATTTCATTCTTGATGCGTGTATTGGCGAAAGTGCCGCGCATCATTACTTCATGATTGCCGCGACGCGCACCATAAGAATTCCAATCCGCCTTAATCACCTTATTGCCTTCCAGATATTTTGCTGCAGGACTGGTGCCTGCAATATTACCTGCGGGTGAAATATGGTCAGTCGTGATGCTATCACCCAATAACGCGAGAACACGCGCACCGGTGATATCTTTCATCTTTGCCATTACCCCCATGTTTTCAAAATAAGAGGGAAGGCGAACATAAGTGCTGTCATGCTGCCATTGATAGGTTTTACCCGTCGGCGATTGCACCTGCTGCCATTCTTTCGGGCCTGTGAATACGTCGGCGTATTTGCTCATGAACATCTCTCGGGTCACGCATTTCGCCACCACATCCGAGACTTCCTGCGAGGACGGCCAGATATCTTTCAGGAAGACGTCCTTACCGTTTTTATCCTTCCCGATCGCGTCTTTCGTAATATCGATATTCATCGACCCGGCGATAGCATAAGCCACTACCAGCGGTGGGGAAGCGAGATAGTTAGCGCGTACTTGCGGGTGTACGCGTCCTTCAAAATTGCGATTGCCGGAGAGGACTGAGGCAACCACCAGTTGATTATCCTTAATTGCTGCTTCAATCGGATCCAGCAGCGGGCCAGAATTACCGATACAGGTTGTGCAGCCATAGCCAACCAGATTGAAACCCAGTGCGTCTAGATCCTTGTTGAGTCCCGCACGCTGCAGGTATTCTGTTACTACCTGGGAACCGGGCGCGAGTGAGGTTTTCACCCAGGGTTTTGTTTTGAGGCCAAGCGCATTAGCTTTTTTTGCCACCAGCCCTGCCGCAAGCATCACATAGGGATTAGAAGTATTGGTGCAGGAGGTAATCGCAGCAATCACCACATCGCCATGGCCCAGTTTATAATCAGCACCTTCAACAGCAACGCGAGTCGCTGCATCGGTTTTACCCGGGTTTAATTCAGGTAATGCTTTTGCAAATGACGCTTTTGCCTCTGCCAGCAATACGCGATCCTGCGGGCGTTTCGGGCCGGCAATGCTTGGATGAACAGCACTTAAATCAAGCGCGAGCACATCGGTAAAAATAGGTTCATCACCGGCATTGCGCCACATGCCTTGCTCTTTGGCATAAGCCTCTACAAGAGCGATGCGATCTTCATCACGGCCAGTCAGGCGCAGGTAATTCAGTGTCTCTCCAT
>WBZO01001420.1_pt1 | contig 37608 bp, 33 predicted proteins | sample 5204261 | NCBI WGS metagenome assembly WBZO01 (sample SAMN12412400, study PRJNA552823) | activated sludge metagenome | isolation source: activated sludge from anammox sidestream of wastewater treatment plant... | place: USA: North Carolina | collected 2017-09
GATCGTCCTACATGTACATGCCGCCGTTGACGGCGAGGACGTGCCCTGTAATATACGCTGCCTCGTCCGACGCGAGGTAGCAGGCGGCCGACGCGATGTCGTCCGCACTGCCCAGTCGTCCGAGCGGGATCTGCGTGGACCAGTCGACCTGCGCCTTCTCGCTGATGGCCTTCGTCATGTCGGTGTCGATCATGCCAGGGGCGATGACGTTCACCGTGATGCCGCGCGAGGCCACTTCGCGGGCCAGCGCCTTCGCGAACCCGATCAGGCCGGCCTTCGACGCTGCATAGTTCGTCTGGCCAGCATTTCCCATCTGCCCCACCACCGAGCTCACCGCGATGATGCGTCCCCCACGCTGCTTCAGCATGGGGCGCATCGCCGCCTGGGCGAGCGTGAAGGTCGCGGTGAGGTTGGTGGCGATCACCGCGTCCCAGTCCTCGCGCTTCATGCGCATCAGCAGCTGATCGCGGGTGATGCCGGCATTGCTGACGACGATGTCGAGGCGTCCGTGCCTGGCCACGATGGAGGCGGGCAGCGCCTCGAGCGCGGCCGAGTCGGTGACGTCGAGCGACACCAGTTCGGCGCGCCCGCCAGCGGCGGTGATCGCCGCCACGGTGTCTGCCGCGTTGTCGCCGCGTGCCGCGGCCAGGACCGTCGCCCCCTGCCTGGCCAGTGCGACGGCAATCGCACGACCAATGCCTCGTGACGCGCCGGTCACGAGTGCCACTTTTCCTGTGAGCTGGAACATGTCAGGACCGCAAGGCCTCGACGGCCGCCACGTCGTCGGGCGACCCGAAGCTGACCACCGTGGCCTCGCGATGGATCTTGCGGACCAGGCCGCTCAGCACCGTGCCGGGGCCAACCTCAACATACGTTGTGACGCCCTCCGACGCAAGGCGGCGCACCACATCCTCCCAGCGGACCGGAGACGACACCTGCGCGACGAGCGCCTCGATGCACCCGGTCGCCTGTACCTTGGGCTGCGCGTCGACGTTGGCGATGACGGGCACCGCGGGCGCCTGCGTGCGCAGCGCGCGCAGTTCGGGCGCCAGCCGCTCTTCAGCCGGCTTCATCAGCGCGCAGTGGAAGGGGGCACTGACGGGCAGTGGAATGACACGCTTGGCGCCAAGGGCCTTTGCCCGCTCCCCAGCACGGGCGACCGCGTCCTTCGCGCCGGCTATCACCACCTGGCCGGCGCCGTTCATGTTCGCCGGACTCACCACGTCGCCCTGGGCCGCTTCGTCACAGGCCTGCGCCACGAGCGCGGCCTCGAGCCCGAGGACGGCCGCCATGGCGCCCGTGCCGACCGGCACCGCCTCCTGCATGTAGCGCCCGCGACGGCGCACGATCCGCAGCGCGTCTGCGAAGTCCATGGTGCCGGCCACGACATTCGCCGAGTATTCACCGAGGCTGTGCCCCGCCACGAAGGCAGGCGAGAGCCCGAGCGAGGCCAGCAGCCGGCTGGCGGCCACGCTCACGGCCAGGATGGCCGGCTGCGTGTTCTCCGTGAGCATGAGCTGGTCGTCGGGTCCCTCGAAGCAGAGCCGGCTGAGCGGCTCGCCGAGGGCCGTGTCGGCCTCGTCGAACGCCTGCTGGCAGATCGGGAAGGTCTCGGCCAGCGCCTTGCCCATGCCGACCTTCTGCGATCCCTGGCCCGGAAAGATGAATGCGATCACTGGTGAGGTACCGCGGCGACGGCGATCTCCCGCTCGACGCGCTGAATGAGCCTGCCCGACGCAAATCGGTAGGCCATCGCGACGGCGTTGCGCACCGCTTTGGCGCTTGACCGTCCGTGTCCGACGATGGTGATGCCGGCCACCCCGAGGAGTGGCGCACCCCCGTACTCCGAGTAGTCCACGCGACGCTTGAAGTGCCGCATGGCGCGCTGCGTGAGGAGCGACCCCACGCGCATCGTGATCGTGCTCGAGAGTTCCTCCCGCAGCAGACCCTCGATGGTGTCCACGAGCCCTTCGCTGATCTTCAGCGCCACGTTGCCCGTGAAACCGTCGCAGACGATGACGTCGGCGGCGCCGCTGTAGACATCGCGCGCCTCGACGTTCCCGATGAAGTGCACCCCGCTGCCCTTCAGCAACTGGTGCGCCTCACGCGTGAGGTCGTTGCCCTTGGTCTCCTCCTCGCCAATCGAGAGAAGCCCCACCCGCGGCTGATCGAGCCCGAAGTGCACCCGGGCGTAGACGCTGCCCATCACCGCGAACTGCAGCAGGTGGGCGGGCCGGCACTCCACGCTGGCACCGACGTCGAGCAGCACGGCCGGCCGTTCCCGGGTCGGGATGGTGGCGGCCAGCGCCGGCCTGTCCACCCCGGCGATCATGCCGAAGGCACCGTACGCGGCCATGACCGACGCACCGGTGTGCCCGGCACTGAACAGGGCGTCCGCTTCCCCCCTGGCCACCAGCTCCGCGGCGATTCTGATGGAGGCGTTCGGCTTGCGCCGGAGGGCGGCGGCGGGTGACTCGACCATGTCGATCACCGCACCGGCTTCCACGAAACGCACCCTTGACGCATCGACGCCGGACACGCGTTCGACCTGGGCCTCCAGACGGGAGACCGGGCCGACCAGCACCACCCCGAGGTCGAGGTGACGCGCGGCCGCCAGGGCCCCGTCGACGACGAGCCCCGGCGCCGTGTCGCCACCCATGGCGTCAACGGCGATCCAGATCATCGGACCGCGGGACTATTCCTCGCTGACCGCGCGCGCCTGGCGTCCGCGATAGTAGCCGCAGTTCGTGCACACACGATGCGGCGGCTTCGGTTCGTGGCACTGCGGGCACTCCGCGAGGCTGGTCGCGGTGAGGGCATCGTGCGTCCGGCGCTTGGCCGTGCGCGTCTTGGAGTGGCGTCGCTTTGGATTCGGCATCGTCTTATGAGTCTTTCTTGAGGGCCCTGAGCGCCGCGAGGCGCGGGTCTTCCCACTGGGTGTTGCAGTCGCACGTCGCCTTGTTCAGGTTCGTCCCGCAATTCGGGCAGAGCCCCTTGCAGTCGTCCTTGCAGAGCGGTTTCATGGGCAACGCCAGGTAGAACTGCTCCTGCATCAGCTGCCCAAGGTCGATCTCGTCGTTCTCGTAGAACGCCGTGTCGATGTCGTCGGCCTCGACCTCGCGCTCGCCCCCACCATGGTGCTCGGTATGGGGCTGGTAACGCAGGTCGAACGGCGCATCCACGGCGATGGTGAAGGGTTCGAGACACCGGCTGCACGGCATCTCGAGCGTTGTCTTCACCCGCCCCACAAGGTGGAACTTGTCCTTGTCCTTGTGGATGTCGAAGGCCAGGGAGACCGGCGCGACAATCGTGTACGCATCGGTGCCGCCGCCAAGCGCCCCGGGCTGGTATTCCCGCTCGAAGTGCTCCTCGGCAGTCCTGATCTTCGCGAGATTCAGCGAGAGCATGAACCCCTAAATATACCTTGGAACCGCCGCCCTGGTGAATGGGAGACTTCACCGACCCACCGACCGGCGCCGCCAGGCCGTCAAACCGTCGTGGTCAGTCGATGGCCCAGGGTTTCGGGATGTACAGCTGCTCGAACAGCCGGACCGCATAGCGGTCGGTCATCCCGGCAATGAAGTCGCGGGTGGCGGCGTCAATCCCCTCGGTCTCGATGGTCCGGGCGTCCAGGAACTCCGACGGACGCTGACGGACCTTTTCCCACAGCCCGGAGAGGATGTCCGACGCCTTCCGGAACTCAGCCGTGGCGGTCTCGTTCTCGTAGACCGCCTCGAACAGGAATCGCCGGACGGATAGCAGCGCCTCGAGCACCTCGTCGCTCATGCGGATCTCGGTCAACCCGCCGGCCAGCGACTCGGTGACCACGTCCTTCACCAGCGTGCCGATCCGTGCAGACGACGAGCCGCCGAGCACCTCGATGGGACCGGCGGGGAGGTCGGCCGCCGCCAGGATGCCGGCCCGGATCGCGTCGTCGATGTCGTGATTGACGTAGGCGATCAGGTCGGCCACCCGCATGATCTGCCCTTCGATGGTGCTGGACCGGAGTTCCGGTGCCATGCCGACCGGCGCGCCGGACTTGCCTTTCGAGTGCTTGGCAATGCCGTCGCGGACCTCCCAGCTGAGGTTCAGCCCCTGTCCATCGTTCTCGAGCGTGTCGACGATCCGGAGGCTCTGCTCGTAGTGGTTGAAGCCCTCGGGCATCAGCGCATCGATCACCCGCTCACCGGCATGCCCGAACGGGGTGTGCCCCAGGTCGTGCCCGAGCGCAATGGCCTCGGTGAGCTCCTCGTGCAGGCGCAGCACCTTCGCGATGGTGCGGGCAATCTGCGACACCTCGAGGGTGTGCGTGAGGCGCGTCCGGTAGTGGTCGCCGGTGGGCGCGAAGAAGACCTGTGTCTTGTGCTTGAGCCGGCGGAACGCCTTGCAGTGGATGATGCGGTCGCGATCGCGCTGGAAGGCGGGCCGCACGTCGTCCTCGCGCTCCGGGCGGAGGCGCCCCCTGGAATCGGCGGCCTTGGCCGCCTGCGGCGCCAGGATCTCACGCTCGCGCGCCTCGAGCTGCTCGCGTATGGTCATCAGGCGGTCATCTCCCCGAGGAAGCTCGTGCCGTGCGCGAGCGCGCCCAGCGAGAAGTTGTCGGCCAGGGTCTGGCCGAGGTCTGCGAAGGTTGCACGCGTGCCAAGGTCGGTGCCGGGCCGGACGTGCGCCCCCACCGCGAGCAGCGGCACGTACTCCCGCGCGTGATCGGTGCTCGGCGTGCTGGGATCGTTGCCGTGGTCCGCCGTGACGACGAGGAGATCGTCGGGGCCCAGGCGCGGCAGCAGGGCGGCCAGCCTGGTGTCGAAGCGCTCGAGGTTCGCGGCATACCCGGCCACGTCGTTGCGATGGCCGTACTGCGTATCGAAGTCCACGAGGTTGGCGAAGATGAAGCCGTGGGTGGTCGTGGCGAGTTCAGCCACCACGTGGTCCATGCCCTCGCTGTCGCTGGCTGCGTGAATCGCCCGCGCGATCCCGCGACCGGCGAACAGATCCTGGATCTTCCCGATGGCCACGACGGGCACGCCCGCGGCGGTGGCCCGGTCCAGGAACGTCTCGCCCGCAGGCGGCAGCGCGTAGTCGTGCCGGTTGGCCGTGCGCCTGAACGCGCCGGGCTCGCCCACGAAAGGCCGTGCGATGACCCGACCGACGCCCAGCCCCTCACCCACCAGCCGGTAGGCCACTTCACAGGCGCGGTACAGCTCCGGCACGCTGACGATGCCTTCGTGCGCCGCAATCTGGAACACGCTGTCGGCCGACGTGTAGACGATCAGGTCGCCCGTGCGCATGTGCTCGGGGCCGAGGTCGTCGATGATCTTCGTGCCCGACGCCGTGCAATTGCCGATGACGCCACGACCGGTCAGGCGCGAGAACTCGGCGATGATCTCCGGAGGGAACCCGTGCGGAAACACCGGGAAGGGCCGATCGAGGACGATGCCCATCATCTCCCAGTGGCCGGTCACCGAATCCTTGCCGGCCGACCGCTCCGCCATGCGCCCGAAGGCACCGGCCTGCGCGGCATCTGCGGGTGACCCGCCGATCGACGCCACGCGACCGAGGCCCAGTGACCGCAGCGTCGGTACCGCGAGCGGCACCTGCGCATGGATGTTGCCCAGCGTGTCGCTGCCCTCGTCTCCGTACAGGCCTGCATCCGGCAGTTCGCCGCAGCCGACGCTGTCGAGGACGATGACGATGACGCGGGGAAAGGTGTGGGACACGGGTGGTCGTCCGCAGTCAGCCGGTCGCACCGGCCAGTCGTGCTTCGATCAGGCGCGCAACGGCGTCGACGGTGTCCGGCCGGTCGCCGGGGCCGTCGACCCATTGTAGATCAGGCTCTTTTCTGAACCAGATCATCTGCCGGCGTGCGTAGTGCCGGTTCTCACGGGCAATCAGTTCGCGCGTGGCCGCCTCGTCGCGCACGCCGTGCAGATGTTCGAGCGACTGCCGGTAGACCAGCCCCCCGAATGGACGCGCCGTCTCGGGCACCCCGCGAGCCAGCAGCCCGCGGATCTCGTCGAGGATCCCGCGCGCGAACTGCTGGTCCACGCGCCGGGCGGTACGCTCGGCAATCAGCGTCGCCGGCACGCGCAGGGCCACGGCAATCACCCGCATCCCGGCAATGGGCGACACCGTGTCGGCGAAGTGCCGTGTCAGTGGCGTCCCCGTGAGGAAGTAGACCTCGAGCGCACGGATCATCCGCTTGCGATCGCCAGGCAGGATACGGTCGGCCGAGGCAGGGTCGACCCGCCGCAGCATCCGGTGCAGGAAGGCCGACCCGCGGCGCTCCGCGCTCCGCTCGAGGCGGGCGCGCAGGCGTTCGTCGGCTGGCGGACCAGGGAAGAGCCCGCGCACGAGGGCACGGTAGTACAGGCCCGTGCCGCCAACCACGATAGGCAGGCGACCACGCCCCTGGATCTCGCGGATGACCCGCGCGGCATCGACCGCGAACTGCGCCGCGGTGTACACCTCGGTGGGGTCCACGATGTCGATCAGGTGGTGCGGGATGCCACGCCGCTCCTCCAGCGACACCTTGTCGGTCCCGATGTCGAACCCGCGGTACACGGCGGTGGAGTCGCAGTTGACGATCTCACCGCCGAGCCGCCCGGCGAGGGCGATGGACAGGGCACTCTTGCCGCTCGTGGTCGGCCCGAGGATGGCAACGACAGTCGGTTCAGGCACGGAGGCGGACGAGCACGAAGAGGGCGAACAGCACGACGAGCAGCACGAGTCCGACCTGCTGCGACCGGTTCACTGCGGTTCTTCGTTGTAGAAGAACGTGACGGTGAAGAACGCCTTGTCGGACGGGTACTCGGGCGGGAGCGGCGCGGTGGGATTCGACGAGGCCAGCGCGCCGTAGGCCGCGTTGTTGAACGCTTCCACCGGTGAGGGCCCGATCACCTGCAGGTCGGTGATGCTGCCGTCCTTGTGCACGTTGAACGTCACCACCACGCGGCCGCGCATGGTCATGGCGGCGTAGGGGATCATCCAGTTGCGCTTCACCTGGGCGACGAACCGGCGGACCCAGGGTCCGAACTCGACCCCCTTGGTATCGAACTGGATGGCCGGCCCGAACGCGCCGCCGCCCTGGGCGTTGTCGAAGTTGTCGCGCTGCACGTAGCGTTCGAGGTTGCGCAGGGCATCGCCGAGTGATCCGCCCTGCGTCGGCGACCGACCAAGCGCGCCGGCTCGCGGCGCGGGCGGACGGGACGACGGGATCTGCAGTGCCGACTGCGCCTCGGGGAGCCGCAGTTCGTTCTCGGCGAGCTGGGGCGGCTGCTGCGCCTGCGACGGGCTCTGCTGGCCTGCGAGCGGATCGGGAGCCGGCCCCTGGCCCCGTGCCACCTCCTGCTGCGAACGCTCGACCCGCTCGCGCGTGTTGCCCTGCGAGTACGGAAGCGGGTTCTGCTGCTGGGGGTTCGGCGTCGGCGATGCGGCCTGCCGGTCCATGTCCGAGAGCTCCGCGCGGTCTGGCGGACGCTCCGCCCGCAGATCGAGCTTCGGCTGGACGAAGACGAAGCGGGTCCGCTCCTCCTCGGGCTTCTGCTGCATGGCCACCTGCTGCGGCTCGGGGCGGAACAGCTCGAACTGCGCCAGCCAATCGGGCGCCGTGATCAGGACGATCACGAACAGCAGGTGCAGGATGATCGACAACAGCACGCCCTCGCGCCAGGACATGACGCTGCCTACGGGCGTTATGTCCGGGCGGCTCTCGTCGATCTCGAAGTACATCAGTAAGTTCCGGGCAGTATAGCAGCGCGGCGACGGAGACGCATGCAGCCGGGGGCTGCCTACCGGGACGATCGCTGGGCCGTATACAGATAGACGATCCCGAAGGTCAGCGGGACGGCCCGGATCTCGCCGAATCCGCTCTGCCGCAGGATTTTCACGAACTCGTCCGGCGTGGCGAAGGCGCCAACTGAAGCGGGGAGATACCCGTACGCGGCATTGTGGCGGGACACCACTTTCCCGATCAGGGGGAGGACCCTGTTGAAGTACCAGAGGTAGGCGGCACGGACACCGGGCGTGGTCGGGATGGCGAACTCGAGCACGGCCACCCGGCCGCCCGGCCTGAGCACCCGGAAGATCTCGTCACAGGCACGCTGCGTGTCCTGCACGTTGCGGATGCCGAAGGCCACGGTGACGGCGTCGACGCTTGCGCTGGCCGCCGGGATCGAGGCGGCGTCGCCGCGCACGAGCGTCAGCCGCGTGGTGAGGGCGAGCGACCGGGACTTCTCGAGTCCGACCCGCAGCATGGCGCCGGCGAAGTCCACGCCCAGCACGCGGGCCGCGCCGGGCCTGGCGTCGAGCGCGGCGATCGCCAGGTCGGCCGTGCCCGTGCACAGGTCGAGGACCTGCTCGCGACCGGTCAGTTGCAGCGACCGGATGGCCTTCCGCCGCCACCGCTTGTCGATGCCCGCACTGAGCAGGTGGTTCAGGAAGTCGTAGTTCCCGGCGATCGCGTCGAACATGCCGGCGATCTTCTCGGGCGACTTGTTGAGATCGGTCACAGAAGCTCCATCACGGAGGCCACGTCAGCGCCGGACCTGACCGGTCCACATCGGATACAGGTCGTGCTCGAACCCGAGCGCCGAGAGGATCTTGCCGGCCATGAAGTCGGCCAGGTCGTCCAGGGTCTTCGGCATCTGATAGAAGGCGGGCATCGCCGGCAGCATCACCGCACCCGCCTCGGCGCAGAGCACCATGTTGCGCAGCTGCATCAGGCTCATCGGCGTCTCGCGTGGCACGATGACGAGCGGGCGGCGCTCCTTGAGCATCACGTCGGCCGCACGTTCGACGAGATTGCGCGACAGGCCGTGCGCCACGGCGGCCAGCGTCTTCATCGAGCAGGGCACGATCGCCATGCCCCTGCACCCATGGCTGCCGCTCGCGATGGTCGCCCCGAGGTCCTTGTGGCTGTGAATCTCGATGGAGCCCCTGCCAACCCCTTCGCCGTACTTCTCGGTGAGATAGGGCACCAGCCGCTCCACGGTCGCCCGTTCGCCCAGTTCGTCGAACAGCAGCCGCCTGCCGTAGTCCGAGATCACCAGTTCGACGTGCACGCCACGCTCGAGCAGCGCCGCCAGCGTGCGGGTGGCGTAGATCGCGCCACTCGCGCCGGTGATGGCGATCGCAATGGACGGCCGACGCTCAGCGGACATAGATGCTCACTCCGAGCACGAGCAGGTAGAGAATCCCCACGTAGCCATTCATGTCGAACGCCCTCTTCACCTGCGAGAGGTCGTCGGCGCTGACGAGCGACTGCTCGTAGACGAGCAGCGCACCGACGAGGGCCACACCCACGAAGTAGATCGGGGGCAGCGGGGTCGCCCAGGCCAGCGCGACGAAACAGGCCATGGTGATGACATGCATCGTGCGCGAGATCGCGAGCGAGGCCGGCACGCCGAAGCGCACCGGAATGGACCGCAGCCCCAGCCGGCGGTCGACCTCCAAATCCTGGCAGGCATAGAGCACGTCGAAGCCGCCGACCCAGGTGCCGATCGCCGCCGCGAGCAGCCACGGCTCCCAGCCGCCACGTCCACCCACCGCGAGCCAGCCGCCGACCGGTGCCACGGCCATCGCCAGCCCGAGAAAGAGCTGCGTATACGACGTGAAGCGCTTCGCCAGGGAGTACCAGAACACGATCGCCAGGGCCACCGGAGAAAGGGCAAGGCAGATGGGGTTGAGGCGCCAGGCCGCGAACACGAACACCACCGAGGCGACCACCACGAAGGTCGCGGCTTCCGGCCGGCTCATCGCACCACGCGGAATCTCGCGGTTCGCGGTCCGGGGATTCTGGGCGTCGAAGCGGGCGTCGACCAGCCGGTTGAAGCCCATCGCCGCCGACCGCGCCGCGACCATGGCCAGGAGGATCCATCCGATCACCGGCCAGGTGATTGGCGCATGCCTCGACGCGAGCAGCGCACCGGCCAGCGCGAACGGCAGCGCGAACACGGAGTGGCTGAAGCGGACGAACGACAGGTATGTGCGGATGCGGGCAATCATGGGCGACTGGCGGGGGCAGGCCGCTCATCGGCCCAGGACACCTGCCCCGGTTCGATGCCGGACACCAGATATTCTTCCACATCGGTCAGCCCGGCCGGAACGTCGACCGCGAGCACCCGTGCGCGCTTGCCGGCCTCCAGCGTGCCGAAGTCGGCCTCGAACCCCAGGGCGTGCGCCCCGTTGATCGTCGCGCTCTCGATCAGCCGCCCGGCCGGTACCCCTGGCGCCAGCGCCCGCATCGCCGCCAGTTCGGCGAACAGGTTCAGGTCGGGCGTGCTCGCCAGGCTGTCGGTACCGACAGCGACCCGGACCCCCGCGGCATAGAAGTCCGCCACGGGCGGCACCCCGGCGCCGGTGTGCGCGTTGCTCCGCGGGCAGGTGACCAGCGTGGCACCGCACGCCGCAATCCGGGCGAGATCGGCCTGCGTCATCTGCACCCCGTGCACCGCGAGCGTCCGCCCCCCCAGGAACCCCGCATCATCCAGGTACGTCACGGGCGAGGCGCCGGGCGGCTCGAATGCCGGGTCCCACGAGCCGACCTCCTCGAGGAAGCGGCGCCACTCCCCGGTCGCGGTCGCGATGAACTCCGTCTCTTCGCGCGACTCGGAGAGGTGCACGCTGTAGGGCGCGAACGGCCGCACGTCCATCGCCTCGCGGATGGCGCGGAACACCAGCGGAGCCACCGAGTACGGCGCGTGTGCCGCGAGACTGGGACGCACGTGCGGCACGCTGGACAGTGCATCGATCTGCCGGCACGCATCGGCGACCACCTGTCCCGGGTCTGGTGCGTTGAATCGCAGGAGTTCGTAGAAGACCACGCCGCCCAGGGCGCTGGACGCCAGCAGCTCGAAGGGGACGAGCGTGTTGCTGATGTCGCCGACCAGCGCGGTGCCCGCGGCGAGCGCCTCGGCGATGCCGGAACGGATCCCGTCGAGAATCTCCGGCGCGCGCGCGTCGGGGCGCTGCCGACGCGCGCCGACCACGCCTCGAATCCAGGTGACGAAACCCGGGGCCGGCGGCACCTGCCCGCGCAGGTACGACAGTTCCAGGTGGGTGTGTGCGTTGACGAGCCCCGGCAGCAGCGCCACCGCCCCCAGGTCGACCTCCGGCACGGACGCGTCGGCCTGGCGGCCGACGGCGACGATGCGCCCCTTCTCCACCGCCACCCAGGCATCGCGCATGGGCGGCGCGGCCACGGGCAGGACCCAGGCCGCGCGATACCGGGTCACGACTGGACGACGCGCAGGGCCTTGCCCGCGCGGCTCCGCGCGGGGTAGTTCATGAGTTCGGCCGGCACGCTGTCATCCCCCTCGGCCCGCGCCGTGGCGAGTTCGAGCATCCGGGGCACCTCGCGCTGCCGGAAGATGGGATCGCCCAGCACCTCGTAGTGCATGTTGCGGCGCTTCGCGGTGAAGCCGGCATCCTCGATGTTGCGCACGATCTCGACTTCGTCCATGCAGTAGCTGGCACCGGCGGCACGGACGACGTTCTCCTCGATCATGACGCTGCCCATGTCGTTGGCGCCGTAGGCGAGGCTCAACTGCCCCACCTTGCCCCCCTGGGTCACCCAGGAGGCCTGCAGGCTCGGGAAGTTGTCGAGCACGATGCGCGAGATGGCAAGCGTGCGCAGGTAGTCGATGCCCGTGGCTTCCTGTCCCTGGAGTTCGGTGTGCTCGGGCTGGTAGCTCCAGGTGATGAACGCGGTGAAGCCACCGGTCTCGTCCTGCAGCGCACGCAGGCGGAGCAGGTGCTCGAGCCGCTCCTCGTCGGTCTCGACGGTGCCGTACATCATGGTCGCCGTCGTGCGGAGCCCGCGGCCGTGCGCCTGCCGCATCACGTCCAGCCACTCGTCAGCCGTGGCCTTGCCGTAGCAGTGGAGCAGCTTGCGCACGCGGTCCACGAGGATCTCGGCACCACCGCCAGGCACGCTGTCCATGCCGGCGGCGATCAGCCGGTCGAGTACCTGCGACACCGGCTGCTGCGAGAGGCGCGAGAGGTGGATCACCTCGGGCGGCGAGAGCGCGTGCAGGCGGAAGTCCGGGTATTTCTCCTTGATGGCGCGGAACAGGTCTTCGTACCACTCGATCGGCAGGTCCGGGTTGTGCCCGCCCTGCAGCAGCAACTGGACGCCGCCCACGGCAATGGTCTCGTCGATCTTGCGGAACAGCTCGTCGAAGCCGAGCACGTACCCGTCGGGCGACCCGACCGGACGATAGAAAGCGCAGAATGCGCACCGGGCGACGCAGACGTTCGTGTAGTTGACGTTGCGGTCGATGATGTAGGTGACGACGCCGTCCGGATGCTTGCGCGCCCGGATGCTGTCCGCCAGATGCCCGAGCAGCGGCGTCGGCGCCTCGCGATAGAGCCTGAGCGCCTCGGCGGCATCCACGCGCCCGCCGGCCATGACCTTGTCGGCAATCTGCTGAATCGTCATTGCACCTGCTGCCGCGCGGTGTCCGCGCTCTCGTCCCGGCTCTCGTAGTACGTCGGCGCGACCGCCTCCGGCACCAGCCCGAGTTCAGCCGCGTAATGATAGAACCGCTCGACGCCGGCGCGCTCGTCGGCGCCCAGGCGGTACTTGATATTATCCCGCAGGTACCGGTCCGCGACCGCCTGCCGGGCCGGATCGCCCGGGTAGTAGGCCTCGGCGATCTCGCGGGTACGGCGCAGCGACGCGTCACGCACCGCCTGCAACGTGCGCACGTCAGCCGCGTCCAGCGCATCAGCCCGCCCCACCCAGAAGGCATAGACGAACGGTAACCCGGTCGTCCTCAGCCACAGTTCGCCGAGGTCGATCTTCTGCACGTCCGCCACGCGCGCCCCGGCCCCCTCGCCCACGACCAGCGGGCCGCCATCGAGGAACAGCGCGTTGTCGCCAATGACCAGCGCCGCGTCGGCCAGCGCCAGCATCGCCGGCAGGTCCGGACCATGGGGTACGAACGCCGGCGCGATGCCGAAGGCGCGCGCGCACATCACCCGCGTGAGCGCCACGGACGTCCGTGAGCTGGTGTCGAGCGCGATCGAGCGGACGTCGCGGATGTCGCGCGTGGTGTAGATGGCCACCGACGTCACGGGACCGTTCGAGGTGATGGCCACGTCGGGCACCACCCGGTAGGCCGAGGGGCCACCCGGACCACGCAGGTACTCGATGGACGGGATGAGCCCCAGGTCGGTCTCGCCGCCGTGCAGCAGCTCCGCGCAGCGGGCGGGCAGGTCGAACCGCACGTCGAAGCGCGGGAACTGCTCGAGGCCGTACACCAGCGGGCGGGCGTTCAGGTACGTGACCGCACCGATGCGGACCGGGGCCATCAGCGTGCGTCGAAGCGACCGTCGCGCTCGACCGGCTCGAGTGCGGCCGCCGTGATGTTGCGGCGGATCTCCTCGATGGGGGCGCGCCGACGCCCCTCAGGCGCCTCGTCGACCGGTGACACCGCATCCACATCGTCGGCACCGATGGTGAGCGCCACCTGCGCGAGCTTCGGGCCGTAGAGGGCCCAGTCGACCTGGATGGACGGAATGTTGCCGATGAAGAGCCGCGCCAGCGCCACGCGGCGCACATCGTCGTAGCCGGTGGTTGGTACGGCCGGGTTGGTGGAGCGTGGCAGGGGGGCAAAGGCGTGGATGACGCCGACCGAGTGCTGCAGGTCCGCAATCTGGCGATAGAGAGCCGGCATGTCCGCGGTTGGCAGCCTGTCGATGGTGAGCCGCGCAAGGCGAAGCCCCGCGATGTTGACCTCCTCGATGGCGAGCCGGGCGTCGCGGAGCCGATCGAATGGCGCCTGAGCGATGAGTTCGAGCCCCGCCTGCTTGAGTTCCTCGAGGATTGCCCGCAGCGGACGCTGCTCGGTCGAGGCGAGCTGCTCGAGATCGGCCAGCGAGTAGCCCGACACCGGGCGTCCGCCAGCGGCGGCCACCACCTCGGTCACGCGCTGCACCGCCGCAGCCCCACTCGAGGGCATGCCCACGATGCGCACCTCGCCGGCGGCCGGCGGGATGGGCATGGGTGCGCCAGGTGCCGCGTCGACGTCGGCGACGCGGACGAAGGTGGTGCGCGCCCCGTGGAGGCGGCGGCGAATCTCGTCGGCGGCGGCGCCGACACTGATGATGTCGTGGCTGGAGGCGAGTGCGGTGAGCTCGGCGTCTGTGACGGTCATTCCAACCGTCGATCATAGCAGGCCTGAACCTGAGCGGGGACTGCCTGAACCGGGCGGGTCCGACCCTGAGTGCCGCCTGTCGGGACACCGTGTGCCGGAACGGCGGCAGTCTCGGGAGAATCGCCGGTGAACAGCCCCAAAACGCGCCGAAACGGTCGAGTCTCGTCTGGCAAAAGCTATGCGTCCAAGCCTGGCATGGCTACCACTATCCGTGCAAACACACTCCTGCAGCGGCTCATCGGTGCGGCGGCGCTGGACACGGCCATCTACGAGGAGGTGGAGGCCGATCCGCACGCCACCGGCCAGGCCATGTCCGTCGTCGTGCTGTCGAGCGTGGCGATGGGCGTTGGGGCGCGCGGTCTTGGGGGCGGGGTGGAACTCATCGCCCTGTTCGGGGTCATTGCCCTCATCACCTGGGCGGCCTGGGCGCTGCTCATGTTCGAGCTGGGCACACGGCTGATGCCGGGTCGTCGCACCCGCTCGAACCCCTATGAACTGCTGAGAACGCTCGGCTTCGCGGCCACGCCGGGGTTTGCGGCTGTGCTGGCGGCCGTGCCCGGGGTTGCGGTGCAGGTCCTGGCGCTCACCTGGATCTGGATGGTGGCGGCCATGGTGGTCGCCGTGCGGCAGGCGCTCGACTACGAGAGCACCTGGCGCGCCGTGGTGACCTGCGTGCTGGGGCTGGCGCTGGCCCTGGCCATCGCGATCGGCATCGGCATGCTGTTCGCGCCGTCGGTGTCCTGAGCCGCGCGCCTACATGGCGGCGACGATGCGCGTGGCGAGGTCGAGGGCGCGGCGCCCCTGCGCGCCGTCGACCAGCGGCGCACGTTTGTGCCGTACCGCGTCGACGAAGTCGGCGAGTTCGCGCTTGAGCGGTTCCTCGTCCGGCACCGCGATGTCGCCGCCGTCGATCGAGGGCTTCGGTCCCTCCCCCTTCACGAGGCGGTACATCTCCACCTTCTTCGCGGCGTAGTCGATCGAGACGTACGCAGCCGGCTGGAAGAAGCGGATCTTCCGCACCCGGTCGCGGCTGATGCGGCTCGCCGTGAGGTTCGCGATGCAGCCATTGGCGAAGCGCAGGCGGGCGTTGGCGATGTCCACGCGGCCGGTGAGCACCGGCACGCCGACCGCCTCGATCGACTCGACCTCGGACTTCACGAGTGACAGCACCACATCGAGGTCGTGAATCATCAGATCGAACACCACGTCGATGTCGAGGCTCCGCTCGGGGAACGTGCCGAGCCGGTGCACCTCGATGAATCGCGGGTCGTGCAGCAGCGGGCGGGCGGCCTCGACCGCGGGATTGAACCGCTCGGTGTGCCCGACGGCGAGCACGGCGCCGCCCTTCGCCGCCGCGGCCATCATCGCGTCGGCCTCGTCGAGCGAGCGGACCATCGGCTTCTCGACCAGCACCCCGGTGCCGGCTTCGAGGAACGGGAGCGCGACGGCCAGGTGCTGTTCGGTCGGGACGGCAATCGACACGGCATCGACCTTCCCGAGCAGCGAGAGCGGGCGCATCAGCGCACGTGTCCGGTTCGCGGCGGCAATCTCCTCCGCGCGCGCCTGGTTCACGTCCACCACGGCCACCAGTTCCACGCCAGGCATCGCGCCCAGGATGCGCGCGTGATGCTTCCCGAGGTGCCCCACACCGATCACCGCCACCCGCATGTTCATGCCCGCTCCTGTCCGTCCACCGCCGCCACGCGCCTGCCGACCATGGCGATACCGGCGGCGTCCGCAGCCGCCACGATGGCGTCGCCGTCGATCATCAGCGTCTTGCCCGCGTCGACCGAGAGCACGGTGGCCCCGGCCGCCTGCATCGCGCGGATGGTGGCGACGCCTACCACCGGCACGTCGAACCGCATGTCCTGGTTCGGCTTGGCCACCTTCACGACGCAGACGCCAGCGCCCGCGAGCTGTCCGGCCCGTGCAATCACCTGGTCGGTGCCTTCCATGGCCTCTACCGCCACGACGGCGGCCGACTTCACGGCGATCGTCTGCCCGATGTCGAGCCCCGCGATCACGTCGGCGATGCGATAGCCGAAGGTGAGATCGGCCCGCTCACCGTCGGAGGGCGCGCGCTTCGTGAGTACCCCTTCACGGGCCATCAACGGTGTGAGGAACGCGGTGGAGTCGACGAGCTCGATCCCGCGCTCGCGCAGGAAGTCGCCGACGGCGCCGATGATCGAGTCGGTGTTCTTCGATGCGATGCGCGCGAGGAGCCCCAGTGCGGTCATGTCGGGCACGATGTCGGAAAAGAGCTTCGTGTGCTTCACCTGGCCGGCCATGAGCGCGTGGGTGACGCCGGCGTCCTCGAGCAGCCCCACCCAGGTGCCGAGCTTGCCGAGCGACACCCGGTGGAGCGCGGCCGCCGGCGCCCGGGCCGCCTCCGCTTCGAGCTCTGGGAAGGCTTCTTCCTTGAGGGCGATGATGGTGACCCGGTGGCCGGCCGCGCGGGCGGCCTCGAGCACCAGGAAGGGGAACCGGCCGTTGCCGGCAATCAGTCCGAGGTGCACGCTAGTCGTCCGAGGCGACGTCCTCGCTCCGGCGCGTGGCACGCTTCAGGATGACGCCCCGCTCCGAGTGACGGATGAAGTCCACCAGGTACTGCACGTCGGCGCAGGCCAGCGTGTCGTCGGCCTCGATCTGCTGGAGCGCCGAGGAGGTGTTCAGCTTGGACTGCAGCAGGTAGCGGAAGGTGCGCTTGAGGCGCGAGATGGTGTCCGGGGTGAAGCCGCGGCGGATGAGGCCGATCGTGTTCAGGCCGTAGATGCGGGCGCGGTTGCCCACGGTCCTCGCGTACGGCAGGGCGTCCTTGGTGACGACCGAGTAGCCGCCGATGAACGCGTACCGCCCCACCCGGCAGAACTGGTGGACGCCGGAACCCGCGCTGATGTTGGCGAAGTCCTCGACGTGCACGTGCCCGCCGAGCGTGGCCATGTTGCCGAAGATGGTGTTGTGCCCCACGTGGCAGTCGTGCGCCACGTGCACGTAGGCCATGAAGACGTTCCGGTCGCCGATCTCGGTGATCCCGCCGCCACCCGCGGTGCCCCGGTGGATGGTGACGAACTCGCGGAAGACGTTGTGCCTGCCGATCACCAGCCGCGTCGGCTCACCCTTGTACTTCAGGTCCTGCGGCGTGAGGCCGATGGACGCGAACGGATAGATCTCGGTCCCCTCGCCGATCTCGGTCCATCCGTCGATCACGGTCGACGCGCCAATCTTGCAGCCGGGTCCGATCACGACATTCGCACCGATCGTGGCGTGCGGGCCGACGAAGGTGCCCGCGCCGATCCGCGCGTTGGGGTGGACGTTGGCGGAGGGATGGATCAGCGTCGGTTCGGACACGAGGCCGAGCACGAGCTGGCACTCGGTGGCGAGCTGGCCGCCGGCAAAGGCCGTCGCCTGTGCGAAGGCCACGTTGCCACGCCGCCGGGTGAGGGTGATCTCGAGCTGGAGGCGGTCACCGGGCACCACCTGGCGGCGGAACTTCGCGCCGTTCACCCCGCGCAGGTAGACCCGCGTCTGGGGGGTTGCCTCCTGGTCGCGCACGAGGATGGCGGCGGCCTGCGACAGCGACTCGACCATCAGCACCGCGGGCAGCAGCGGGGCGCCGGGGAAATGTCCGGTGAAGAACTCTTCGTTGACGGTGACGTTCTTGACGGCCACCAGGCGCCGCCCCGGTTCGTGCTCGAGGATGGCGTCGACGAGCATCGACGGGTAGCGGTAGCACAGGCGCTCGAGCGCCTGGGGAATGTTGATGGACACTCGTGTCAGTCTACCAGAACCCCAGCCGCGTCCCGGGCGCGCGGACCACGGCCAGACGGCCATTCCGGCGTCTAACAATCAGGGCTGTCGCACGGCTCTGGAAACACCCATAATATGAGGAGCTTCAAGGAGCCCAATGAGTCGATTGACGTTCGCCGCGCTGCTGGTCGTCGCCCTGGGCGCCGCCGGTTGCAGCAACAACACCCCGACGACGCCGACCCCGACGCCGACCCCGACGCAGGTGTCTGACACGTTCAACGGCACGCTGACCCGGAACGGCGCCGCGAGCTACGCGTTCAACGTGTCGGCGGCGGGAGCGGTCTTCGCCACGCTGGCCTCGGTGGCCGACAGTACGGTGCCGGTGGGCATGAGCCTCGGGATCTGGAACACCACCACCAGTGCCTGCACCGTTGTCCTGGCCAACGACAACGCCATCCAGGGCACCACCATCACCGGCTCGGCGAGCGGCATCGGCCAGTTGTGCGTCCGGGTCTACGACGTCGGCAAGGTGGCCGACCCGCTCGATTACCAGGTGACGGTCGTCCACTACTAGCGGACGCGGCACGCCGGTCGGCCCGGGGGCTGCGTACAAAGAAAAACGCGGACCGGAGCGTAAGCCCAGGTCCGCGTCTTCACTTCCGACTTCCAAGTTCTCAGTTCTGACGGCTTACTTGCCTGCCGGCGCCTTGTCGAGCCGCGCAACGGCTTCGAGCGTGAGGTCGATGCCCGGCTCGGCCCAGATGACGCCCGAGTCGCCGGCGCTGAAGAGGACCTGAAGGCCCTTCTCCTTCGAGAGCGTCTCGAGGACCGGCATCAGCCGGGTCTGGAATTCCTGCTGGAGCTGCTGCTGCAGTTCCTGCAGTTCGGCCTGCGCGTCCTGCTCGAACCGCTGCCCTTCCAGGGTCTGCCGGTCGATGTCCTTCTGGAGCTGCGCGCGGGCGGCCTCGCTCATGACGCTGCCGCTGGTCTCGAGCTTCTGCTGGTTCGTCTGGAGGGCCTTCGCCTTTTCCGCGGCTTCGGTCTGCTTCTTCTGCGCCAGCGCATTCACCTTGGCAGCGGCGCTCTTGCCTTCAGCCGACAGCTGGGCGATCGCCTGCAGGTTGACGAAGCCGACCTTCGCCCCCACCGGGAACGGGGTGGGCGGCTGGGGCGCGGCCTGGGCGGGTGCGGCTGGCGCGGGGGCGGCGGGCGCCGGCTGCGCGGGACGGGCGGCACCGGCGGGCGCCTGCTGGGCAAACACCGGCGACGCGCTCACCGCGAACGCAGCCGCCACGGCAATGGCGAAACCTCTCATTACAGCTAATCCTTTCGACTGGGCGAAACCCTTGGAGTGTATCAAAACGTCGTACCCACGGCGAACCTGAACTGGAAGGCCTTGGCCGGCCGCAGGTAGTTGGTCAGCACCCCGCCACGCTGGGGGTTGTGGGCAAAGATGAGACGGAACGGGACGTTCAGCACCGGCATGAAGAACCGTATCTCGGCGCCGGTCGACGTCTTGAAGGCGCTGCGCTGGCCGACCACCTCGATCTTCGCCGGGTCGACCGTGCAGGTGCCGTTGGCCTGCGGCGCGCAGGCGCTCAGCGACAGCGACTGCAGCGGATCGAACAGCAGCGGCGTCGGCGGCACGGCAATCTGGCGGATGTCCTCCTTCAGCCCGAAGGACTGGCCCGTGTCGCGCACCTGGCCCGCGTCGTAGAACAGGATCAGGCGCACCGGCCCCGCAATCGAGATGATCTGCTCCACGTTGAAGAGCAGGCTCTTGTTGCCGCCCAGCACGAGCCCCGTCTGAAGGTCGGAAGGACCGACGCTGCGGATGTCGTAGCCGCGGATGCTGTACTCACCGCCGAGGAACAGCTTCTCGAAGATCGGGAGCTCGATCGTGCCGCCGTACGTCTTGACGTACTCCACCTGGGCCCGCATGCCGAACGACATGCGGTTGTTCTGCTTCAGGAAGGCCACCGCCTCGATCGACGGCTTGATGTACTTGGTGTTGCCGCCGAAGCCGGCCACGTCGTTCGAGATGCTGAGGCGCTTGCCGGTGGTCGGGAAGATCGGCTGGTCCACCGAGTTGTAGATCAGGCTGGGCGACACCTTGCTGATCGTCCGCTCGCCACCGGCGCCGATGAGGAGCGAGTCGCGCAGGTAGGGGTTGCGCGCCAGGATCAGGGGGTCGGTGAAGGCCGTGTTGATCTCGGTGACCCGCACCTTCTGGTAGCTGTAGTTCACGAACGAGCGGGTGAACCCGCGGCCGACCGGGAAACCGAAGGTGAGCGACCCGCCAGTGGACCGCTGCGTGAACTGGCTGACGTAGCGCACGTCGCTGCGGAAGAGGTTCACGCCGCCCGTGATGTTCCGGTCGAAGAGGAAAGGCTCGGTGAACGACAGCGTGTAGTTCTGCGCGCGCTGGCCGCCCTGCAGCGAGACCGTGAGGCTCTCGCCCCGACCCAGGAAGTTGGCGGTCTGGAAGGACAGCTGGCCGAAGAACCCCTCGAACTGCGAGACGCCCGCACCGAAGGTCAGCTGGTTGCGGTTCATCTCCTCCAGCTTCATTTTCACGTCGACCTTGTTGTCGGCGTTGGGGGTCTTGTCGACGTTGACGTCCTTGCCCGGGCCCTCGAGCGCCTTGAAGTAGCCCAGCTGGTTCAGCCGCTTGATGCTGAACTTCAGCGCCTCGGTGTTGAAGACACCGTTTTCGTACAGCCGCATCTCGCGCCGGATCACGTTGTCGCGCGTGGTGGTGTTGCCCGTGAAGGTGATGCGGTTGATGAAGTACTGCTTCCCTTCCTGGATCTGCAGGGTCACGTCGACGGCCGGGTCCCCGGCGGGCGTGTCCACGGCCGCGAGCATCTTGGGCACCTGCGCCTCGGCCGGAGTGGGCTCGTCGCTGAACTTGTAGTCGGGGAACCCGGTGAACTCCATGTAACCGCCGGCGCCGTAGATTTCCTGCGCCTTCTGGAATCCCTTCCGGACCTGCTTCTGGCTGTAGTACTGCCCCTTCTCCAGCTTGAAGAGCGGCTTGAGCGCTTCGCTCTTCACGACCGTGTTGCCGGCCACGTCGAAGCTGTTCACCTTGTAGCGATGGCCCTCGTTCACCGGCACGCGCAGTTCGATCCAGCGGGTCTTCTTGTCCTCCGAGTCGGACAGGACCCGCACCTCGGGGTCGCCCACCTGCGCGCGGATGTAGCCGCGGTCGCGGTAGTAGTCGAGCACCCGCTCGGCATCCTCCTCGAACTTGGTCTCCTGGTACACGCCGCGTCCGGAGAGGAACGACAGCCACCAGTGGGCCTTGTTGTCCTTCATCTTGCGGCGGAGGGTCCGGTCGGACACCGCAGTGTTCCCGGTGAACTCCAGCCTCCGGATCTTCACCTTCGGCCCCTCGCTCATGTTGAAGGTGATGTGCACCAGCTTTGGGCCGCCCTCGACCGACTTGATCTCGTGGCTGACCTCGGAGGACTGGTAGCCCTTCTCCTTCATCATCTCGCGGATGATCCCCTCGATCTTCCGGATGAGGGCGGGGTCGATGAAGGTGTCGAGCCGGATCTGCGCGTTGTTCTCCTTCAGCTTCTCGTCGATCTTCGAGGTCTCGAGTTTCTTGGTACCCACGAAGTCCACGATCTTCACGCGCTGGCGCTCCTCCATGTCGTAGGTGATCAGCTTGCCGACCACCCCGTTGGAGAACACGTAGTCCTCGACCTCGATCGAGAGGTTGTCGAGGAAGTTGGTGCCCCAGAGACGCTTGAAGTCCTCGCGGATGTTGTTCTCGGTGTCCTCGTTATACGGCACCCAGACGCCTTGCGACGGCGCGCTCGGCTTGGTCTGGATGTAATACATGTAGGTCTGGATGTCGACGAGGGAGGTGTTCCCCTGCGCCTCGAAGCACGGTGCGATGAGGTAGACCACCGGGCCCGATCCGGCCGGGGGGAGGGCCCTCGGCGCCGGCACCGGCTGGCCGCAGATCGTGGCGGGATTCGCCACGGCCGGCTGCTGGGCACGCGCGGCTGCCGCCGACAGCAGCAGGGTGACCGCCAGCGTACTGACTCGTAACCGTTTGAACATGCAGTGCTTTCCAAACCGCCGCGTCCACGGGGACGCCTGAAGCTCTTTACTTTACTGGATCTTAGACGGTTCCGGCCATCGGATGGCCGTGGGACCTGACTGCGGCCGGGACGGCCATAAGGAAGGTAAAAAGGGCAGAGGCCACGGCCCCTGCCCCCAGTTCTGACTTCTGCCTGCTAACGTCCTACGAGAGGCGTCGTCCGGCCTCGAGTTCCCCGGCGGGCCGGTAGGCAATCTGACCAGCCTCCATGTAGACCTCGACCTCGCCCCCCTTGAGGTGGCCGCGAATCAGCTCCTCGGACAGCGGATCCTCGACGTACCGCTGGATCGCCCGGCGGAGCGGACGCGCGCCGTACGACCGGTCCTTGCACGTGACGTCGATGATCCAGTCCACCACTTCCTGGCTCAGCGAGATCTTCATCTTGCGATCCACCAGGTTGTCGTTCAGCTGGTTCACCAGCAGCGCCATGATCCGCCGCAGGTCGTCGTCGGTCAGCGCCTCGAAGACGATGATCTCGTCGATGCGATTGATGAACTCGGGGTTGAAGGTCCGCTTCACCTCGCCGAGCACCATCTCCGACACGCTCTTCTCGATGGCCGTCGTCTCGGAGGACTGGAAGCCCAGCCCCGTCCGCTTCTGGATGAAGCGGGCGCCGATGTTCGACGTCATGATGATGATCGTGTTCTTGAAGTTCACCCGGTTCCCGAGGCCGTCCGTCAGGTGGCCGTCCTCGAAGACCTGCAGCAGGATGTTGAAGATGTCCGGGTGCGCCTTCTCGATTTCGTCCAGCAGGACCACCGAGTAGGGGTTCCGCTTCACCTTCTCGGTGAGCTGCCCCCCCTCCTCGTGCCCGACGTATCCGGGCGGTGAGCCAATCAGCTTCGACACCGAGTGCTTCTCCATGTACTCGGACATGTCGAAGCGGATGAGCGCATGGTCGCTGCCGAACAGGAAGTTGGCCAGGGCCCTCGCCAGTTCCGTCTTGCCGACACCGGTCGGCCCGAGGAACACGAAGCTGCCCACCGGACGGTTCGGGTTCTTCAGCCCGGCGCGCGAGCGACGGATCGCCCGCGAAATCGCCGAAATCGCCTTCTCCTGGCTGATCACGCGACGATGGAGTTCGCCCTCCATCCGTAGCAGCTTGTCCCCTTCGTCCTGGTTGATCGAGGTCATCGGGACGCCGGTCCACTTCGCGACGACCTCGTCGATCTCCTGCTTGCCGACCACGACGCGGCGGGTGCTCGACTTCACGTCGAACTTCTCCCGCACGAACTGCAGGTTCTCGCGCGCCGCCATCTCCTGCTCGCGGTAGAACTGCGCCTTCTCGAAGTCCTTCTGCGAGGAGGCACTCTCCCACTGCTCGACGGCCACGCGGATGCTCTTGTTGATCTCGCCGAACTCCTCGCTGTACCCGGCCTCGCGCAGCTTCGCCCGCGCCCCGGCCTCGTCCACGAGGTCGATCGCCTTGTCCGGCAGGAACCGATCGGTGATGTAGCGGTTCGACTGGTAGACGGCGGCCTCGATCGCCTCCCTGGTGTACTCCACGTGATGGAACGACTCGTACCGCTCCTTCACGCCCAGGATGATCTCGATCGTCTCCTTCTCGCTCGGCGGATCCACCTTGATGGCCTGGAAGCGGCGCTCGAGCGATCGGTCCTTCTCGATGTACTTCCGGTACTCGGCAGGGGTCGTCGCGCCGATGCAGCGGATCTCGCCGCGGCTCAGTGCCGGCTTGAGGATGTTCGCCGCGTCCAGCGACCCCTCAGCCGACCCGGCCCCGACCAGTGTGTGCAGCTCGTCGATGAACACGATGATGTTCGGGTTCTCGGTGAGCTCCTTCATGATCGCCTTGAGCCGTTCCTCGAACTGCCCGCGGTACTTCGTACCGGCGACGATCAGGGAGATGTCCAGCGCCAGAATGCGCTTGTCAGCCAGGAAGTGCGGCACGTCGCCGAAGACGATCTTCTGGGCCAGCCCCTCGACAATGGCGGTCTTGCCCACGCCCGGCTCGCCGATCAGCACGGCGTTGTTCTTCGTCCGGCGGCAGAGCACCTGCTGGACCCGCTCCACCTCGTGCTCGCGTCCGACGAGCGGGTCGAGCTGGTTCTTCATCGCCGACTCGGTCAGATCCCGGCTGAACTCGGCCAGCAGCGGCGTCTCCTTCACCCGGGTCAGCGTCGTCTTCTCGTTCAGCAGTTGGACGATGTCCTCGCGGACCGCGTTGAGCCGCATGCCCTTCTCCATCAGGATGGAGGCGGCCACGGAACGCTCCTCGCGCAGGATGCCGAGCAGCAGGTGCTCGGTGCCGATGTAGTTGTGGAGCAGGCGGTCGGCTTCCTCGGCTGCGAACTGCAGCACCCGCTTGGTTTCCGCGCTGAAGGGGATCTCGACCGAGGTCGAGACCTTCTCACGGAACACCGTGCGGCCTTCGATTTCCTTCCGGATGTTCTCGAGGGAGAGGTGCGAGCGCGCAAAAATCCGGCTCGTGAGCCCTTTGCCTTCGCGGATGAGCCCAAGCAGCAGGTGCTCGGTCTCGATCGAGATGCTGCCGAGCTGGCTGGCCTCGTATCGGGCGAAGAAGAGTACTCGTCGGGCCCTTTCGGTGTACCGTTCGAACATCCGGCCTACCTAAGTGAAAGCAGATGGTGTTGGGGTCACGACTGCGCTGACCACAGTATAAGGCATCGCCATCGGGCGCCGCCCGTCATTCTCCCGGTAACCCACGCGCAGCGTGGGAGTTCCGTCCCTTCCTAAGACGCCGCACATGCGTGCGACGTGCCGGGGGAACTCAGAACTCAGAACTCAGAAGGCTGCGAGCTTCTTCAGGTCGGTCCGGTCCAGGACCTCCCGCAGGACTTTGACGTCCTCGATGTCCCGACCTTCGAGCTGCACAAGGAAACGCTTCGCCACGACCACGCTCAGCTCCCCGTTCCTGGTGTCCTTGTCCCACTTCTCCCAGCCCGGGTTGCCGTCGATCACCAGCGACCGTTCGAAGCCGTCGGCTGTCTCCTTCTCGTAGCCGGCCGCCAGCATCATGGAAAAGGGCGCGAAGAGGAGCTGGTTGAACCCGGAGTCCATGACCTTGGCCTCGACTTCCGCCTCACCCTTCCTGTAAGTGACCGACGCCTGCGAGAAGGCGAACGGTGCCGTCATCTTCTCGCCGGTCGGGTTGGTGCGCTCCCAACCTGCAACCTCGGGCATCACGGTCTGCAGGTCGCGGAAGCTGACCGGCTCCACCTGCTTGACGTTGGAGTCGCCGCCGTTCAGGCCCCTGGCCATCTCCTCGAGGCCTTTCGCCATCTGCTCGGCCCCCTTCTGCATGTCGTCGGCGTTCGTCCCGAGTTCCTCGGCCGTCTTCTGCAGCTGCTCCGCGGCCTTCTGTTCCTCCGACGCCCCGCAGGCGACGGTGGTGCAGGCCAGGGCCAGCAGGGCGGCTGTGAGCCAGTTCGCGTTCATCGCAGTGTCTCCTTGGGGTCCCAGGAAAGACGACGCCCGGACGGCCGTCGCACATGAGGAGCCGTTCGCTCGGATCCTACTGTAGGGTATCGGCTCGTACGGGCGCCGCATCAGCCTTCGTGGCGGCCGCCGATGCCTCCACCCCTGGATGAGCACCGCCGCCTGCGCGGGCCGGCCCCACCAGGTCGCCCGGCGACGCCCCGATAAGCCCTGACGCTCAGGGCCGACCGGCAATGGGTGACGCTGGCCTGGCGTCGACGAACTCCCACCGGAGGCCGACGCGTGGCGCGCTGTCCAGGCGGGCGGCCAGCACCGATTCGCCCGGCCGCCGTGCCGACACCTCGAGCACGAGGCGACGGGTGCCGCCCGGCACCGGCATCGCCGCGCTGAGCTGCGTGCCCGCTGCAAGCTGCCCCTTGAGCACGGACTGGCCTGCTGCGGTCACGCGGACATCGACCGGCGCCGCGTCGGCTCCGGCGGCACCCTTCGCGGTCACCAGCAGCCACGGCGCCGAGACGTCCAGCACCGACACGGCGCGGGCAGCTGTCGGCCTGAATCCGTCAGCACCGGTGCCCGCCATGCCATACGAATATGGTGCATCGCCCCGCAGCTTCCGCATGGGCGGCCGCAGCGGCCCACCGGCAACGACGGCCGTGCCCACCGCCGCCAGGATCACCGCAAGCGTCACGGCTGCCCAGCCGACCCTCCCAAGGCTATGCGTATCGGCCGGCGAACCAGCGCGGAGACGCAGCCAGTTCGCCATGCTCCAGAAGGTGATCGCCGCCGCCACGTGCTGCCCGGGCACGCTGATCATCGACACCACACCGAACGCGATCAGCATGCCGCGCAGGGTGAGTGTTCCAGGCGGGTCCCCCCTGCGGACCCGCACCACGAAGGCCGCGAACAGCAGGAACCACAGGATCCACGGCGCACTGCCGACGATGCCGAGTTCGGCCACCTGGTGGCGCACCCAGTTCTGGGCGTTGTCCGGCGTCATCCGCTCGGCCGTATAGAACGACGACACCAGCGAGTGGAACATGCCCACGCCCACGCCGGTCCAGGGGTACGCGCTGACCATGGCCACGGCGGCCGGGCCGAACCCGTCGCGGTGCCAGAGCGAGGTCGCGACCTGGGGCACGGATATGCCCCCGCTGCCGACGAAACGCCGCTGCAGCCGGTACAAGGGACTGACGGTTTCCCGCCCGCCGGCGACGACGAGGCCAACGGCGAGGACGACCAGCAGGAGAGCCGCGGTCGCGTGCACCGGGCGCGGCCGTGCGCGGCGGCCGAGGTCGGCGGCGGCGAACACAGTGACCACCGTGGCGCAGACCAGCGCACCGCCAGATGCGGTGGCCCACACGGCCAGCCAGGCCCCACAGACGCCAACGCCCGCCGCCAGGAACCCGAACCGTCGCAGCGAACGCGCGAGCACGGTGAACCCACCGATCCAGAGGGCGGCCAGCAACCCTGAGACATTGGCGTCGTAGGTGGTGCCACCCGCACGTCCGCGCGCACCGTACACGCTCTGATTCAGGAAGTGCACGTCCACGAAGTACTGGTAGGCGGTGACGACAATCAACACGGCCACGCTCGCGGCGAGCGGGCGCAGCACGTCGCGGTCGAACTCCGCGGACGGACGCCCGCACAGCCAGTCGAACCAGAGCACGCCCATCACCAGCGTGACCGCCACGAACCCGATCCAGCCGGCCAACAGCGAGGGCCAGGCATCGGCCACCAGGTACCAGAGCTCGCGATCCAGCAGCAACCCCGGCGTGAAGTCGGTCTCGCGGAGCACGACGATGGGCGCGCATGCGGCCACCACCAGTGCCCCGGCGACGAGGGGCCCACGCCACAGCGTCGGTATCCGCCAGGGCGTTCGGACCAGGTCCGGCAACAGCGCACCGAACAGCGGCGCCAGCCACACCACCTCGTGCGGCGAGTAAGGGACGCCACCGGCGGCGAGCCGCACGAGCACCTGCACGAAGTACGCAGGCAACAGGATCAGGGAGACGATGCGAGGGGTGAAGGACGCCGCAACCGCGGCGGCAGGCATGCCGGCAACCACGAGCGGCAGCACGAGCGGCCAGCCGCCGGAGAGCAGCCGCGCCTCGATGACGAGGACCACAGCCACCCAGGCGATCAGCAACCGCTTCGTGAGTCGTTCCACCTGGCGGCGTATTGTACTACCCGGGTTCACACCCTTCCCTGCGGCCCGCATCGCCTGACGTGTCGCCGGTGCCGGTCTCGGAGACAGTACAATGACGCGTTCCCGCGACGCCCATCCCGTGACCGAATCACCCCCTCCCGCGGAGTCGACCCGCTCACCGCTCCGGCGCTGGCTGATGGCCCTCACCGCCGTCTCGCTGCTGGTCGCCATCGGCGTGCACGCGCTGCGGAACCCGGAGGAAGTGGCCCAGTTCCGGCGCCTGTCCACTCCTGTACTGATCGGGGCGGTCCTCTCGCAGACGCTGGTGCAGATTTTCATGAACGGCGCGCTGCTCGTCCCGCTGCAACGGCACCTGAGCGGACTCGGCTTCTGGGAGTTCCTGCTCGTACGGACCGGTGGCCTCGTGGCCAGTTCGGTCGTGCCGGTGGCCGGTGGCATCGCCGTCCGGCTCGCGTACCTGCGCCGGCGCGGCCTCACCTATTCCGACTTCACCTGGGCCACCATCGTCGCCAACGTGTTCGCACTGGTGGCGGCCGCGGTGCTGGCGGTCGTGGCCTCGGGAGTGATGTGGTGGCGCATCGGCCAGCCGCCGCTGCTGGTGTTCGGGCTCGCGGGCGCGATCGCAGCCGGCGCGGGCGCCGCCGTGTTCCTGACAGGTGCGATTCCGAAGCTGGCGTCACGCGGGCGGCTCGGCAAGCGGGCCTGGGTCGAGGCGCTGTCGGAGCATTCACTCGACCGCGCAACGGCAGCGGGCGTGGTGGGCTACTCCCTGCTGCGACACGTCTTCAACTTCGTCACCTTCGGCCTGCTGTACGGCGCGATTACCGGATCGGCCGACAGCTTCATCACCGGCGGCCTGGTCTACGCACTGACGAGCCCGGTGCGGATGGTGAACATCACTCCGGGCAACGTCGGCGTGAACGAGTGGGTGGTGGCCATCGTCGGCGGCGCGCTCGCCTTCGACGTGACCGTCGGCCTGATCGTGGCCATCGTCTTCAGGGGGGTCACGGTCGTGGCGCAGGGGATCGCGGGACTCGTCGCCTGGGCCTGGGTCGAGATCGCCGGCGACGCGTAGGTCAGCGGCCTGCGCGCAGGAGGCCGCTCTCGTCGCAGAGGTCGGTCAACACCGCTGACAGCGCATGGCGCGCCTGCCAGCCGGTCGCGTTGTGCAGGCGCGTGGTGTCGGCCAGCAGCAGCATGCGCTCGGTGGGCCGCATCCGCGCGGCTTCCTGCAGGACACGGATATCGCGTCCGAGCAGCCGCCGCAGCTCGTCGATGAGGTCGCTCACCGACACCGCGACGCCGGTGCCGACGTTCATGACGTTGTAGCCGGTCACGCGCTCCAGCACTGCGAGGATGGCCGACGCCACGTCCCGCGAGTCGACATAGTCACGACGCGCGTCGGTATTGCCCAGCGGCACCACGTCCGAGCGCTTCAGCGAATCGAAGATGTGCGGGATGACGTGCGGGTTCGTCTCTCGCCGTCCCACGGCGTTGAACAGGCGGAGGGCCGTGGCCGACACGCCCGTGTCGGCATGGAACGCCTCGAGCAGCACCTCGCCGCTGACCTTCGACTCACCGTAAATCTCGATCGGCCCGATGGGTGTGCCTGCCTCGGTGCACGCGTGGTCCACGGGCGCGTAGACGGCGGCGCTCGAGGCGAAGACGACATGCCGGACCGAGGTGCCGCGACAGGCATCGAGCACGTTCCGCGTGCCGTCGACGTTGATGGCGATCGTCTCGGCCGGCCGCGCGATGCAGTCCGGGATGAAGTGCATGGCGGCCAGGTGCACCACGGCATCGGGCGCCGCGTCGCTGATCGCCGCCCGCAGCGCCGCGGCGTCGCGGATGTCGGCCTCGATGAGGGCCGTGCCCGGCGGCAGGTACTCGCGGCGCCCGCGACTGAGGTTGTCGAAGGCCACCACGCGGTGCCCGGCTGTCGTCAGGCAGGCCGACACGGCGGATCCGATGAAGCCGGCGGCGCCGGTGACGAGGATGGTCATCTGGCCCCGGCTCATGCGCGCCTCCGCAGCAGCCCCGTGAAGACGTCCCAGTACCCTTCGCACATCTTCTCGAGGGAGTAACGTTCGACCGCCACCTGCCGGCAGCGCCGGCGCATCTCCGGCAGCCGCGCGCGGTCGGCCAGCACCTGCCGCAGCGTGGCGACGACGCTGTCGACGCTTTCCGGGTCGGGGACGTACCAGCCCGTCTGGCCAGCGTCCACCGGCTCGCGCACACCGGGCAGGTCCGAGACCACGCACGGGACACCCGAGGCAAGCGCCTCGAGCGACGCAATCGACAGGCCTTCGCGGGTGGACAGCTGCACGAAGAGATCGGTGTCGGTCAGGATCTCCCGCTTGCGCGGCTCGTCGATGAACCCGACGAACTCCACGCACCCGCCGCTCTCGGCCGCCATCTGCCGGATGCGGTCGCGCTCGGGCCCGGTCCCGGCGATGCGGAGCAGCAGGGGTGCCCCCTCCGCCGCCAGGCGCCGGACGGCCTCGATGAGCACGTGCACGTTCTTCCGGGGCACGAGGCGCGACACCGAGAAGAGCCGGAGGGTCGTGTCACTGCCCGGGCCCGGCGCGAAGTCGGCCACCTCGACGCCGTTCGGGATCACCGTCACGTTCGGCACCTTCATCACGCTGCGGAGGTGGTCCGCCAGGTCGAGGCTGACGCTGACCACCGCGTCGGCGCGTGTGAGGACCGCGCGCGTGATCGGGGCCATGGCGGGCGGCAGTTCGTACACGTCGGCATTGCCATGCACGGTCACGACGAGTGGCTTGCCGACGAGCGCGCGGATCATCAGGGCGCTCACCCCGAGCGGCAGCGGGAAGTGCAGATGCACCAGGTCGGCGGCCTGCGCCATGCGGTACATGAGCGGCAGCGAACAGACCACGTCGAGGCCGGTCACCGCCAGCTTCTGGGGAAACGAGACGTGCCGCGCACCGGTCGCGTAGTCCTTCCAGACCTCGGGTGCCGGGTTGGTGTAACGCCGTACGGACAGGAACTCGTACTGCTGGGTTGCCGGACTGTCCCGGTAGCCGCGCGTCAGCACGGTGGTCTCGAGCTGCGGCGCCAGCCCCTGTGCGATGGCCGCCAGCACCATCTGTCCGCCGCCCTGGCGCGGCCAGAACGTGGGATAGAGCGCCAGCAGGCGGATGGGCCGGCCGAGTGGGTTCTCTGTCATAAGGCGTTCTGAATCGCGCTCCGCACGACGGCCAGTCCGGCCCGCGCGAGTTCCTGGAGGTGGACCAGTGAGTGGCCGGCAAGGAGATCGTTCAGCCCCTGCATCTTGTGAGGCTCCCGGTTCCGCAGGACGCGGGCAGGCTTGCCGAGCGTGGCGGCGCAGATGGCCGGATGATACCGGTCGGAGACCACGGTCGTTGCGCGCCGGACGACGCGGACCAGCTCGGGCACGGTGTGGCAGCCGACCCACTCGACGCCGAGGCGCGAGCCTGCCGACGCGAGGAAGCGGGCATCGCGATGCGTGTCGCTCGTCGCCAAAACGATGGGATGCGGTCCAGCCGGCACCAGTTCGTGGCGGTCCGCGAGCAGCGCGCCGCCGGCCATCCGCAACGAGCCCACCGGATAGTTGTTCGACCGCAGGAACACGAGCCGGCAGGGCGCACCGGGTGGCTCCGCCGTCATCGCCGACCCATACGGGTAGAGGAACGCGTAGTCTGCCGCCAGCGTGCTGGGCACGCCACGTGCCTCGAGATACCGATGGGTGGCCGACTCGCGCGCCACGCACGCAGACGCGCGCGCGACGGTGCGGACGCCGGCGTCGGCCAGTGGACCGATGGAGTGGCTGGACAGCACGATGGGCCTGCCGAGGTCTCGCGCCAGGGCAATGTCGGCCAGTGCCGACGGGGCCCGGGGATCGTAGTCGGCGATGTACGGCCCTGGGGCGCAGACGATCGCGTCGTACTCGCCGAAGAGCTCGGCACGGCGCCGGCGCCACCAGGGCTCGATGGCCGCGCGCTGTGCAAGGCCTGGCGCGAACGTCCAGAACCACGGAAAGGGCTCCGGGCGGAACCGGTCGACCAGGGCGATCAGTTCACCGGTGGCGGGCGCGGGCGTCGCGGGGTAGCCGGCAAGATCCAGGACGGCCGGGCCAAGCTCGCGAAGCGCGCGCAGCAGGACCGAGAGCTGCAGCACGTCCCCGAGATTGCCCCTCATCCAGGCGTGAACGACGAGGAGCCTCATTCAGAAGGTGCTGACATGATACTCGACGGGAACGGCCCCGAGCGGCCGCTTATACTAGCTGCGCCCGTCGCATGCCTACGACATCTCCAGCAGGTCCCGCGCCGCTGCGCCGCATCTGGGTCGCGGCGTTCCTGCTGATCTGCGGCTTCGCACTGTGGTCCGACTTCAGGCACATCGACGCGACGCTGCCCTATCCCCAGCACGTCGACGAGGCGTTCCTGACCGGCCCCGCCCACCGCACGGTGGTCACCGGCAACCTGCATCCCTACACCTTCAACTACCCCTCGCTGCCGAAGTACATCGCCGCGGCCGGCATGGCCACCGGCTTCATCCAGTCGGCCACGCGACTGGAACTGCGCGAGGTGAAGGACATCGGAAACGTCGGCTACCCGTACTACGACGCGCGGCGGCCGATGCAGACGGCGCGGCGCTTCTATGCCATCCTCGCGGTCGTCGCACTGGCGATGTCGGGCATCTCAGCCTGGCTCGCCTTCGGCCGGCCGGTGCTGCTCGCCGCCACGCCGCTCGTGCTGCTGCTCTCGCCGCTGTTCTGGTTCCACAGTTGGACCTACCTGAACGTCGACCTTGTGGCGGCCAGCTTCACGGCGCTCGCGCTCGCCTCGACGCTGGCCGGCATGCGCCGCACCTCCCTGCTGCACTCCGCGGTGCTGCCTGGTGTGTGCGCCGGGCTCGCCACGGGCTCCAAGTACACGCTGGCCGTGGCCATCGTCCCCGTAGTGCTCGGCCTCGTGCTGGGCCAGCCCCGTGGCACAAGGCTGCGCGGGTGCGTCACGGCCCTCGCGGCGATGGTGGCCGCCTTCCTCGTGGCGGTGCCCTACAGCCTCCTCGACATCCCGGGGTTCCTGAACGGCGTGGCCTCGGAGGCGTTCCACTACGCGTCGGGGCACCGCGGCTACAACGAGGAGCCGGGCCTGGCCCAGTTCCTCTACTACGCAGGTCACTTCGCGTCCGAGTTCGGTCTCGCCGGGGTCGTGCTGGCGCCGCTGGGGCTTGCGGCGCTCGCGTGGCACGACTGGCGGAGGGCGGTCGTCCTGGCTGCGCTTCCAGCCGTGCTCCTGGCGCTGCTCTCGGCACAGCGCGTCCACTTTCCGCGCAACGCGCTCAGCCTGCACCCCATCGTGGCGCTCTGCATCGCGGCAGGCCTCGCGGTGATCCACGGCTGGCTGGTTGCCGCAATCGCGCGGCGACCGTGGCTCCGGCGCGTTCCGGCACCCACCCTTCACGCGGGGCTGGCGGTGCTCCTCTTCGTGGCCCTGCTGCCGGTCGGACACCTCGTCAGCAGTGCGCGCGTCCGGGTGGACTCGCGGAACCTGGCGACGTCCTTCCTGCTCGAGCGCGTGCCTGCGGACTGGACCATCGCGGTGCCCGAACAGCTGGGGTTCGACAGCCGCCCGCTCGCCGCGACCGGTCGCCGGGTGGTCACGGTGAACCTGCAGTCGGCAGGCGACGACGCCTCCCTGGCGGCCGTGCTCGGTCCGGTCCCACGGCCCGCCGTGCTGCTCGTGCCTCGGTGGGGTGCAGATGAGCGGTTCCCGAACGGCGCACTGGCCACCGCGCTCAACCGCACTCACGCCCGATGGCGCGCCCTGCGCGAGTTCGGCAGCAACGATGTGCTGGTAAACTACTCATACTCCACGCCATGGGGCGATCCGGCCTTCACGGTTGCCGTGCTCGAGTGAGCGGCGACGAGGCCGAGACACTGTGACTGCCATCGAACCTTCGAACAGCGCCGGACCGGTCGACGCGGGCGCGGACAGGCGCGCCGTCCTGCTCTTCTGGGGACTGGCGGCGGCGCTGCTGCCGGCCATGGTGCTGGCGTCGTTCCACTTCGGGGTCACGTGGGACGAGAAGTCGCGGCACCACTACGGCGAGCTGATCTGGGACTTCTACACCGGCGTCCGCGGCCGCGAGGCCTTTCCCGAGACCGGTGGGCATCTCTACGGCGGCCTCTTCGACCTGCTGGCCGTCGCGGCTGAACACGTCTTCCCCGGCAACCGCTACGTCATCCGCCATGTCATCGGCGCGATCTTCGGCTGGTTCGGGATCGTCTACGCTGGCCGCCTGGCCGGGCGATTCTTCGGCGCATGGTCGGCGGTGATCACCCTGGCGCTGCTCACGCTCTCGCCCCGCTTCTTCGCCGACGCGATGAACAACCCCAAGGATCTGCCGTTCGCGGCCATGTCCGTGGTGGCGCTCTACTACATCTCGCTGATGTCGCCGCGCTGGCCGTACCTGTCGCTCGGCACCGGGATCAAGATGGCCGTGCCGCTGGCGCTGGCCCTCAGCATCCGTGCCGGCGCCCTGCTCTACGCAGGATATGCAGGGATGCTCGCCGGCGCGTTCTTCCTCGCCGAGCGGCAATACGACTGGCGGCGCCTGCTGCACCTCTCGCTCCGGCTGCTCGGCCTGCTCGCCGCCGTGCTGGTGATGGGCACGGTGGCGTGGCCGTGGGCGCAGGAGAACCCGTTCATCAGGCCCATCATCGGCCTGCTGGGTTTCTCGAGCTACGACTACGGCGGCATGGTGCTGTTCCGCGGGGTCGAGTACGTGGCCTTCAAGCTGCCGTGGACCTACGTCCCCACCTGGCTGGCCATCTCCACGCCGCCGGTCGTGCTGCTCGGCGTGCTCCTGTCGCTCGCCCCGCAACCGTCCGGTGCGCGCTGGCCGCGCGCCGCGCTCTGGTTCGTCGTCCTGCTGCCGATCGCGATGATCGTCCTGCGCGGCTCGACCATCTACGACGGCATCCGCCACCTGCTCTTCACCTATCCGCCGCTCGTCATCCTCGCGGCGTCCGGCTACGCCGTCTGGCTGTCCCCGGCCGCGGGTCGCGGCCGGCAGCTGGCCGCGGGCGTCCTGCTCGCGGTCGGGCTCGCCGACATCGCGATCTTCAACGTGCGCGCGTTCCCCAACCAGATCGTGTACTTCAACCAGGTGGCAGGCGGACCGAAGGGGGCCTTCCTTCGCTACGACATGGACTACTGGGGAAACTGCCTGCTGGAAGCCGTGGACTGGTCGGCCGGCCTGGCGCGGCGCGCCGGCCAGCCGGTCGTGGTCTCCGGCAACGCGTGGCAGATCATCCAGCTCGATGCCGAACGCTACAAGGAACTCGCGTTCACGCCCCCCTGGCGCCCGACCGAACACGTCACCATCCGGCTCAATCGCGGCCCGATCGAGGGCATGCGCGAACTGGTGAACCGCACCGATGCGCTCTACCAGGTGAAGACGCCTGACGGCGTCGTGCTCTGCGCCGTCTTCCCCGGACCGGCCTACGATCAGCTGCGTCCCAGCCTCGCCCGTGCGGAACGATGAGGACGATGCCGACCGCGACACCTGAACTCTCGATAGTCATCCCGGTCTTCAACGAACAGGAGTCCGTCGCGGACCTCATGGCGGCGATCCGCGCGGCCATGGCGTCCGTCACGGAGCACTACGAGATCCTCTTCGTGGACGACGGGTCGACCGACGGCACCCTGGCCGCGCTGAAGTCCGAGGCCGAGACCGATTCCCGCGTCCGGGTGCTCTCCTTCCGTCGGAACCTGGGCAAGTCGCCCGCGCTCACCTGCGGCTTCCAGCACGCCGCGGGCCGCTACATCGTCACCATGGACGCCGACCTGCAGGACGACCCGCGCGACATCGCGAAGATGCACGAGTACATCGTGCGCGAGCGGGTCGGCATCGTGAACGGGTGGCGCAGGGACCGGCAGGACAGCCTGCTGAAGGTGATTTCGTCGAAGCTGTTCAACCAGGTCGTGGTCCGGATGCTCTTCGGCGTGTCGTTCCACGACATGAACTGCGGGCTGAAGCTGTACCAGGCCGATGCCGCGCGCGACCTCCGCCTGTACGGCGGCATGCACCGCTTCATCCCGGTGATGGCATCGGAGATGGGCTACCGGGTGGCCGAGATTCCGGTGCAGCACCACGAGCGGCGGCACGGGATGTCGAAGTACCCGTCGACCAAGATCTTCACCGAGATCCCCGACCTGCTGACGCTGTTCTTCCTGATGAAGTACACCAAGCGGCCGCTGCACTTCTTCGCCCGGGTGGGCGCGCTGGTGGGGTCGGTCGGGATGGTGGCGCTGCTCTACCTGACCTGGCTCTGGACGCGGGGCATCCCCATCGGCACGCGTCCGCTCCTCAGCTTCGGCGTGCTCATGGTGATGGTGGGTGCCCAGATCATCTTCACGGGCCTGCTCGCAGACCTCATCGTGAACGTGAACCAGAGCCCCCGGCAGGAGTTCCCGCTGAAGTACTCGTCCGACGCCGCCGAGCGGACCTGACGCTCAGGCCCCGACCAGGCGACCGCCCTCGAGCCGCAGCACGCGATCGCACGCGGCCGCCAGCCGGGGGTTGTGCGTCGCGATCACGGAGGTGAGGCCGTAGCCGCGATGCATGTCGCGGAGCAGCTCGTGCAGCGACTCGGCGGTCTGCTCGTCGAGGTCGCCCGTCGGCTCGTCGGCCAGCAGCACCGTGGGCTGCATCACCAGCGCACGCGCCACCGCCACGCGCTGCTGCTCGCCACCGGACAGCATGCCGGGCCGATGGGTCAGGCGCTCACCGAGCCCCACCCGCGCCAGCAGTTCCGTGGCGCGCGCCGCGGCCTCGGTCCTGGCCACGCGTGCGATGCGCATGGGCATCATCACGTTCTCGAGCGCACTGAACTCGGGCAGCAGGTGATGGAACTGGAACACGAACCCGACGTGCCGGTTGCGGAACGCCACCAGCTCGGCATCCGGCAGGGCCATCAGGTCGGCGCCGTTCACGGTCACGCTGCCCTGCTCCGCGCGGTCCAGCCCGCCCAGCACGTGCAGCAGCGTGCTCTTGCCAGCCCCCGACGCACCGACAATGGCCACCATCTCGCCCGAGGCGACCTCGACGTCGAGATCGCGGAGCACGGTGAGCACCTTGCCAGCGTCGACGTAGCTCTTCACGATGCCGCGGGCGGCAATCAGGACAGGCATGAGTCGCTCAGCACGCGGGACGAACCCATCATCGGCTCCGCGCTACTCGTACCGCAGCGCCTGGGCGGGATCGAGCTTCGCCGCCTGGCGTGAGGGATAGATGGTGGCCAGGAACGCGATCAGCACCGCCGACACGACGACGAGGACGAAGTCGAGCGGCATCACCGTGAACGGCACGTGCGAGATCTGGTACACGTCGGCCGGCACGCGGATCAACTGGTAGACGTCGAGGACGCGCGAGATGCCGTAGCCAAGCCCGCCGCCGACCACCGTGCCCACCACCCCGATGATCAGCCCCTGCAGCATGAAGATGGTGGTGACGCTGCGGGCGCTCGCCCCCATGGTCTTGAGGATGGCGATGTCACGGTGCTTCTCCATCACCAGCAGGATCAACGAGGCGACGATGTTGAGCGCCGCCACCATGACGATGAGGCCGATCGTCAGGGAGATCGCGATCTTCTCGAGCCAGAGCGCCGAGAAGAGCGACTGGTTCATGTCGGCCCAGTCCTGCGCGATCCACCCCTCGCCGAGCGTCGCATCGACGGCGTCGGCCGTGGCGGGCGCCGCGAACACGTCGTCCAGGCGCAGCTGGATGGCGTCGATATCCTCCTTGTCGAGGAGGCGGCGCGCGACGTCGAGCGAGACGAAGCCGGTCTGGGAGTCGATCTCGTAGAGTCCGAGCGAGAAGGTGCCCGCGACGCGCAGGCGGCGTGCGCGTGGAATCATGCCCATGGGCGACAGGGTGCCCTGCGGCGTGAGGACGGAGATCGAGTCGCCCACCATCACGCCGAGCTGGGCCGCGAGATCGCTGCCGAG
>WBZO01001421.1_pt1 | contig 37605 bp, 36 predicted proteins | sample 5204261 | NCBI WGS metagenome assembly WBZO01 (sample SAMN12412400, study PRJNA552823) | activated sludge metagenome | isolation source: activated sludge from anammox sidestream of wastewater treatment plant... | place: USA: North Carolina | collected 2017-09
CGTCGGAATTCTGCTCGTCGTTGGTGGGTGGGCCTTCAGCGATCAGAAGTTGGCTGTGCAACTGCGGGACAGGGTCTCGCCGACCAAGGACACCCCAGCTGCGCCACCAGCCAGCTAAAGGGCAGGGGATTTGCGGCGCTGTGGAGTGCCGATGCGAGACTTAGGGCAGTTCCCGTCGCCCTATCTCCTTGGAGTCAGCCTTGCGAAGCGCGAAAGCATTCTTCCGTCCATTGGCCGTCGGAGCACCTGCACCATTGCATGACGTGCCATTCCGCCCGTCTCGAATGATCCACTTCTTTGATCCGAGCAACGAGCGCATGGCGGCGAAGGTTCCCGATATCGCCAAGCAAGTCGACGTATTGCTGGGGAACCTGGAAGACGCGATTCCGGCCGACAAGAAGGAGGCGGCGCGCGACGGTCTGGTCGCCATCGCGAAAGCAACCGACTTTGGAGACACTCAACTCTGGACCCGCATCAACAGCCTCGATTCGCCATGGGTACTTGATGACCTTCTGACGCTGGTCCCCGCGATCGGTGACAAACTCGACGTAATCATGGTCCCAAAGGTCGAAGGCCCCGAAGACATTCATTACATCGATCGACTTCTGGCCCAGCTGGAAGCCAAAGCTGGCCTGACCCGTCCGATCCTTGTTCACGCCATCCTTGAAACCGCGGCAGGCGTCGCGAACGTTGAGCTCATTGCTGGTGCCAGCCCACGTATGCAGGGCATCTCGCTCGGTCCGGCCGACTTGGCGGCTAGTCGTCGGATGAAGACCACTCGGGTTGGTGGCGGACACCCGAACTACCTGGTCCGGACCGACCCAGTCGGCGACGACATCACCGGCGATCGGCCGACAGCGCAACAGGATCTGTGGCACTACACCATCGCTCGAATGGTGGACGCGTGCGCGGCGAACGACATCCTCCCGTACTACGGGCCGTTCGGTGACATCGCCGATGTCGTTGCCTGCGAGGACCAGTTCCGGAACGCATTCCTGCTCGGCTGCGTCGGCACGTGGACGTTGCACCCGAAGCAGATCGAGATTGCCCGCCGGGTGTTCAGCCCCGAGGTTGCCGACGTCGACTGGGCTAAGCGCGTCGTTGAGGCCATGGGTGACGGCACGGGCGCGGCGATGATCGACGGCAAGATGCAGGACGACGCCACCTACAAGCAGTGCCAAGTGGTGTTGGACCTTGCTAAGGCCCTCGCGGCTCGGGATCCAGAACTCGCAACGGCTTACGGACTCTAGAGGGGAATGCCGACCGTGACCAACAACGAAACCGTGCTGCGACCACGCCGATCCGTGCTGTACATGCCGGGTGCGAACGAGCGCGCATTGGAAAAGGCCAAGGCGCTTGAGACTGATGCCCTCATCCTTGACCTTGAGGATGCGGTCGCCCCGGACGCCAAGGAGGAGGCCCGTGCGCGCGTCTGTGCAGCGGCGCAGTCCGGCGCATACGGACACCGCGAAGTCACGATCCGCATCAACGGTATTGGCACGCAATGGCACGACCAGGACCTGACGGCTGCCGTTGGGGCCAAGCCAGCGGCAATTGTCGTTCCAAAAGTCAACACGGCGACCGAAGTTCGCGACCTAGATGCCGCGATCGCGGCTGCGGGCGGTGGTGACGACGTTGCCCTTTGGGCGATGATCGAGACGCCAGAGGCAATCCGGAATGTTGCCGAGATCGCCACGGCAAGCGACCGTCTGAGCGTACTCGTCATGGGTACCAACGACTTGGTGGCGGAGTTGCATGCCGTCCATATCCCCGGCCGGGCACCGATCCTCACTGCCTTGAGTCTCTGCGTCCTCGCGACGCGCGACGCCGGCAAGGACATCCTCGACGGGGTGTACAACGACGTGAAGAATCCTGAAGGATTCGAAGCGGAGTGCCTACAAGGCAGGCAGTTTGGCTTCGACGGCAAGACGCTGATTCATCCAAGCCAACTTGAACCCGCGAATCGACTCTTCGCTCCATCAGAAGCAGAGGTCGAGCACGCCCGAGCTGTGATCGCCGCCTTCGACGAGGCGACCTCACAAGGCAAAGGAGTGGCGACTGTGAACGGCAAGCTCATCGAGAATCTGCATGTCGCAGACGCGCACCGAATCCTCGCTGTGGCCGCCGCAACCGAGTAACGAGCCCACCCCGAGCCGCTCGGGCGAGTGACAGCCAATTGTGATCCAGGACACGCTCAACTAGCCTCGAGTTATCGCGAGTGGTTGCCCGCGATTGGCTTATTCGAACGGGGAAATTCTAATGATTTCACATCCAGTTGCGGCCCCACGATCCCGCAGCACTCGCATTATCGGTTCATCCGTTGTGGCAGCTGTCGCACTTGGAGGGGCTGGCTTGTTGGCTGCACCCTCGGCACAGGCGGCAACTCCTGAACCCGTCGTCATTTCGGCGCCCAAAACAGTCCATGCGTGGCACTGGTTCACACTCAAGTGCGACATCAAACCGAAGTCGGTCGGCAAGGGCTGGAAGGGCGCGGTCGCTGTCGTCAACGAGAAAGGTGTGAGGATTCGCGCAAGGCGCGTCATCGGTAAGAACGGTGCCTGCACAATGCGTCTGATCCTCTTCGTCAAGGGCTCCCACAAGTTCCGCGTTGTCGCATATGGCGCGCAGAACACTCTCAGGTCTGACTGGATCACCATCAAGATCAAGTAGTCATTACTGAAGAGGCCCCCGTCCGCAAGTGCTCGGACGTGGGGCCTCTTCGGTACTGCTGTCGACCTAACCGCGCAGTTTGTAGTCCTCAAGCAAGCGACGAGCAATGATCATTCGCTGAATGTCAGCGGTTCCCTCACCGATCATCAGCATGGGTGCTTCCCGGTAGAGGCGCTCGATCTCGTATTCCTTCGAGTAGCCGTACCCACCGTGGATCCGGAATGAATCCTCCACAACTTCCTTGCAGTACTCGCTGGCGAGATACTTGGCCATCCCGGCCTCAAGATCATTGCGCGCGCCGGAGTCCTTCGTGCGGGCTGCCTTCACCATCATCAAGTGCGCGGCTTCAATCTTCGTGGCCATCTCGGCAAGGCGGAACGCGACGGCCTGATGCTCCGCGATTGGCTTGCCGAAGGTGACCCGCTGCTGTGCATAGTCAACGCCGAGTTCAAACGCTCGGGTGGCCAAGCCACACGCGCGAGCCGCGACGTTGACGCGGCCGACCTCGACACCGTCCATCATCTGATAGAAGCCCTTGCCGACTTCTCCGCCGAGGAGCGCGTCAGCGGGAAGCACGAAGTCCTCCATGACGAGCTCAGTGGTATCGACTCCCTTGTAACCCATCTTGTCAATCTTGCCGGGGATCGTCAGACCCGGAAGAACCTCGCCGAATCCGGCTGGCTTCTCGATGAGGAAGGTCGACATCTTCTTGTAGACACTCGCACCCTCAGGTGAGCCCTCATCCGTGCGAACAAGCACTGCACACAAAGTCGAGGAACCACCATTTGTCAGCCACATCTTCTGACCGTTAAGCACCCAGTCGTCGCCTTTTTGCTGCGCTTTGCTGGTGATAGCCGAAACGTCGGAGCCGCAACCGGGCTCAGACATCGAGAAGGAACCGCGAACCTCGCCGGTAGCCATGCGTGGCAGGTAGTTCTGCTTCTGCTGTTCGGTCCCGTGCTGCATGATCATGTAGGCAACGATGAAATGGGTGTTGATGACGCCGCTGACACTCATCCAGCCGCGAGCGATCTCCTCGACGCACAGTGCGTAGGTCGTCAGGGATTCACCCAACCCCCCGTACTCCTCCGGAATCATGATTCCGAAGATCCCCATCTCCTTGAGACCTTCAACTATGTCCGTTGGGTACTCATCCGCGTGCTCAAGACGCTGCGCGTTCGGGATGATTTCGTTGTCGACGAAATCCCGTACTGCCTTCAGAATTTCTTCCTGAACGTCGGTCAATCCCTCAGTCTGCGCGAGGCGTCCCATCGGTACTCTCCTTGAGCATTCGGCGATATCCGGGCAACTGCGACAACTCGCACCATGTTGGTGCAAGGAACTGCCCGCCCTTGTTGCCATCGAGTATCCCTGACGGCAGTCACCTGTGCAGCGTGGACCCTGGCGAAATTGAGGTCCTCGTCACGCGTCAATCCATGCCGCCGGGCCCATCGCCGCAGGTCCGGACCGGAGTAACGCTCTTCAGATGCGGTGGCATCGAACGAAGTCCGCTCCCTAAGGTGACGTGAAACGCGGCAGGTGGCAACAGCAGCTACGACATCACCGCCGTCGCTCAACCCGACAACAAGGGTGCCGCCCTTGTCGACCTCATCAACCGCGCCAGCCTGGTCTACACCTCCGCCTTTAGCTGTGCGGGCCGAACTGCCACCAACAACCCCCTGCCTGGACAGACGGTCGGACCAAAGACAGATCCCAAGCTGGTCTGGAGTAACGGCACGACCGGGCTCTACCAAGGCGATCCGGCGGACTCCTACCCCGCCGTGCCCGACGGCTATTTCAGCAAGACCAAGCAATACTCCAGTTCCTCCACCGACCAAGGGAACTCGTTTGAATCGCAACTTGCCCTCATCCAGAACGCCAGACAGGGGGATGTGGTTCGTGTGTACAACGAGGAAATGGCCAGCACCCCAATCATCTACGCGCTGACCGCCGCGGCAACGCCGGTAGGGAAGACCACCTCCGACGGAAAGCCGGGCCAGGGCGCCGATGTCCGCGTCGTCATGTCCTATTCAAGCTACAACGGTCAGCCGTCGTCGTTCGTCACGTCGCTGGAACAAATCGCAGCCGCTGGCGGGAAGGTCACGCTCTTCGCGGACCAGAGCGACTCGCGATACAGCGCCATCGGGGTACTCAACGCAACATTTGACAAGGACTTCAACAACAGCCAGCTAACCACGCAACTCACCCCGCAGAATCCGAAGAACATCCCAGCCGAGTGGCTCTGGGCGGGCAAGAACCTGACGTCGCCTCAGGCGGCACCAAACGCAAACAAGCGACTCGGCGCTCCGGTCCCGGGGGTGCGGCCCAATCAAGGTCGGCTGAGGCTGCCGCGTCACCACCCAACCGATTCAACGGCAAACATCGCGCTGCCGAACAACATCTGAAGTCCGCCTTTTGTGCACGCCGTGAATGGGTGAATCCCGGTAGCCTGCCCGTATGGCCCGCCTGACGACACGTGCATTCGTAGGGCGTCTTGCTGGTACGCCGATCTTTGATCCAAACGGCGACCAACTTGGACGCATCCGCGATGTCGTCGTCATGCTCCGAAGCGACAGTTCTGCCCCACGCGTACATGGCCTCGTGGTCGAAGTGCCACCGCACCGCCGCATCTTCCTGCCGATGACCCGGATCACCGGTCTTGAGGCAGGAAACGTCGTTGCAACCGGACTGGTGAACATGCGCCGGTTTGCGCCACGGCCCGCCGAGTCGCTCATCGTTGCTGAGCTCCTCGACCGCAAGGTGACGATCGCGCTGACCAACGAGCAAGTTGCCGTCATAGACGTTGGCATTGAACAGACTCGTCAGCTGGACTGGATCGTCACCAAGCTCTTCGTTCGCAAAGCCGGCACGGGCTTTCGGCGTCGGGGCGAGACGCTGATGGTCGACTGGGATGAAGTCACAGGGCTTTCACAAGAGATGCCAGACCAACCTGCGGACTCGCTTCTCGAGAAGCTCGACGATATGCGTGCGGCGGACATCGCCTCTGTGCTGACGGATCTGCCCTACAAGCGGCAACTGGAGGTCACCCAAGGCATGGATGACGACCTGTTGGCCGACGTCCTTGAGGAACTGCCGGATTCCGCCCAGGTCGCGATCCTGGCAATGCTGGATGACGACCGGGCCGCGGACATCCTGGAAGAAATGGACCCGGGCGACGCCGCTGACCTCCTCAGTGAACTGACCCCCGAACGCGCAGAGGAACTCCTGGGCCTAGTTGAGCCCGACGACGCCGAAGACCTCCGCCGCCTACTCACCTACGACGAGAAGTCCGCCGGCGGCATCATGACCACAGAGCCGGTGATCCTTGCCCACGATGCGACCGTCGCCGAGGCGCTCGCACGCATCCGCAACGAGGAACTGCCGACCTCTCTCGCCGCGCAGGTCTACGTCGCTCGTTCCCCACTTGAGACGCCAACCGGCAGATTCCTCGGGGTCGTGCATTTCCAGCACCTGCTTCGAGAACAACCGGGCACTCTGGTTTCATCGTTGATCGACTCGGACCTTGAGTCAGTTGATCCGCAAGCCCCACTGGACGAAGTAGTGCGACACTTCGCGCGCTACAACCTGGTGGGATTGCCGGTGGTCGACAAGAACGACCACCTCCTGGGTGTTGTGACTGTGGACGACGTTGTCGACAACATGCTCCCGGAGGACTGGCGAGAGAGTCACCCCGCGGCTGGAGACACAGCCCTCATCTCAAACAGGAAGGCCGGTGACGGTGATGGCAACTAAACGTCGCACACGCCGGGCGCTCCAATCACGCAAATCGGATCGGCTGGACCAGCCACTAGAGAGTCGCCGGTCCATCCGCATGTCCGTCGACCCCGAGACGGTCGGAAAGTTCTCTGAGCGGGTTGCCCGCTTCCTGGGTTCGTGGCGGTTCATCGGCTACATGACGGCGTTCGTCGCGACCTGGGTGCTGTGGAACTCGCTAGCACCAGAGGATTTGCGGTTCGATCAATGGCCATTCATCGGTCTGACCCTCCTGCTTTCCTTGCAGGCTTCATACGCCGCGCCACTGATCTTGTTGGCGCAGAACCGGCAGGCCGACCGTGACCGGATTCAGTTCCAGGAGGATCGGCAGGCCACCGAACGGCTCCTAGCCGATGCCGAGTTCCTCGCCCGGGAGTTGGCATCCGTGCGCATCTCCCTTGGAGAGGTTGCCACCCGTGAATTCATCAGGTCCGAGTTCGAAGACCTGACGCGATCACTCGAGCCAGACACGGACCAGACATCCGACGACGATCGCAAGCGAACGAATCCATCGGGCGACAGAAAGCGGAGCAAGCGCAACTCGTAGCATCGTCAGCATGACCGTTGTGTCGCGCGAAGCGATCGAAACCGCCCTGGCGACAGTGCAGGATCCCGAAATCCGTCGTCCACTCACTGAACTCAAAATGATCAAAGGCATTGACATTGCCGAAGGTGGCGAGGTCAACGTCGAGATTTGGCTGACGGTCAGCGGTTGCCCGATGCGCGATGAGATCACCGGTCGGGTCACTGCGGCCGTGAGCGCAGTTGCCGGAGTCACCGACGTCACCGTCGTACTCGACGTGATGAGCGAGGAGCAGCGCACGGCGCTGCGCGAACAACTCCAGGGCCCGACCAAGGAGAACATGTTCAACGCCCCAGGCAACACGACGAAGATCGTGGCGGTTGCCTCCGGCAAGGGCGGCGTTGGCAAATCGTCACTCACCGCCAACCTCGCAGTCGCGCTGGCCAACCGCGGACTGTCCGTGGGCCTCGTCGACGCGGATATCTACGGCCACTCAATTCCGCGGATGTTGGGAGTCATCGAAGCACCAACCGTGGTGGACGGAATGCTGCTACCGCCGGAGTGCTTTGGCGTTCGAGTGATCTCGATGCTGCCGTTCAAGCCGGGTGGCATCACCCAGGCGGTGGCATTCCGAGGTCCGATGTTGCACCGCGCACTCGATCAGTTCCTTACCGATGTCTACTGGGGGGACCTCGATGTCCTTCTCCTTGATCTGCCGCCAGGTACCGGCGATGTGGCGATTTCTGTCGGCCAACTACTGCCGCGGGCCGAACTCGTTGTTGTGACGACCCCACAGCCAGCCGCCGCGGAGGTGTCGATTCGGGCAGGCATGCTGGCGCAACAGACGCATCAGCGCGTCATTGGCGTTATTGAGAACATGGCTGGATTCCCGTGCCCACACTGCGGAGAGCCAATCGACCTGTTCGGCGTAGGTGGCGGTTCGCTGGTCGCCGAATCGCTCACTCGGGAGTTGGGAACCGAAATACCGGTGCTCGGGCGAGTCCCATTCGATGTTCGACTCCGCGAAGGCGGCGACGCTGGTGTGCCGCTGATCATCTCTGGGCCGAAGTCACCGGCGGGCGAGGCAATCGAGTCAATCGCCTCGGCCCTGGCAGCCAAACCGCGCGGTTTGGCCGGCATGAGCCTTGGGATCACCCCGGCCGCAGCCAAGTAGGAACGATCGGCCCAAAGCCAGACGGGTGTTGTGACGTCCGCAGCTAGGCTGACCTATGTCGCGTCCGGATCGAGGCGAGGCCCAGCGGACTTGTCTGCTGGCGGCTTGGTGGTACCCGGTCCGCCCGCCGTGGCTGCGGAGTCTTGCGCGGCCGAGACGGCCGCGGCGCCTGCCTGCGGCGTTGACGCTGCGGATCCGTTGTCAGAAAGCGCTGAGCTGATGATCCGCTTGGGATGCAGGTCGGCCACAGAACGCAAATCCGACTTCAAACCGTCGATATCCAAGTCCGGCGTCAGATCCTTCTGAGCAGTGGACGCCAACTCTCGCAGCTTACGAACCATGCGTCCGGCATCGGCAGCAGCTTTTGGCAGTTTGTCGGGGCCGAAGATCAGCAGCGCAACTACTGCCAACAACAGCAGTTCGCCCCAACCGACATCCATCACCCGCCCATTGTCACCCATGGGCGGGTGCATCGGTGGTCCGAGCCAGGATTTACTCGGATCGAGATCCCAGCGTGACCGTGACGTCGCGGCTCGCTCCGCCATTGGGCCCGGTGACGGTCAAGGTGATTTGCTGCCCTGGCTGGAAGGCTCGGATCGCGCTGAGCAACTCGCCCGGCCCGGCGATCTTGTTGCCGTTGACCGCCGTGATCACGTCACCCTGCTTCAGGCCAGCCTGAGCCGCCGGGCTATTTGGCTCGACCTTGCCGACTTGGGCACCGGTGCCCTGGTATTGGGTGTTCGGCGAGACTCCGATGATCGGCACCGTCGACTTGCCCGTCGCGATGATCTCGTCAGCGATTCGCTTTGCATTGTTAATGGGGATCGCAAACCCCAGCCCGATCGAACCGCTCTGGCCACCGTCGGACGCGCCAAGCGTCGCAATGGCCGAGTTCACACCAATCACCTGGCCTTCGCTGTTGACCAGCGGTCCGCCTGAGTTTCCGGGGTTGATTGGCGCATCGGTCTGCAGTGCACTGATGAAGGACGATTCACCTTCACCTCCGGCAGTTACCGGTCGACGCAGTGCACTGATGATTCCGCTGGTAACGGTTCCCTCAAGGCCCAGCGGCGACCCTATGGCGATCGACGCATCACCAATAACGACAGCATCCGAATTTCCAAGGGTCGCAGCAGGCAAGCCGCTCTGATCGATCTTGAGGACTGCGATGTCATACGACACCGAACGGCCGACGAGGCGTGCCTGAACCGGTTCCTTGTTCGGGAACTGAACTGCGATGTCGCCGCTGCGGGCAGCTGCGGAGACCACATGGTTGTTGGTGATGATGTACCCATCGCTGTTGAATACGAAGCCAGATCCGGTGCCGCCCTCGGAGCCGCTCTTGGCGATGATCGTTACCGTGCTGGGAAGCACCTTCTTTGCGATCGCGGCGACCGAGTTGTCTGAGCGTGGCGAAAGGTTCTCCGGGTTCGCGGGGTTGTATTGCGAACCACTGCTGAATGTCGACCCACCCGAAATCGCGCTACCGATCGCCACACCGCCGACACCGGCAATCAAACCTGCGACGAGTCCGGCAACCACACCAGCCACCACAGCTTTGTTCGGCCCCTTACTCGGAGCACTTGCTTGCCCGTCTTGCGGGGGGTACCCGCCCCAACCACCTGAACCGCCGGGTTCGGTGGGAGCCAGACCCGGAACGGGTGACGTCTCCTGGTAGCCGGGTTGCGCGTAGGTCTGCTGATAATTGGGATCGGTGTAGCCCTGTTGCCCGTACCCGGCCTGTTCGTAGCCCTGCTGCGCATAGCCCGATTGGTCGTAGGCATAGCCCTGCTGGCCATAACCTGCCTGGTAGCTGCCGTAGTCCGCATCGGTCGGAGCCGGGTAGGCCTGCGTCTGATTCACCGGTTGACTGGTGGCGAGGACCTCCGTGTCGTTGGTTCCGGCCGGGGCTGGTGACTGCGGTGTCTCGCTCGCTGCAGATCCGTCGGGCGCGCTCGCCCCGGATGGCGGCACATTCTGCCCATCAGACGGCGGCGTGTTCTCACTCATTGATCATGCTCCTGGGTTCGTGGCGCGGGCATGCGCGGTTCGCGTGGGTAACGGTACCGACTAAGTCGGCGCGCGTCAGCGCCGGTTACGTCAAGATTCAGGGTTTGGTGTTCGGAGTTGGTAAGGACAGCGTTACCCTCTGTTCGGACAGTCCATCCGTGCCAGACAGGTATTTCGATTTTCGGAGGTTCACCATCAGCGCCGACATCACGTCGTACTCCGACGCTTGGCAGACCCAGTCCGAGCCCGCAGTCGCGGCTCGCGCCCGAAGCACCGAGGCCGGAGTCTCTGCCCCGTCAGCAAGCAGCACTGCAGTCGTCGCGGCGCTCATCGCTGCCACCGGCGCTCGCGCAGTCGTGGAGGTAGGGACGGGCACGGGGATCACCGGGTTGGCGATCTTCCGAGGCATGTCCCCTGACGGGGTCCTGACAACCATCGATGCCGATGGAAACCATCAGTCGGCCGCGAAGGCTGCATTTGCCGCAGCGGAGATCGACCATGGACGCGCGCGCCTGATCACGGGTGTCCCAGGTGAAGTCCTTCCTCGGCTGACTGACGGCGGATACGACGCGGTGGTCATCAATGATCCAAGTTCGGATCCGCAGGTCTACCTCGAACAAGCGCTTCGGCTGTTGCGCACTGGCGGCGTGGTTGTGCTGGCGAATGCCCTCGGCGACGGTGCCCGCGCGACTGATCCAGGTCAGCGCGACCCACAGACCTCCGCGCTGCGTGAGTTGGGCGATTCCGTGAAAGCCAATGAGGACTTGGTCAGCGCATTGCTGCCGCTGGACAACGGCCTGCTCATCGCCGTCAAGCAGTCCTAAACCCATCAGCGCCCTGCGTTGAGTGTGAAGTTGTTGGGGTTCCAGCGCCGCTGTGGTCCCCAACAACTTCACACTCAACGCGTGTCGGCGGGGGTCGAAGTCACCAAAGGTCCGGGGAGGACTGCAGCCACCGCAGTAACAGTCGCACACCGAAACCCGTTGCCCCGCGCGAGAGCTCGTCGTGAGCCTTGTCCGCCCGACCAGGCCCGGCAATATCCAGGTGCGCCCAGCGTCGACTCCCGGCGAACTCCTTGAGGAACAGCGCCGCAGTAATAGCTCCGGCGCCGACGTGTCCGCGACTGACATGTGCAATGTCAGCAATCGGTGAGTCCAGCGAGGCCCGGTATTCCGGTGCGAGAGGTAGACGCCAAACCTGATCATTGCTTTCCTGTCCGGCGACCTCAAGGCGCTTCGCCAAACCATCGTCAGCGGTGAACAGAGCGCCGTACTGTCGACTGAGCCCCATTGTGGCTGCGCCGGTAAGTGTCGCGACGTCAACGATGACATCGGGGCGCAGCCGCGCGTTTGCATAGGCAATCGCATCGGCCAACACCATCCGGCCCTCAGCATCGGTATTGAGGACCTCACTCGTACGCCCACCGAAATGACGCACCACATCACCAGGGCGGTAAGCGCTGCCCGATGGCATGTTCTCCGCGCACGCGAGCAGCCCCACAACATTGGCCTTGACACCCGCGGAACGCAATGACGACATCACCGCCAGCACCGCTGCCGCTCCACTCATGTCCGTCTTCATCAGTGGCATGCCGTCGGAAGGTTTCAGGGACAACCCTCCGGAGTCGAAGGTGATCCCCTTGCCGACCAGGACCACTCGCGGGGCAGTGGGCTCTCCTCGGTACTCCGTAACGATGAGACGGGGCGGATTCGTCGAACCACCGCCGACCGCAAGTAGGCCGCCGAAACCACCTCGTTCAAGTGCAGACTCGTCCAGCACGCGGACCCGCAACCCGCTCGGCTTCGCGATCCCGGATGCCTGTTCGGCCAGCCACTGTGGACTCTTGTCATTGCTGGGCCGGTTGGCCAAATCCCTCGCGAATGCGACGGCCTGCGCTGTCGCGATCGCCTGATCAAGAACCTTTTGTGACGACGCCAATCCCGCGACAGCCAACTGGACGACGGTTGGCTTCCTCTCCTCTTGCTTGCTCTTCAGACTGAATTGGTACGACGCGAGCAGCAGTCCCTCACAGAATGCTCGCAGCGATGCGTGGGACATAGACGCAGTCACATCGCAGAGCACGATTTCTGCATTCTTGATCCGCCTGGCAAGAGCGGCACCAGCCTTGCGCGCATCCGCTGGCGCGTCATCACCGACGCCCAGCGTCAACAGCGTCTCAGTCGTGTCGTCCTCAAGCTCGACCTCAACGATCTCACCAACCCGGCCGGTCGCGTCTGCGCGCCTTAGCCGACGGGGCAGGTCGATCCGCTGTTCAGCTGCCAGCCGAATTCCCACGTCGCCAGCAGTGACACCACCGGAGGTGTTCGGTGAACACGATGTGACAACAATGTGAGGCGGAGTGATCGCTACGGGCACAGGAGCAGTGAGCGTCGACTGCTCATCAAGATCTCCGGCAGAAACACTTAGCGCCTGCAACGCGTCCAATGGGACAAGTTGCAGGCGCAGGTGCAGATCATCGAGTGACGTCGCCACGGTGTCGGTTAGCCAGCTACTTCGCTCAGCTGTTCGCCGAGGTCCTTCGCTTCATCGGGATTCATCTCCACGACCAAACGACCCCCGCCTTCGAGCGGAACGCGCATGACGATGCCGCGCCCTTCCTTTGTAACCTCGAGTGGGCCATCACCCGTTCGCGGCTTCATTGCCGCCATAGCCCGTCCCCTTTCGCCAGCTAGCAACAGGTGCGCACACCGTTCGTTCGGTCCGATGACCGCAAGAAAATACATTTCGTGTGCGCAGAGTGATGATTATTCCGCATGGAGCCGCTCTTGTCCCCGTGTGCCCCTATTTACTCGGGTCTTTCGTACTGACGTCAGCGATAGTTCCGCCGAGTTCTCCTTGTTCCACCAAACGGGCGAACCGATTGAGCGCAGCCTTCATCCCGATTCCAAAAGCCGGTTTGACTATCTGCCAGCCGACTTGGCCAAGGACTCCCAACGGAACCTCAAGGTCCTCCGCCCAGTAGAAACGGGCGCGATCGGATCCCAGCGGGCGGACGGTCATGATCCCAATGCCTTTAACGACATTGCCGGTGTGCAGAACGTCGACGCGATGAGGAACGTCCCACCGCGTGATGACCATCGTGTCGAGAAATCCGATGGGGCCAATCCCGGTGTACGCCGCAATCTCCCCGCCCAAGCCGATCCCTGCGTGACGTCCCGCTCGCACAGTTGTCAGGGGAATCCAGCGATCCTGCCCCGACCACTGCACGACAGCCGCGAAGACCTGCTCGGCCGAAGCATCTACGTCCACCGAGTAGACGACGCGGGTCATGAGGACTCCGCGCCTTCAGGTGCGACCCCTGCCGATTGATCCACCACCTGCCCCACGTGAACTGCTTGTCCCGTGACGGCGGCCAGCTGGGCCTCTCGGATGCGCAAGGTCTCGCTCAAACGCGCCAATACATCATCCACATCGTCCATCCGATAACCACGGAATGCCGTACCCAATCGGATCTGCGAAACGTCCTCCGGCGAAAGCGGCGGGTTAGGGGGGTCGGGTCGGTAGCGATCCACTACTGGATCGTTGAGCTGACCGATCTTCCCGGCAGCCAACACAGCGATCAGTGCCACGGCCGCCAGTGCGAGCAGCACAAAAACGATTGTCATGATTCTCCCGTGGCAGTGGCGTGTTGAGTACGGCGACCGTCGTGAAAGTCTAGAGCCGTGGACCTCATCCTAGGCACGCAGCGGTTCGAACCGACGGACCTGCTCATTATGGCGATCGTCAATCGAACGCCAGACTCCTTTTACGACAAGGGTTCGAGTTTCGCTGATGACGCCGCGATGCAGCGTGTGGTGGAAGTTGTTGCCGCCGGCGCTCACATCATCGACATCGGCGGCGTCAAAGCCGGACCTGGCCAGCCGGTGGATCCCGAAGAGGAAATTCGGCGAACCGCGTCGTTCGTGGGTGCCGTTCGCGCGCGCTTCAGCGACGTGATCATCAGTGTGGACACGTGGCGTGCGGAAGTTGGTCGCGCGGCCTGTACTGAAGGTGCTGACCTCATCAACGACGCGTGGGGTGCGTGGGACCCGGAGTTAGCGGAGGTTGCGGCTGAGTTCGCGGTGGGCTTGGTCTGCACCCACACCGGAGGTGCCACCCCGAGAACCCGCCCACACCGAGTCCGCTACGACGACGTTGTCGCGGACGCGGTGACGTCAACGGTAAGTCAGGCGCAGCGAGCGGCCGAGTTGGGCGTCCCTCGTGAGTCGATCCTCATCGATCCGGGCCACGACTTCGGCAAAAACACCTACCACTCCCTTGAATTGACCCGCAGTCTGAGTGCGCTGGTCCAAACCGGTTGGCCCGTGCTGGTCTCGCTGTCGAACAAGGACTTCGTCGGCGAAGCGCTGGACCGACCCTTGGATGAACGGCTTATCGGGACCCTGGCTGCGACGTCGATCAGTGCATGGCTGGGCGCCCGGGTTTTCCGGGTTCACAATATTTCGGAAACGCAGCAGACCCTGGACATGATCTCGGCGATCAAGGGTGACAAACCCCCAGCCGTGGCGAGGCGCGGACTCGCTTGAGTCTGAACGTCGCCCTGCACCTCCAACTCTTACGAAGCCTTACCAACACTTGACATAGTTTCCGGTTGGAACTCCGGGAAGTCGTGCGAGGCTATATCCACACCGTCGCCCATCGACGAGGAGTCCCTCGCCATGTCAGTACCGCCAGGATCACCCGTTCCGCCAGATTCAAACGGCGAGACGCAACCGCAGCAGCCCTACTCACCAGCGAATGGTTCGGCGCCGCAGTCCGGTGGCAGTTTCTGGGACAGCGACACCAATCGACTTGTTGCGATCGTCGGCGGCGTCTTGGTTGGCTGTCTGGTACTCGCAGGCATGGCAACAACGGCGACGGTCGCCGTCGGCGCATTGGCGAAGAACCGAGATGGACGCGCCGCAATGATGCGCGACCACGGCGGCGGAACCGGACCGCAGGGGCGGATGGGAAGGCGCGGCCAAGGTGGGCCGGGCACACCAGGGGGGCAGGGCACACCAGGGGGGCAGGGTGGACCGGGCGGCGGAACGCGCGGTGGGGCCGACGCATTCCCTGGAGTGCAACACGGTGACGTGGTCGTCACTGGACCCAACGGGCAAGCCCAAACCAAGCGAGTCGCTCGCGGAACCATCAGTGCAGCAAGTCCCACTTCAGTCACGATCAAGTCGACTGATGGTGTCGAAACAGCGTTTGCGATTGACGCGAATACGAAGGTCACCGGTGGCCAGCCGTCTGGGTCCGCGACTGCACCCGCTGTTGGACAGGCCGCGTTCGCGATCGGAACGGTGGCTGGTGCGACGGCAACCGCTGAACGCATCGTGGTGACTGCGAACTAGTCGGCTTCCAACCATTCGTCAGGATGGCCAGTTGACTCAGCCGGTGTGGCGCCGCGACCTTCACCCGCAGCCCAGGCAACTTCAATTGCGTCGAAAGCCTTGTCAGCGGAGTCTGTCCACGCAACATCCTGGGCCGCCTCCTTGCGAACCATCTCGCGGTCAAGGAGGCCATCGACAAGGGTCTGCAGGTCGGCGAAATCACCCCACGGGTCTAAGACGACCACAGGTTTGCGATGCATCCCGAGCGTGCGACCAACCCACACTTCCAGCAATTCTTCAAGCGTCCCGAGCCCCCCGGGCAGAGCAAGGAATGCATCGCTGTGGGCATCCATCAGCGCCTTTCGCTCACGCATGTCACGGGTCACGATGAGTTCGTCTGAGTCGGTGTCCCCAACTTTCCAATCCACCAGGCGCTGCGGGATCACCCCTGTTGTGTGTCCCCCCGCGGCCCGCACATCACGCGCCAGTTGACCCATGATGGAGATACCGCCACCCCCTGACACCAGGCGCATTCGCCTGGTGCTGAGCTCGGTGGCCACCTCCGAAGCGAGTTCGTAGTAGCGCTGGGGAATGTGCTGGCTTGACGACAGGAAGACGCAGACCGCGCGCTGGTGGTCTCGTGGGGACGGCACTTGCTAGTCGCTCACGAATTCGTCGGAACGAAGACTCTCTGGCCGCGGCGGACGGTGCCGCTGGCGCGCCTCCATCACGATTCGCACCGCCTCGTCGGGGTCGTCGGTCATGTGCAGGTACCGCCAATCCTCGTCGGCGATCTTCCCTGAGGCGGCGGCAGCACTTCGCAGCCAGTCAATGAGGCCGCTCCAGTACCGGGTACCCACGAGGACGACTGGGAAGCTCGTGATTTTTCGCGTTTGGATCAGCGTGAGCGCTTCAAACATCTCGTCCAATGTGCCGAAACCGCCGGGGTAGACGACGAAGGCCTCGGAGTACTTGACGAAACACGTCTTCCGAACGAAGAAGTAGCGGAAGTCAATGCCAACGTCCACCCACTCGTTGGTCTTCTGCTCGAACGGCAATTCGATGCTGAGTCCAACCGAGATTCCATCCGCTTCGCAGGCGCCCCGGTTGACCGCTTCCATGATTCCTGGGCCACCACCGGTAATGACGGCGAAGCCCGCTGAGGCCATCTTTGAGCCAAGCTGCACCGCATTGAGGTACTCCGGGTCGCTGCGATCGGTGCGAGCGCTGCCAAAGACCGCGACCGCTGGGCCAAGAGTCGCCAGAGTGTCAAAGGCCTCAACGAACTCGGCTTGGATCCGCAAGACGCGCCAAGGATCCGTGTGAGTCCAACCGTCGTGCGGACGATCGTCCAAGAAGTGCTGATCGGTGGTGGCCTGCGGAATGCTGCCGCGTCGCAACTTCACCGGCCCACGCGTGTATTCGGATACTGACTCCGATTCTGCCGCTGTCATGGCGCAACGCTAGCGGGATCGCGCCGAGATGGCCGAAGAGGCGGCTTGCGCCAAAGAATTCGAGCCGTGGGAATAACTCGCAGGTCCACTTGTTTAGTTACTTGAGACGTCAATACATGATGCGTCAAGTAATACCCCAACCACGGAGGATTGACATGACGGACTTTTCAGCAGCAGCCGGTACCTGGAAGATCGACGAGAGCCACACGACGCTCGGATTTTCCGCCCGCCACGCAATGGTCGCCAAAGTGCGCGGCCAATTCAGCAAGTTCGAAGGCTCGTTCACGCTCGACGCGACGTCGCCCGAGAACTCAACGGCAAACGCCACCATCAAGACAGCAAGCCTGGATACTCGCAACGAGGACCGGGACACACACCTCAAGTCGGCCGACTTCCTCAATGTCGAGCAGTATCCGGAACTGACGTTCGCCTCCACCGCAATCAAACACACGGGCGGCAACGAATTCGTTCTCGGTGGGGACCTCACCATCAATGGAGTTACCCGTCCCGTCGAGGTCGAGGTCAGCTACGTCGGCGTGAGTCAGGATCCGTGGGGTGGCACTCGCATCGGCTTCGAAGGCCACACGGAGATCTCCCGTAAGGATTTCGGCCTGACCTGGAACGTTGCACTTGAGGCCGGCGGCGTGCTAGTCAGCGAGAAGGTTCGCATCGACCTCGACGTTGAGGCCGTCAAGCAGTAAGGCTCTCTCGGCGCGTCACTGGCCCATCAACCAGCTGCGGAGTGCTTCCTCGCACCGATGAAGATCGGCGATCGGGACGTACTCCCCCTGGGTGTGGGCCAGTGACGGGTCCCCAGGTCCGAAATTCAGCGCCGGAATCCCCAGAGCGCTGAAGCGAGCAACATCAGTCCAGCCGAACTTGGGTTGAGCTGGTTCACCGAGGATTTCGATGAACCTGGCGACGGCTTCGTCTCGCAGACCAGGCATCGCGCCCGGTGCGTTGTCGACAACCTTGATCGCAAAACCTTCAAAAATCTCTCGCACGTGCGCGACCGCCTCGTCAGCCGAAAGACTCGGCGCGTATCGGTAGTTGACTGTCACTGTGCAGCTATCCGGGATCACATTGCCCGCCACGCCGCCCGAAATCAGCACTGCATTGAGACCCTCCCGATACTCAAGCCCGTCGATGTCCACTTCGCGCGGTTCATACCGCGTCAGGCGCTCAAGGATTTCCGTAGCGTTGTGAATCGCGTTGTTGCCCATCCACGCACGTGCACTGTGTGCTCGGGAACCTTGCGCGGTGATCTCTGCCCGCAGCGTCCCCTGACAGCCCGCCTCAACTCGCGCATTGGACGGCTCCATGAGGATCGCGAAGTCCCCTGCGAGTGCACCGGGATCAGCAGCGGCCAGCTTTGCCAGTCCGTTGTGCTCACTGGCAACTTCTTCACAGTCGTAGAACAGATACGTGACGTCGTAGGCGGGCTCCGTCAACTGGCTTGCCAGACGCAGAGCCGTCGCCACGCCGCCCTTCATGTCACAAGAGCCAAGTCCGTGAACCCTGTCGTCAACCAGACGGTGCGGGAGGTTGTCGTGCGCCGGGACAGTGTCGAGGTGGCCCCCGATGATCACTCGTTCCCGGCGGCCAAGGTTGGTTTTCGCAATGACCGTGTTGCCCGTTCGCGAGACCTCAAGGTGCGCGAGGCCGGACAGTGCCCCTTCAACGGCATCAGCTAGCTGCTCTTCGTGAAATGACTCGCTCGGCGCGTCCACGAGGCAAGCCGTAAGAGAAACAACATCGCGGTTTAGGTCGAGGTCGTACACAGCATCAGATTCCACGCAAGTACCGTAGCCCGAGTGAGCCCTTCGATACCGCAGCTGATCTCATCGCCCGCCTCCGGACTTGGCCTTGCCTCATACTTCGGAGAGCAGTTGCTGGACGTCTGGTACCCGGTTCCCGCGCTGTCGCAAGAACCGGAAGATATCCCTGGTCTCGGTTCGGCAATCAATCTCGACCCGATTCGGGCGGTTCGCACCGACACCATTCGCACAGTGATCGACGATCTCTCGGCGCCGCCCGTCGACCCTGCTGACGTCTACCTGAGGCTCCACCTTCTATCGCACAGGTTGGTAGCGCCACGCACCATCAACCTAGAAGGGGTCTTTGGACTCCTACCGAACAATGTGTGGACCAACCTTGGGCCAGTACCCGGCTCCGAGGTCGATGCCGCTCGCTTGCGTGCCCGGAGCAAGGGCCAGCAACTGACGGTGCTCGGTGTCGACAAGTTCCCCCGCATGACTGACTACGTGGTGCCAACAGGGGTGCGAATAGCCGATGCGGACCGGGTCCGCTTGGGCGCGCATTTGGCGGAAGGCACCACGGTCATGCACGAAGGGTTCTGCAACTTCAACGCCGGAACCCTCGGTACCTCAATGGTGGAAGGGCGGATCTCGGCCGGAGTTGTCGTTGGCGACGGCTCCGACATCGGCGGTGGAGCCTCCATCATGGGCACGCTATCCGGTGGCGGTTCAGAGGTCATCTCCGTGGGAGAGGGTTGCCTGATCGGTGCCAACGCGGGCATCGGGATCTCACTCGGTGACGGCAGCGTGGTTGAGGCCGGCTGCTACGTCACGGGTGGTTCCAAAGTGAGCCTGCCGGGTGGCGAGGTAGTCAAGGGGAAGGAACTTTCGGGGGCCCAGAACCTGTTGTTCCGGCGCAACTCCCAGACCGGCGCGATCGAAGCGGTCAACCGTGATGGCAGCTCATGGGGCGGACTCAACTCTGTCCTTCATTCCAATTAGTCACCACACCTGATGACGAATGACGGCCTGCTATCAGCGGTTACTCCCCCGCTTGATGGCAAACCCTTCCGTTGGTCAGTCGGAACCCGGCCAGCAGCGATCAGCCAATGGCTCGCCGTGGATGACACCCGGCACCGCACGATGGTCGCCAAGGACGCGGTGCTGGATAACCATCTGGACCAGGCGGTCATCACCACAGCGGCAGGACGCCCGGCGTGCGACGAACTCCTGCACGCGGCGCGCAGGCAACTGCAGGAATGGCACACCGGGGACTATGCGGTCACCGGCGATGCCATCATCGACCTGCGGAGCCAACGCCAGACGCAGATCGACTCCACCGCTCCGCTGCAGACGCTCGCGCGGGCGCTTCCGCAGGATCTGTGTGTCCTAACCCCATCCGACGACAAGTGGAAACTGACGGCGGCAGCGGTCTGCTTCACGTCCCGATGGAACCTTGCGGACAAGATCGGCTGCGATCTGAGCCGGATTCATGCCCCTGTTCCTGGTTACGAACAACGCGTTTCCTCGGCCGTTGAGCATGTAATGAACCGACTCGGCACTGATCAGGTACTTCAACGAAGCAATTGGACACTGCTGGAAACCGACGAGTTGTATCTTCCCGAAGCCGCGAACCCGAGTCCGCCGACCGGCGATGTGTGGGACCTCGCGTGGCTTCGGATCGAAAGGCAGTCACTTCATCGACTCCCACGGACTCGTGCCGTGATCTTCACGATTGACACTCGGGTCTATCGAGTTGACGAACTCGAACCTGCTGATCGCCGCAAACTCCACGATGCCGTCCGCCGAGCCCCAGCCGACGTCGCGGCATACAAGGGCTGGCCGACCAATCTTGGCTGACCCCCTCTGCGAGGTCAGCCGGTGGTGAGCAACCAACTAGTAGGCGCCCGAGCCCTTCATGACAGCGCGGGCCGTCTTCGCTGCGATCTTCGCGTCTAGACCAAGGGACCAAGTGTCGACGTACTCCAGATCCAGGTCGATCCGATCTTCCCAGCGAATCTCCTTGCGGCCACTGATCTGCCACAGCCCAGTCAGTCCGGGCCTGGCCAGGTGGACTCGTTCGCCATCGGCTGGCAGGTCGTGGAGTTCCTCTTCCAACACCGGCCGCGGGCCAACCATCGACATGTGCCCGAGTAACACGTTCAGCAATTGCGGAAGTTCGTCAATCGACCAGCGACGGATAAACGAGCCGACTCGAGTAATCCGATCATCGTTGCGATAGCGATCGAGGATGCCCTCGTCTGTTGGGCCCAGCGTGTCAGCACGTTCCAGGTGCGCGTCTTGGCGCATCGAACGCAACTTGTAGAAGGGGAACAACTCCCCTCGTTCGCCGACGCGTGGTTGAACGAAGAACGCCGACCCTCGCGACTCCAGTCGAATTGCGAGAGCCGAAATCAAGATCACGGGAGCAAACAACACCAGTAGCGCGGTGGACGCGACGATGTCGAAGGCGCGCTTGGCGAGGTGCGGCAAGAACGCCTGGTGCGAATGATCAATTTCAATGACGAACTCGTCAGCGACGCGTTGCAGGCTGGCCCGACCAGTCGCGAAGCTCTTGACCCGAGATGCCACCAGCAGCTTGATCCCGTGGTCCTCAAGTGACCAAGCCAGCTTGCGCAGACCCTCTGGTGTCACGGTGTCTGAGCAGGACACCATTACCGCGTCAGCGCCCTCAGCAACCGCCTGCTCGGCAATTCTCGAAATGACCGAATGGGCATCAAGGGTGTCTGGATCAACTGCTCCGACAAGTTCGAAACGGCCATCATCGAGCATTTCGCGAGTCAGCGGCCCGCGCGTACGACTTGGGCTGACGAGTAGTACCCCAACGCGCGCGTCCCCTTGCGTGCGCATCGTGCGGAGGCGGCGGATCGATGCGTACCGTGCCAAGACAAGAGCGGGGATTCCGATTGCCAACTCCAACAGGACCTGGGTCCTGAATGGCATCGACCCGACTATCAAACCAAGTGCTGCTACGGTCCCGAAGGAAACTGCGGTCGCCTGAAGAATGCGTTTGACGCCAGCAGAGCCGTCAAGGTTTGCCACGGCGAAAGCACGGAAACCAATGAGGCTCAGCGCCCAGAGTCCGGTGAATGCCGCGCCCACGAGGATCGGGTATCCCGGATTCGCGACCTGACTGACGATCAATGCGGAGATCGCACCGACCATAACCAAGATCAGCAGTTCGAATGAAATGAGCTGACTGCGGAACCCAAGTAGCGACACTCTCGACGTGCGTGCGGCACTTGCCGACGTCTGATCTAGCTCGCTTGCTGACGGCACAAAGGCGCCACCAAACAGCGGAATATTATCAACCGACATCTATTCATCCCCCGATGAATCCCCCGCAGCAGTTTGGGTGAACCTGCTGCAATTCCCCCATTCCAGCCCCCCGGCTGGGCCACGCAACTCCCCAAATTCTTCAAGTCACGCAACACTTCTAGGGTACGTGACACCAGCCAAGTTCGAAAGGATGGTCGACATGATGTTTCTGTGACTTCGGCACCTTTTCGCGGATTTCTGTCGCGCTTCGTGCTTGCTCGATTGCAGAGCGCAACATCGCCGCGTTGGCTCGCCCGACGATCGTGATTCGCGTTCGCATTGCCCGTTGTGGACCACGCGATTCGACCGACGGTAGGGAGGTTTGCCAGACTGAGGCTCGCATCCCTGTCCGCACGCCCATCCCGGAGGACCAACGTGACCCAAGCGGGCAAAGTGATCGGCTATGCCCCGGGCGTTTTCGATGTCTTTCACATGGGACACCTCAACATCCTGCTGCGCGCAAGAGAGCATTGCGACCACCTGATTGTGGGGGTCGTCACCGATGAGCGGGTCCAGGCGGTCAAGGGCACGACCCCGATGATGCCGCTGGACGAACGGCGCGAACTGGTTGCTGCCCTCGACCTGGTCGACGCGGTCGTTGACGATGACTCCACTGACAAAGTCCAGATGTGGGAACGACTGCACTTCGACGTGATCTTCAAAGGTGACGACTGGCAAGGGACGCCCAAGGGCGACCAACTCGAAGCAGGAATGGCGAGCGTCGGGGCGCGGGTCGTCTACTTCCCTTACACCGAACATGTGAGCAGCACGCGGCTACGCGATCTCATCAACGCCGCCAACGCTGGGCAGGCGCACATCCTCGGCGATGTCGTTGATGTCGAGGCACCTGCGGCGGACGGTGGAGATCACACCTGATGCGCGTCGCGATGGTTGGTACCAGAGGAGTGCCGGCTTCCTACGGTGGGTTTGAGACTGCGGTGGAGGAGATAGGCAAACGCCTGGTGGCCCGCGGACACGAGGTAATCGTCTACACCCGTGTGGAGGACCGCGAGGCCGCTCCGCGGGAGTACCTGGGAATGCAGTTGGTTCCCTTACCCGCCGTGCGGTCGAAAGCACTGGAGACCCTTACTCACACGGCGAGCAGCACCGCGCACGTCGTTGCGAAGAGCAAGCCAGATATGGCGTTTCTATTCAACGCCGCCAACGCCGTCTACCTCCCCGCATTGCGAGCACGCAAGATCCCGGTTGCCACCCACGTCGATGGCCTCGAGTGGCGTCGCACCAAATGGGGCAAAGGAGGTCGGAAGTTCTACCGGGTCAGCGAGTCACTCGCGGTTCGTTACTCCGATGCGCTCATAGCCGATGCGCAGGGAATTACTGACTACTACGCGAGCGAATTCGCTGCCACCACCGATCTGATTGCCTACGGTGCGCCCATCATTCGCAACTGCGACCGTGACAACCTGGACGAAGGCCTGCAGTACAAGCAGTTCCACGTCCTCGTTGCGCGATTCGAGCCCGAGAACCATGTGCTTGAAGGAGTGTCTGGCTACGTCGAGAGTTCTGCCATCCATCCCCTCCTGGTAGTTGGTGGAGCCCCCTTCGCGGCCGAATACACGGAGCGAATAGAGAAGATCGCAAACTCCGATTCCCGAGTACACATGCTCGGTCCGGTCTGGGATCAAGGTCGGCTCGACGCGCTGTACTCAGGTGCACTGACATACCTGCACGGCCATTCAGTCGGCGGCACCAACCCGTCCCTGCTTCGGGCGATGGGTGCGGCGACCGCGACCATCGCCTACGACGTCAGCTTCAACCGGGAGGTACTCGGCGACGATGGTCGCTTCTTCAAGCGCCCCGGCGAACTCGCGAAACACATTCACGAGGCTGAGGGCAATCCGGATGAGATGGTGTCGACCGGGCGTCGACTGCAGGAACGAGCCGAGCAGCGCTATAACTGGGATGACGTAACCAGCAAGTACGAAGCCCTTGCCGTCCGATTGGTTTCGGGCGAATCGCAAGCGGGACGATTCAGCGGACGCCGAGCGCCCCACAACTAGCGGCGACGGAAGCAGCGTCGATGTGCGCGCCGTCCAGCACACCACTAATGTCGTCGCATGCCCAACCGCCTGAAGCCCGCCGCTGCGACACGCAAGCGCGATCTTGAGATGGCCTCACTGCACGCAGTCGGCAAACTCCCAATTCACGCGCTTCGCATTGCCACCCTGCGCAAATGGGGCGCAACGATTGGCTCTGGTGCAACGTTCTACCACGGGTTCGAGGTTCGAAACGCGCGGGGACTTCGCGTAGGCGCCCGGGCGTCGATCGGCAATGACGCGATCCTCGACGCCCGCGGCGGCCTCGTCATCGGTAGCGATGTGAACCTGTCCACAGGTGTCCAGATTTGGACGGGCCAGCACGACTGGCGCTCCGATAGCTTCGCTTACGAGAAAGCGCCTGTGACGATCGGCAACCACGTGTGGCTGAGTGCGCGGGTGATCGTGCTACCTGGAGTGACCATCGGAGAAGGCGCTGTCGTTGCGGCAGGTGCGGTGGTTTCTCACGACGTTGAGCCGTACACCCTCGCCGGTGGCGTTCCAGCAAAGCGGATCGGCGACCGACCATCCCCTATGACCTACAAGCTGCCAGAGTCCGGACGGAAACCATGGTGGTGGTAAGTGCCACATTAGGGCGCGGCGACGATCAGCTGAGACCAACCGCAGCTCGCCAGGACGCGTGGAAGCGTTCCGGGGCAAAGCGTTCAAGATACTCCTGCCGCGCGCGACTGCCTTTCTCAATCACTTGGTCATAGGTGATTGAGCGAAGGACGTCTGCGAGCGCAGCCGGATCCGATGGCTCGACCAACCAGCCGACTTTGTCACTGACAAACTGGCCCAAGCCACCGACCCGGGTGGCAATGACCGGGCGACCGGCAGCCATTCCCTCCAGCGCAACCAAGCCAAATGACTCGTCCCAACGTGACGGCATGACCACCACATGGGCTTGAGCGACGAGTGGGTCAATGGACGACAACTCGCCGACCAAAGCAATGGAATCGGGATGGGGGCTGTCGTGAACGAGACGCTGTAGGTCGATCGACTCACCGGATGGCGGTGGCCCACCGACAATTGCCAGTTGGCCCACGGGCGCCTGGTTCCATGCCTCAATGAGCACGTCAAAGCCCTTGTTCGCCGTCCATCGACCAGCGGCCAGGAACCGCAACGGAGCGCGAACGACATCCGTAAGATCAACGAAGGCTGGGTTGCGATGTGGATCGGGGGTGGTGTTCGACACGATGACCGTGCGAGCCTGCAGTTGTTCGGGCATTGAATCTCGGGTGGCCTTGGAATTCGCAATGATTCGATCAACGCGGTTGGCCAAGATCCCCAGCAACTTCGCTTCTCTTGGCTTCCACACCTCTTGGCTGTGCAGTATCACCCTCTGCGAACGGCCCGCCAAAGTGGCCAAACCGGGAAGGGTTGCGCTGGTGGTCCCGTACACGGTCTTTGGAGCAAGTTTGCCGATGCTTCGGCGGAACGCCAGTGAACGCCTCATGAGGTCCGCGAACCCCCGGGGATTGAGGTTCGCCCGCCGCAGAATCGGCAGCGGAACGTGGTCGACTCGGACGCCCCGCGCCTCCAACTGCTCGCACAGCGGGTAGGCGCCGTGCTCAAGGTCGCTGGGCAACCACACTCGACATCGCCGGATCTCGTCCACTGTCAGTGCATCGAGCATGTAGCCGAGTACCCGATCGGCGCCGTAGAGCTCATCCGACGAGTGAACAAAGAGCAAATCCGTCGTCACCTACGCCTCCGAATCCGAAACAGCACTTGGACGGGTACGGAATCGGACGAAGATCAAGTTCGCGACAACTTGGAAGAACAGCACGCCGAGGGCGGAGCCGATGACGGGACCAACCGCACCGTACTTGCTCGCTAGGACCCAAGAGATTGCCAGGTTCACCGGCAGCATCATCGTCACCATCAGCGCTTGAAACCGCAGGCCGGTTCGATCGGTGAGATACATGCCAAAGGGGTACTGGAATGCTTGGATGATCATCCACGCGGAAAATGCCAAGAGCAGCGCGATACCCAGGGTGACCTCACCACCAGAGGCAAAGTTCGCAAGCCAACCGGAGATCAGCGAAACGCCCAAGCAGAAGCACGCCGCAATGGCCCCAAACACCAGCGAGAGCGTCGTCGGCGATTCATCCTCATTCTTGGCCCGCGCCGCAGCGAAGCGCGGCCACAGCGTGAATCCAGCGGCGCTAACGAGCGCAAAGATCGGCGTATACATTTGCGAGGCAAGGTTGTACTGGGCGAGCTCGGCAGAGGTCGTGACGTGACTGAGCACGATTCGGTCGGTCTGGATCCCCACCGGCAAAGCAATCATGATGACCGTCATCGGCCACGCCTGATCAATGATCTTGGCACCGCGGAATCGCTTGGGAAACGGTGCCTCGCGGAATGCCTTCCACAACGTCGGTCGAATCAGCCTCGCTGCGACGACCGTTGCCAAGACTCCGATCAGCAGGGTTGCCGCGTAGGAGACGACTGGGATGTAGGAACCCGATTCACGGTCCACACCGACGGCCAGCGCGATGATCAGGATGAGTAGCACGACCGGCGACTGAAGTCCGGAAATGGCAATGGTGACGTAGTTCTTACCGAGGCCGGCGAGCACCTTCGCGCCCATGCCGAATGGCATTCCTATTGACCAAAGCGCCATACACAGCGCAGCAGCGATCGCACCAGTTGGGACTAACAGACTGTCCCCGAGCAGTGCATCCCAAAGCCCAAGCACGCTCATCAGGATGACAACGACGAGAAGGACAGCGCCGGCAACAAGCAACACACGGATCGAACTGACGAGGACCGCGCGCACCCGACTGTCTTCGCCGGGTCCCTCCGACACCGCAACGGTGTTCACAATCGGTGCATCAACACCGAGAACGCCAATTGGCAGCAGCGCACCAAGTCCGACGAGCAGTCCGTATTGCGCGAACACGTCGGTGCCAAAGTTCGTGATGATGATTCGCGTGATGAGAATTCCGAGAACTGCGGACACGCCCAGCGCGATGAATTTGACCCCACCGCTGCGCACCATGTCATACCAGCCACCTAGGCGGTCCTTCGAGCTACTGGCGTGGGTCGTTGCGCGGCCACTCATCGCGGCACTCGATCCCGCACGCGGGTGGGCGACGCACTCCGACGCGTCGACAGGGCAAATCGCGCGCCAGCGAGCGATCCAGACACCGCAGCCTTCACCATCGGCCACTCCAGCAGCGATCGACGACCGCCACGAACAAGCACTCGATAACTCTCAATCGGAGTTCGCCACAGCCACCGACGAACCGTGTGCCGCGGCAACCACTTAGACGCGAACAGCAGTCGGTTGCGGGTGTTGTAGTGCAGGTACACCGCCGATTTCCCCGCACCCTGGGTACCACCCACGTCGTGTTGAACCTCAAGGTCTCGGCGAATCTCCAGTCGGCCACCCGCCTCAACGACCCGCTGACTCAGGTCCACGTCTTCCCAGTAGAGAAAGTACTGCGAGTCAAACCCGTCGGCCTTCGACCACAGGTCAGCCGATAGCGCCAGGCACGCTCCACTTAGCCAGGCAAACGGGGCATCCATGGACGCGCCACGGGCGGTGCGCACCCGACCTGACCGCAGATCAAGCTCGCCACCGTCGAACCAGACTCTTCCAGCGGAGTTCAGGACCCGCGGACTCAGCATTGTCATCGGATCGGCCCGGACACAACCGTGGAGCGCTCGAACAACATCGGGAGATATTGCAACGTCGGGGTTCACCAGGAGCAAGGCCTCGTACCCCTGCTTGAGTGCCTCCTGCGCGCCGACATCGACACCAGAACCGAACCCGACGTTGGTCGGCATCTCGATCACATGCCACCCGTTTGCGACGGCTAGGTCGGTGAGTGCAGAGCGCTCGTCGAAGGCGGTGAAGTTGTCCACCACGAACAGCCTGGCATTCAGGTCAGACCAGTCGCGATTCCCAAAATTCTTGGCGAGAAGATCATGACTTCCATAGTTCACCACGATGATCGCGATGCTCTGGGTCACGACGTCTCCTTGGCCAATGCTTTCTTCCGACTGAGCCGATACTCGCGATCGTAGTGATATCCAAAGGCGCCCGTGAGTCGGCCAACTCCTCGAGCGAAGGTTCGAGTGCCGCGGGCATCAAGGGCCATATTCCGGGTGAGCTTGCCGATTACCCACTTCAACCCACCGCCCCCGATTCGAGCAATGCCAGCCCCGGCCTCTTTGAAGCGCACGAGGGTGCGCTCCGGCAGCGAAGTTGTGAGCGCCAGTGCGGTGCGAGTACCGCCGTTACCGATCCGGTACGCGCGCGTGACGACCCACTTGCGCGTCAACCGACTGGCGGGGATTTGTTCGTATACGGGTGCATCTGCGCACCAGACGAGCTCTCCGCCGGCGCGCACTAGTTGGCGTGTGAAGAGCGTGTCCGAACCACCGCTGAGCCCAAATACCGGATCGAACCAAATGTCGAATTTGCGGACCTGGTTCAGATCCAACATGAGGTTGCCGGTGCCTGCGGCGTGAACCCGTACCCCGGTTTCAATCGGGTCGCGATCGAAATATCGGCCAGCCAGGATCCACGGGTCCGGTTCAACCTCATACTCCCGAAGCACGTTGCCAACAACCCCCACGCTTCCGTACTCGCCATAGGTCGTCAGAAGGTTCGCCAGCCAATCGGCGGCGGGAATCTCGTCGTCATCAATGAAGACGAGCAAATCCGCGTCGTGCGCCTGCTCAAGCGCGCAATTGCGGGCAGTGGCAATACCGGACTGTGGCTCGTGCGCGTAGACAACCCGGTCGTCACCGTAATCGGATACGACACCTTCGGCGGAGCGGCCAGGATCGTTGTCGACAACCAGCACGTACGCATCAGCCTTGTGCGCCACGGAATCGGCTTGGTCAAGCAGCAGTGGGATGAGCGCAGCCAACTCATCGTGGCGGCGAAAGGTAAGCACCGCGATCGCCAGTGTTACGTGATCGTTCGCAATCGGGACCATTGCTCACCTCCACGTTCGGGTACGTACTGCTCGGTGGGGGGCCAGGCTCGTTCAGTTCTAACGGATCAGTCTCAACGATGTGTGGGGCGGATCCCGGCGTGAGCCGCAGAACCCGCCCCACAATCGTTGGTGTTCAGTTATCGACTACCCCGCGACGGGGAACACGGACAGTTCGTCGAACCGAACGATTTGGGGAGCATTGGTCACCGTCGGAGCGACGTAGACCTGCACCCCGATACCGCCAGCAACTTGCAGTGCGGCGGTTGAATCAGATGCCTGAGCTGTCCAGGCCGCTGGTTCGGCTGTTCCGGCTTTCCAGACCTTCGCCTTGAGCGATGTCGGACCAGTGCCCGTCACCTGCAGGCGAACCCGCAGGACATCCTGCGAGTTGTAGGTCAGTCCGGTCACGCGTCCGCCACCAACCGTGGTTTCGACGCCGGCAACAACGCGCACCAGCGTGGCGTTGACATCGCCATTCTCGAAGAAGCGCAGCTTCAAACGGTAGTCGTTCGAGGCGTCGACCCGGCGACCGATTACCGCAACGTAGCTACTTGCACCGACTGGTCGGTCTAGGGCGACATTGACAGTGGTGTCGGTCGATGTCTTACTCACACCAGTGAGTGCCGCCGTGCGCGTTTGGGCCGCTGGAACCGTCATCTTGCCGACGCCCCCACCAACGGAGAAGTTGGCCGCGGTACCAGACAGGGTCCAGTTGCCACCCTTGACCGATGTGCCCCAACTACTGCTAGCGGTCCGCTCGAAGTCGTCAAGAGCGATCGCTGAGTTCGGCGCCGTGACCGTCACGGGCTTGGTGATTGACGCGGTTGCGCCACGGTTATCCGTCACGGTGAGCTTCACTTGGTATGTACCACCGGCCGCATAAGTGTGGGCGGTCGTCACGTCTGCACCAGTCGCACCGTCACCAAACTCCCACGCGTACGCCACGATCGAACCATCCGAGTCACTCGAAGCGGAACCATCGAGGCTCGCCTTCAAGTCGCTACTGGAGGAGCTGAACGCAGCCGTAGGCAGTGCGTTCGGATCCGTCACCGTGATGTCATGGGACACGGTGTTCGTGCCGCCACGGTTGTCGGTCACAGTCAGCTTGACCGTGAACGTCCCGGGTGCTGCATACGTGTGGTTCGCGGTGGCACCGGTGCCGAGGGCACCGTCACCGAAGTCCCACGCGTAATTCGCGATCGTTCCGTCTGGATCGCTTGACGTCGACCCATCAAAGCTCGCAGCCAGACGATTCGCGCTCTGCGTGAACGCTGCGGTCGGCAGTGCGTTCGGATCCGTCACCGTGATGTCGTGGGTAACTGACTTCGTGCCACCAGCGTTGTCCGTCACGGTCAGCGTCACCGCGAAAGTGCCGGGTGCTGCGTAATTGTGGTTGGCGGTAACGCCCGTTGCGGTTGCACCGTCACCGAAGTCCCACGCGTAGGTCAGGGCGGAACCTTCCGGATCACTTGATGTCGAGCCATCAAAGCTCGCAGCCAGACGGTTCGCGCTCTGAGTGAACGCTGCGGTCGGCAGCTGATTCGCCGGTGGCGGGCCCCAGCCACTGAGTGACCAGTGGGCCGCGACCTGGTCAGCGGTCAGTGGTGCACCGTAGACGGCAACCTCGTCGATCGTTCCGGCGAAGTACGTGCTCGTGGGCACGTTGGTCCACCCGTTCAGATTGTCACCACCCACGCGCCAGTATCCGTTGTAGCTCTGGGCGCCGGTCACGGACGCATCGCTTCCGACGAGTTCACCGTCAACGTAAAGCTCCATTCCAGCGCCACCAAGGTTGGCAACGATGTGGTGGTACTTACCGTCGTTGTAACTCTTCGAACTGCTGACAGTCTTCACTGTTCCCGGGTACACGCCGAATGTCAGTTTCCCGTTGTTCTGCATGTACACGTGTCGGTCATAGCTTGAGCTGTTTCCAGTTGCACTACTGCCAAAGCCGATGATCTTTCCACCCTTTGTCGTGGTGGTCTTGATCCAGGCTTCGGCTGCGAATTGTGTTGGTCCAGCGACTGCAGATCCCGTGCGCACGTTTGACGCATTACTGTCACCGGCAAACGTGGTCGCCTTGTCGGAGTCGCCCACGATGGCACCGTCGGCACCACGTGTCACCGTGCCGGTGATAGTACCGTTGTTTGAACCGGCCAAGTCGTTGGCAACTGTCCCGCTCGGCTCACCCAAGCGCCAGAAGAACCCAGCCGAGTCATCGAGCACACGCATGCCGTATGCGCTGACGTTCGTCGTCGAAACCGTTACGTCGGTCCAATCGCTCACAACCGAATTACCGAACGGGTCGGTCACCTTGACGAGGTAGCGGTACGTCTGGCCACCCGTAACGCTCGCGTCCTTGAAAGTGATCGTTGGGCGTGTGAAGAAGTTCGACTTCACCGTTGTCGTGTAGATCGGATTAGCCGTCCCCTGGCGGTACACCTGGTACGTCAGGTTCTCGTTGTCCATATCGTAGTTGGCCGCGATTGTTCCGCGAATCAAACCACTAGCCGGAGAAGTCAGAGTGGGCTTGTAGTTAGCGCCACTCAGTTTGGGTCCGGACTTGTTGGGCGCAAGGTCCTTGCGGGCAAAGCGCACGAGGCCCTGTTGACCAATGTTGTTGACCTTCGGGAATTCGCCGCCAAGCACGAGGTAGTCCGAGTTTCCGGAGATGCTCCATGCGGCTTGGCTCTGACCCGTGAAGGTGCCAGCATCCAATTCCGGGTACCAGGTCAAGGGACTTGGAGCGGGCACCCCGCCAAAGTTGTAGTAGCCGCCAACGGTCTCGGCTTTGTTGACCTGGGTCGCGTTCTCAGTGAAGGCGGTGGCCCGGTGGAAAGTCCATGGATCAGTCTGCGGGAAGCCGTTGATGTTGGTGCAGTGGTGAGCGTGACCAACCGAGTAGGCGGCGCCGTTCATCGCATACGTCGAGTAGGTGTCACCATGGCAGGACTCGACCCACCTGATGGCACCGGTCGTCGGCTCAGCGGAAAACGTTCCCTCAAGGTTGCCCATCGGAATGCCCGCTTCCGAGCCGAACACGTACCCAGTCCCGTAGACGGCGTTATCACTTGCCGACAGACTCGTGATGGCAGCCTTAGTGCCGGCGTTCTTGATGAGGTTGGAAGCGTCCCACTGCACCGTTGAGCCAGTCGATGGGTCAACCGCACCAAGCCCGTAGACGGTGGCGCCATTGAACGTCGTGTAGTTACCGCCAACGACGAGCTTCGACTTGTCAGGGGTCAGTGCAAGCGCGGTGACCTGGTTACCACCGCCGGAAGCAGTCGGCGCCCAGTCGAGCACTGCGCCGTTCGACGCCTTGATGGCGGCCAGACGGGTGCGAGTGACTCCACTAACGTTCGTGAAGCTGCCGCCAAAGTAGACAGTGTCGTTCGTGGCAACGACCGCCTTCACGCGAGCATTGAAGCCTGGTGAGAACGAGGCGATGACCGAACCGTTGCTCGGGTTCAGTGCCACCGCACGGTATTTGTTGGACCCGTTGACATTCGTGAAGTCACCCACCGCATAAAGACGACTTCCGTCTGGCGAGGCCGCCAGGCTCTGGACCTGACCGTTGACAGTCGGCGCGAATGAGTTGACCAGTTCACCAGTGGTGATGTCATACGCCAAGATGTACGAACGCGGCGTCGTATTGGTCCCCGGAGCGGCACCTGCCGGACGTGCAGTGGTGAAGTTACCGCCCACGTAGACCGTGTTACCAATGACCACCTGAGACCACACCACGCCGTCGACCTGAACGGTCGGCAGCGGATCGTTGCTCACGGTCGCGGGTTCTGGCGGCGTAGGTGCCGTGTCGGCGAACGCCGCATCTGGCAGGACGCCAAAAGTCAGACCCGCTGCAACAGCCACAGTGGAAGCGACAACGCGAAATGAACGCTTAGAAAGCAAGCCCAAGTCAAACAAGATATTCCCCCGTTAATACAAGACCATCTAGGTCCCCCGCGGAGTCCGACGCGCGAATTAGCCCGCTGGTTCCTCGGAGCAGATAGCCTTCCCCTCATCTAGTTTCGCACACTGGGTCACAGACGTGTCAAGCATCCTGATCGCGATATGAGGGTGGAAGTCGTGTTCCGCCCGTCACAACTACCGGTCAAACCCACTGAAACCACTGCGCTTTCAAGATTTGGTCACTGATTGCGACTCAGTGCCACTCACAAGGGAACGCCGCCGCCTAGCCCAACGTCCGATTAGGAAGTGCACCGAACTTGGAGCACCGCGCGGAAGACGCGAGATCGTCGCGACGACTGTCGAATCCGCGAACGTACATCGGGGGAAATACGTTGAACAGTCACAAGCTGCGTAAACCAATTGCCATCTCTGCCGCCGCCAGCATCGCTGTATTGGCGCTGGCCGGGTGCTCAAGTTCTGCTTCGGGCCCAACAAACGAGGCGACTCCGGAGGTCACGTCTTCAACGGGCGGCGCTGAGACGTCCGGCACGGGTCAACAGACGTTGGCACCCGCTGGGTTCAATAAGCCGGTGGCATATCCGAGTGGCGTCACCGTGAGCGTGGTGAAGGCAGAGCGTGTGACGGTTGCGGCTCAAGGCCCGGGCGAAGTGAGCGGCGCTGGCGTTCGCTTCAACGTGAAAGTCACGAACAACTCCGGTTCGAAGATCGACCTGAACAACGTCGCCATCAACGCCTTCTACGGGACAGCAAAGACGCCGGCAAGCCCAGCGCCCAGCTCCGCGCCACCGTTTTCCGGTTCACTCAACAATGGCTCAGGCGTTGAGGCCAGCTACGTCTTTGTCATGCCGCAGTCCGCGAACCCAGTCGAAATGCAGTTCAGCTACGCGACGACCCAGCCGGTCGCGATCTTCGTGGGCAAGGTCTAGCCACCGGTCTAACCAGCGACGGGGAATGCCGCAAGGTCTCCGAAGCTCGCAACCGCCGGGGAATTACCCGTGGTGTTCGAGGTGTACGCCTGTAGGCCAATGCCACCAGGCACCTGCAGCGCGAGCGTGGAATCCGAGCCTTGATACGTCCAGGTTGTCGGCTCGGCGTCGGATGCTCGCCGGACTTTCCCCTTGAGAGCGGTGGGTCCAAACCCGAACACCTGCAGGCGCACCTTCAGCGCGTCGTTTGAGTTGTACGTCAGGCCTGGGACCCGGCCGCCGCCAACTGTGGTTTCAACGCCGTCGACGAACCGAACCAAGGTCGAAGTCACATCTCCGTTGGTGAAGAACCGGACTTTCGCCCGGTAGTCGCTAGTCGCATTTGTCCGTCGGCCAAGCACCGAGATATACGTACTGCCCGCATCAGGCCGGTTAGCAGCAAGTTTGACGGTGACATCGGCCGAAGTGGTACTCACGGCGTTCAGCGCCGCAGTTCGGGTATTTCCCAATGGAGCCGTCATCGTCGCCGACCCAGCCGAAACGGAGAAGTTGGCCAGTGTGCCCGGGAGACTCCACGCGTCACCTGATAAGTGCCCGCTGCCTCTAAGCCGTGACTGACTGCCTTCCCTGAACCACAGACCCATACCCATGCGTTTACCAGCGAGATTCGTGGCCTGTTAGCCGCGTCACATCGCCGAGCTACCGGCGAAGTCCTACCTACGCAACTGACGCTGCCGCAGGGTGCTGATCACTTTCCGATGTTGGTGCCGTTCAGGTCCCTCGATTGACCGTGATCGCCTGCCCAGTGTCCTCCCAGACATTCCCGATTGGAGCCAAGTCCGACGTACCGGAATTGTGGATGATCGCGCATCCAACAATGCGCTGGGAGCGACCAAACCGATTGCCATTCGCCTGCATTCCGGTCTTGTACGCGCCGTTCGATGAGTAGTTCAGGCTGCATCCGCCACCGTCAACCCAGTTGTTGTTGATCCACAGGTCCGTTGTCGCTCCGTTGTCCTGATTGATCATCACTGCGGCGTTGAATGCCCCCTGAAGTGTGTTGCCGATGATCCGATGGCCCATGCCGCTGAGGACCTGAATTGCGTCGTCGTGAGATGGACCGCCACCTTGATTGGGATCGGAGGCGAAGTGCTGGAAGTGATGGAGGTAGGAGGACTCGATTCGAACCCCGCTGCCATAGATAGAAACCCCGTCGACGGTGCCGGAGATGTTTACCCGCCTGAGAGTTCCGGGCTGATTGACCTTCACCGCGTCGAAGTAAGGGCTGGGATTCGTCGGCACCAAGGTCGAGTCCTCAATGAGGAAGTTCGACGCACCGGCCGTTGCGATCATCACCAATCCAGTCCCGACAGTCGGCGCGGCTCCACCACGAATCATTGAGCGACGAATAGTGACGTTGGGGGCCTTCACCCGAACGACACCTCGAATATCCAGGCCGTCAATCACCGCACCTGCGGTGGTGATCGTGAGGTCACCGTTGTGGACCGCCAGCGCTGTTCCGGCCGGAACGCCGGTGTTGGCTTGATTCGGGCTCGTTGCAGTCGGCGTCGTCGGCGTTGGAGTTGCGGTTGGCGTTGGGGTTGGCGTTGGAGTTGCGGTTGGCGTTGGGGTTGGCGTTGGGGTTGGCGTTGGGGTCGGCGCCATCGATGCGACCGACACATCATCGATGAGGATGCTGAGCGAGTTCGTACCTCCACCCAGGTATCCCCACACACCAAATCGCCCAGCACTTGGCAGTTGAGTCGATGTCGCGGCCAACTGCCAAGCAGTGGGTTCGGCGCTACCCTTCAGCCAGGCCTTCACGCGCAGTGCTGAACCTTCAGCCTGAGACCGCAACAGAATCCGGGAGTTCGCTGTCGCTTGGAAGCCAAGGGTGGCATCCGCCCCGATCGATGAAGCCGCTCCAGCAGCATCTACGTAACGCAGGCCAAGGTAGACCGTCCTGTTCGGCATGATCCTCAGCCTGGGCGCGTAGTACGCGCCGGATGAAGTCGCCCGGACCATTTGACTGACATACACACTCCCAGCCGTTGGCAATGCTGTCAGGGCGAAACTCGTCGTCGCGTCAACGTCACGAACGTCGGCAGGGCCGACAAGTCCACTGCGCGACACAGACGCCGACAGCGCCATCACTGCTTGGGAACCATCAACCTGAAGTCCCGTGGTCTGGTTGTGGGTATATGCGCCGCCCACCAAAGCGATTCCAAAACCGGCACTACTTATCCGGGAGAAATCGTCAGAAACAAACGGCGTTGCCGCTGTCGCCGAGGGTACGGCGGCACCGGACACTCCCAGCAAGGCGATGAGCCCAACGACGACTCCAAGACTGAGTACCGCGGGCAGTGACCGTGTGCGCATGCGGGGAAACTAGCGAGACAAGACAGCCACGCGTCAGCTCTCTGAGGGAAAACCCACCGACTGCGAGATAGGCCACACCTGGTGGTTCAAACGAGGCCGAATCTTTACCGAATACACGCCTTTTCAACGCGCGCCAACATCACGGCGACCCGTATGGAAGGCCGAGGATCATCGCCCGACGCTCACTTTGACGGCTCCGCCGTTGTCGAGCCACACGTTGTTACTCACCTGCAACGGCGACTTGCGCTTGGACCTGATGATCGCGCAACCTCTGACCCGCTGAGCTCGGCCAAAGTGATTGGCTGCAACCACCAGCCCAGCTTTGGCCTTGCCGTCGGATCCGAAGTTCACGCTGCAGCCGCCATGGTCGATCCAATTGCCAACGATCTGAAGATCTCCCGTCGTTCCGCGGTCCTGCGTAACCATGACCGCCGCGTTGTAGGCACCTTCAAGCGTGTTTCCAACAACCCGGTGACCACGACCGGACAAGATCTGGATCGCGTCGTCGTGGGACGCCTTGCCGCGATGGTTGGGGTCAGAGCGGTAGTGGCGGAAACCGTGGAGGTACGAACCTTCGACGCGCACTCGGTTGCCGTAGATGAGAACGCCATCGACCGTCCCCGAAATGTTGAGTCGGCGGAATGTGCCGGGCCGGTTGACTTTCACCGCGTCATAGTTGACGGAAGCCCGAGTTGGCCTGATCGTCACATCCTCGACTGTGAAGTTGCGTGCGCGTTTGTCGGTGATCGCCAGAAGCCCCACACTGCGTCTTGGTCTGCCAGCACCACGAATCACGGTTCGTCGAACCGTCACGTTTGGCGCGGCGATCACGATTCGGCCGCGTACATCGAGTCCGTCGACCACCGCACCGGCCGTGCGGATGGTCAGGTTCCCGTTGTGCAGACGCAAACCGGTGCCTGCCGGAACGCCAGTGTTGGAAGGGCCAGGCCGCTCATCGGAGTACGGCCCAGGTGTCGCTGCCGGGATTGCGGCAACGCTGACATTCGCGTTTGGCAACTCAACAGCGACGATTGCTGCACCGACGACTGCTACGCAAACGGCGATTTGGCGCTTACGTCGGGAGCTCACGTTTCGCAACGTAGCGATCGCAGACGTTGTGCGCGCGCCAGCGGATCGAAGTCTTGGCCAAGAGTCAGGCAGCTATCTGGGAGCGTTGTTCAACTAGCTCCCTTTCTTGATTCCGGCGGGTTGTCCGTTGTCGTCCCACACGTTGCCGACGGGAACCAGATCCGACATCGCCGCGTTGTGAATGATCGCGCACCCACTCACCCGCTGCGCGCGACCGAACCGGTTG
>WBZO01001422.1_pt1 | contig 37603 bp, 34 predicted proteins | sample 5204261 | NCBI WGS metagenome assembly WBZO01 (sample SAMN12412400, study PRJNA552823) | activated sludge metagenome | isolation source: activated sludge from anammox sidestream of wastewater treatment plant... | place: USA: North Carolina | collected 2017-09
CGCGTGTGAGGAGACGAGCGACGCTGGAGCCGTGCGTTCCCGCTCGCGAGCTGAGGCGATCGGACCGGATTGTGTCGCGGCCATGGTCAACACGAGCACGGGTACGCCCGCGAGCGGCAGGAGAGCTCGTCGCATGACTGTTCCTCGTTTCTGATGAAAGGTGTGCCGGTGCCTGCCGCTCGACGCGGGCAGGCGCAACGGCACCGTTACGCGATCCGGTGATGTCGCACGGGAACCGGTGCCGTCTCCTCGCCGACGGCCGCATCGCGTACTTCGGTGAGGCGCGCCAGCGTGAACGCGCCGATCGACAGCACGACGTCGCGAACCGCAATGTCGAAGTGGCCGCCGAGCGTCAGATCGATCGCCACGAGCAGCAGCCACGCGCTGGCAACGTAGGCGCCGACGACCGGGAGCGCCGTCAGAATGCCGATGCCGACCGCGAGCTCGATGACGCCGACGATCCGCATGAAGAGGTCGGGCGAGAACGGCAGCAGGTGAGCCGCCACTGGGCTGAGGTAGGTGCTCCAAGCGACCAGGATATTGAAGAACTTGTCGATGCCCGCCAGCGTCGCCATCAGGCCGATCGCGATGCGCATGGCTTGTGCCGGAGTCTGAAGTCGAGGGTCCATATGTGCCTCCTACCCCAATGGAGTCCCCGCTGGCCAAAAGGTCACCGCCGGAGCCGGTGTCACCTTTGCGCCTCCAGTTACTCTGTATGTAGTGGACCCTGCGCGTCGGCAGCGATCCGGGGTCTGCCTGCGGGGAGAGGAGACGGAACGATGTATCTGGTGAGCGCGCCGGTTCTGGAAGAGTGGACCGCTCTATCCGACGAGCAGCTCGTCGGGAGGATCGTGGCTGGGCAGACCGCGCTGTTCGAGGTCCTGATGCGGCGCCACAACGAGCGCTTGTACCGGGCCGCGCGATCGATCGTCAAGGACGAGAGCGAGGCCGAAGACGTGATGCAGCAGGCCTACGTGAACGCCTACGCGCACCTGCGGCAGTTCGACGGGCGAGCCCGCTTCTCGACCTGGCTCACCCGCATTGCCGTCCACGAGGCGCTGGCGCGCGCACGCCGGCGCGGCCGGTACACAGACATGGACCTGGAGCACCCGTCCACTCCCACCCTGGCGGCTTCGATGACGACTCCTCTGAACCCCGAACGGCTGGCCTTCTCGCGCGAGCTCGGCGCGTTGATGGAATCGGCCATCGATCGCTTGCCGGACGGCGCCCGCGAAGTGTTCGTGCTGAGGCTGGTCGAAGGCATGAGCACCGAGGAGGTCGCCGCCGCGCTCGACGTGAACGAGGCGGTGGTCAAGACGCGGTTGTCGCGAGCTCGTGCCGCGGTGCGCCGCGAGCTCGCCGCCCGGGCCGAAGTCGCCGCGGCGAACACGTTCCGCTTCCTGCGCCCACGCTGCGATCGCGTCGTCGCTGCGGTCCTGGCGCGCATCCTGTAAGCGCGATCGACCAGCCCGATGCGCCGCCGCGCAGCCGGGCCACGACGCGTCTACTTCACCGTTTCCAATGCGGTGGCGGTGATGGTGGGCATGCCGTCCCTGAGGCTGACAGGACCCATCACGCGAACGCGCTGCGTGATGAAGGGGGCGATCTTCGCGTTGTTGTCCGCCACCCAGGGGCCGGCGATCTCGTACGTCCGCCCTTCGGCCGTGAGGATCCCGACCGGCATCCCCGTGTATTTCACGCAGGCCCAGGCGCACTCCTGGGATCCGCCGTGGTGCATGCCGGTGTCATTCTGGTCCTGCGTGTAGCAGTACAGGTCGATCAACGTGCCGGTCACGGTGATCGTCTCCGCCTGGCTCGACGTGGCGACGACCAACATAGCGACGACCGCCAGCCCCAGCACCGCGCCGCTCACCCATGTCAGCGGTGTCAGCTTTCGCATGGTCTGCTCCTCGATCTCCGGAATGGTGCGTTTGCGTCACTCGCGCGACGGTCTGGTTGCTACAGCGGCTGCGGATGGCCAAAGGTCGCCAGCGTCTGCATCGCCTCGGCGAAATCCTCGACCTCGCGCAGGTTCGTCCAGACCTCGCGCGCGCGATCGCGCTGCTGTGGCGCGACACCCTTGAAGTCGCACACGCGGTTGAACTTCGCGACGATCTCGTCCATCGTCAGCCTGTGATCCGGCGTCGGCTTGGAGAGGATTTCGCCGGCGGGTGCCCGCCGCCGGCCGCCCTGCGTATTCCAGGTCCGCTCCTCGCCCGACTTCTTGCGAATCACCGTTTGTGCCGGGGCGTTGCCGCTGAAGCCGTGTCCGTACGACATCGTGATCCGCTGCATCAGCTGCAGGCACTTGGGATCGCGATACTTCGCTTCGGTGAACGAATCGAGATAGATCTCGCCGTCCATCAGTGCGCGCGCGAGGATGTAGGGCATGCTGTGGTCGGCGGTCTCGCGATTCCACGGGTCCCACATCGGAGGCGACGCGATCTCTCCCCACGCGCCCAGCGTGTGGTGAATCGACTCGATCTCGTCGACGCTGGTCCAGGCGCGCATCTCGGGCACGTGATCGAGGGTCGCCTGCGACGAACCCTCGGACGGATATCGCTTGAATCCCATGCGGTGAATCGCCAGGCGCCCATCGTTGAAGGCTGGCAGTTTCACGTCGGTCCGCCCCCGCAACGACCACAGCGCCCCTTCTCCTTCGAACGGCTGCGGTGGACCGGTGATGCCTTCTCGTGCCAGCAGCGCGCCCCAGACGCCGCACTTGAGCGGTTCGGCGCTGCGCAATCCCTTCCACATCGACATCGCGCCTTCGCCCTTGTTCAGCGTGACGTGCGGCGTGATCGCCATGGTCAGCGCGTTCGCGAGCTCGTCCTCCGAGAGCCCCATCAGCTTTCCGGCGACCATCGCTCCGCAGCCGGTCTCGCCGCCGGTGCCCTGCGCCGCGCGCAGCTCGTACGCAAGCGCCACGGCGTTGAGGACCTCGAGTCCGCTTTTGTGCAGCGCCTCCCCCATGGACAACGCCGCGGGGATCATGTCGCTCACGTGCGACCCTGGTCCCAGATCGTTGAAGTCAGTGGCCCGAATGAGCACGCTGTTGAGGAACGACGCCATCTCGGGCGAGGTGGGCAGGCCGTAACCGAGCACGGTGCACTTCAGGGTGCCGGGGAGCACCTGCCTGGCCAGGCGCATCGTGCGCCGGACATGTGCTTCTTCGAAGCCGGCGACCAGAGAGGCCATCGCGTCGAGCATGATCTTGTTCAGCACGGCGATGTCGGCATCGGTCAGGTTCTTCTCGGAGAAGCCGCGCACGTACTGGACAATCTGGCGCGAGCTCTCGTCCATGGGGCCGTTGCCCTGCCGCTTCGCGTCGTAGACGTAACCGGCGCGTGTACGGACCGGCGGCGGCCATGCGGCGCCCTCTTTGCCGATGTCCTGAGCGCTGGTGGTGCGAGACGCGCCAACCGCGGAGATGACTGCCGCGGCACCGAGCCTCATGACGTCACGGCGATTCGGACGCAGCGGTGAGGAGCGAGACGTCTCGTCGGGCGTGTCCTCCGGGCGATTATCGTGCTGCATGAGTGCCTCCCAAGTGATTCGCTGAGATCGTCAGACGTGCACGCCTAGACGCTCGGCTGTGTCGGTGACGAGCGACCACAATTCGTCGACCCATCCTGGACGCTCGGCGCGCTCGAGCCCCAGCCCGCCGGCGAGAATCGACTCACGATCGCTGTCCGCCGACAGGGCGAGGTGCAGCGCCGTTCCGAGATCGACCATCGCCTCGCTGAGCCCCGACTCCCGCAGCCGCTGCGCCATGCCGACGGTTGCGCCATCGGTGACGTCTTTCAGCGGCGCGAAGATCGGTACCAGCACCGCGGGATCGTCGTGCGCGCGCCTGCAGGCCTCGGCCGACGTCGAGTTGTAGCTGCGGCAGACGAGCGGACGTACTTCGTAGACCGAGCAGAGGTCGTCCATCAGTAAGGGGCAGGGAACCGATTCGCTTCGCGGCTGGTGCAGATCGCGTCCGTCGACCTGGCCGGCGTATCGCGCCGCGCGATCCCGAAGCGCCGCAACCATGCCTTCGTCGAAATGCTGGCGCACGTAGCCGAGGATGCGAACGAGCTCGGGAACCGCGATGAGGACGCCCGGCTTGCGGCAGCAGTACGAACAGGCCTTCTGGCATTTCAGTGGCGGACGGTAATCCTCCCGGACGATCTTCATCGCGTCATCGGTGAACGCGGCGACGTCAGCCGCAGCCGCGATCACCGACTCTGCGCCGGCGCTGGCACGCAATGCATCACCGGTCAGGTCGCGCGCCGCAAGGCGGCTCGGAAGAAAGATCTCGAGTCGCTCTCGATATCCGGCGCACTCGGCTTCGAGGGCGGCCGCCGTCGAAACATCGAGGGGAGCCATTTACCCGGACACGGCCGTCAGCTGGCTGGCGGTGAGAATCCGCACGCCGTCTCTCTCGACGACCTCGCCGGTGGCGGTCACCATGCGGCCTATCAACGGCACGACGCTGGCGTTGTTCTCGCCGAGCGCCGGTCCGGCAAGCTGGTAGACCTTGCCGGCCGCGGTGAGCACGCCAGGCGGGTTTCCTTCCCATTTGATGTCGGCTAACGCGCACACGTAGCCGGCTTCGCCAACGTTTCTCGTGCTCTGGATATAGCACCACACCGAGATCAGCTCGCCGGTGATTGTCTCGGGGCCCGCTCCGGCCGCCGCCGATGTGCCCGCGAAGGGGCTTGCCAGGTTGGCCATGAATGCTCGCATCGTTTCTCTCGTCATCGGCCTCACCCTCACGCCGTCAGCGGACGCGGCTGCCCGAACGTCGCCAGCGTCTGGATCGCTTCGTTGATGTCCTTCACGTCGCGCAGGTTGCCCCACGCGCGCCTGGCACGTTCCCGTTGCGCCTCGTCGAGCTTCGCGTACGCGGCAGCCCGATTGAACTTCTCGAGCGTCTCCTGTTCCGTGAAGTGGGGGTACTCCGCGAACCCGAGGCTGCGCGCGCCGTCATAGGTGTCCCAGACGCGGGTCTCGCCGTTCTTCTTGCGGATGATGATGCGCGCCGGTCCAAGTCCGACCCATTCGCGAACCTCAGTGCACACCATCTTGTTCATCAGCGCGCGTGCGGCCGGATCCATGAACTTCGCTTCGGTATACGAATCGGCGTAGATGTCGCCGTCGAGGAAGGCTCGCGCGAATATGTACGGCATGCTGTGGTCCGCCGTCTCGCGATTGCGCGGATCCCACTTCGGCGCCTCGCCGATCTCGCCGAATCCCGACGTGTTCATGTAGTAGTCGATCGACTCGATCTCATCGGGTGCGGCCCACGCGCGCATTTCCGGAATCAGCAGCAGCGTGCCTTGTGATGACGCCTCCGCCGGACGGCGCTTGAACCAGTTCCGCTCGATCGCCATGCCTGCCGACCGGACCGGCATGGTGAAATCACGGCCGCGTCCGTTTCTCGACCACAGGGCGCCTCGCCCCTCGAAGGGCTGTGGGGGGCCGGTCATCCCCTCGCGAGCGAGGAGCGCCGCCCACATGCCGCACTTCATCGCTTCGGCACTGCGGACGCCCTTCCACATCGACATCGCGCCGACGCCCTTGTTCAACGCGACGTGCGGCGTCAGCGCGATGGTGAGCGCGTTGGCAAGCCGGTCTTCATCGAGCTTCATCAGCTTGCCGGCCGCCATCGCCGCAGCGACCGATTCGCCGCCGGCAGGCGCGGCCTTCACCTCGTAGCCGATCACGATTGCCGCCATCACCTCCGCGCCGCTGGAGTGCAGTGCTTCGCCCATGGCGAGCGCCGCTGGAATCAGGTCGCTGTCGTGTCCGCCTTCGCCGTTGTCGTTGAAATCTGTTGCGCGGACCATGCAGGCATTCGCGAAGGTGGCCAGCTCCGGCGTGGTACTGATTCCGTAGCCGAGCACCGTTGATTTGAGACCGACAGGCGATGCCATCTGGCTCATACGGGCGGCGATACGGACCGGTTCCTCCTCGAAGCCGGTCAGGATGGCGGCAATCGAATCCAGCATGGTTCGATTGACGGCGCGAACCGTGGCGTCGGTCATCCGGGCCGCATCGTACTGCGCGACGAACTCCACGACTCTTCGCGTCGTGTCGTCCATCGGCCCGTTGTGCCCCAATCGATTGGCGGTGTAGCGATAGCCGGGACCGACGCGCACCTTCAGCTGCTCCGGCGGTGGCATCGATCCTTTCGGAGGCGGCGGACCGGCTGGCTCACGCCGCTCCTGCGCCGCGAGCCGCGCTCCTGACGCGGCAGCCACAACCACTGCCGCTCCCAGCTTCATCGCATCGCGACGATTCAGCCCGCCGTCGGACGATTCGCCCGGGTGTTCGTCGAGGTCGCGATTCTGGTGCATGGTGTTCTCCTGCGAATGTGACCGTTTCGCGGCCGCGCAGGCCAGTCGCGAACGGCATCGAGCGTATTCCGGCGATGGCCGACCTGTTGTCGCACCTTGTCGCGCCGATGCGTTCAGGACCGCGCGCTACCGGTGCGTGGGCGTGCCCGCCAGGTCGTTCGCCGAAATCGTCGTGAAGCCATCGCGCGCGCCGACATCGCCTTCGATGGTCACGACGGTCCCCATATGCGCGATCAGCTTCTCGTTCTTGTTGGCGGCGAGCCCGCCGACGATCTCGAAGACCTGTCCATCGGCCGTGAGAAGGCCCACCTGAAAGCCTTCTTTGGCACAGGCCCGAGCGCAGGCATATCCGCGGCCGGTGTGGGTCTGCGTGGTGTTCTTCCGATCGAGCATGTAGCACGCAAGGTCGATCACCTGCCCGGTCACCGTCTGGACGGCGGCGGCACGAGGTGCGATCGACGTCGCCATCGCCGTCAGCAGGGTCAGAACAATCGCTCGGCTTCGCATGTGGCCTCCGTTCAGAACGCCTGCGGCCTGCCGAAGGTCTGCAGCGTCCCGATCGCCTCGCTGATGTCGGACACCGACCGCAGGTCGCCCCAGGCGGCTCGGGCTCGATCCCGCTGCGCATCGGCGACATGCATGAACGCGCAGACGCGGTCGAACTTGCGGCTGATCTCCTCGTCGGTCATCGGAGTGTTGACGTCACCCGCCGCTGCCGTGCGTACGCCGTTGAACGAATCCCAGGTGCGCTCTTCGCCGGACTTCTTGCGGATGGTGATGCGCGCCGGAGCGTTGCCGGTCCAATCCGGTTGTGGATAGAACGTCATCCTGGCCATCAGATCTCGGGCGGCCGGATCCATGAACTTCTCCCGCGTGAAGGCGTCGAGATAGATGTCGCCGTCCATCAACGCCCGCGCGAGCATGTAGGGCATGCTGTGATCCGCGGTCTCACGGTTGCGCGGGTCGAATTTGGGCGGGTCAGCAATCTCCTGCCAGCCGCTGAAGGGCATCTCGTAGCGAATCGATTCGATGTCGCCCGGCCGCGTCCACTGCCGCATCTGCGGCACCAGCTCCAGGGCGGCCTGCGACGAGCCTTCGGTGGGGGTCCGTTTGGTCCCCATCTTCTGAATGCTCATCATGCCGTCGCTGTTGGCCGGCAGGCGCAGTTCCCTGAACGCACCCACATGATCAAAGAAGCCGTTGCGGCCTTCGAACGGCATGCTCGGCCCGGTCATCCCTTCGCGGGCCATGATTGCGGCCCACACGCCGTGCCGAACGTTCTCCGAGGCGCGGCATGCCTTCCAGTGCGACAGCGCGCCGGTATGGGTCACGCTCATGGGCATGTGCGGGACGATGGCCAGTGACAGGGCGTTGGCAAGTTGATCCTCGTCCAGCTTCATCAGCTTGCCGGCGGCCATGGCGGTCGCAGGCAGGTATACCCAGTCGTCCCAACCGCCGCCGTTGATGCCGCCGGGAGGGCCGACACGTCCCGCCTGCGCCAGCGCACCGGCAATCTCGTACGCGAGCACGACTGCCACCATCACCTGCGGCCCGGTAGCATGAACGGCCTCGCCGACTGCGAGCACGCCCGCGATGTTGTCGCTGGTGTGATTGCCCGGTCCGATGTCGTTGAAATCGGCGTAGCGGGCCATCGTGCCGTTGGCAAAGGTCGCCAGGTCCGGCGACGTCGTGAGCCCGTAGCCCATCACCGTCGATTTCAGGTCGCAGTGATACATCCGCGCCAGCTTCGCGCAGATGCGGGCTGGCTCCGACTCGAAGCCGCTGATCAGGCAGGCCATGGTGTCGACCATGGTGCGGTTGACCGTGTGTTCGACCGCCGGTGCCAGAACGGACTCGGTCATCGCGCTCACGTACTGCACGATCTGACGGGTCGGTCCATCCATCGGTCCGTTGCCGGACGCGCGATTGGCGTCGTTGATCCAGCCGACCCGCGTGAACGGCACGATGCCTGCCGGCCGATCGGCCGGCAGCGATGGCGGCGGGCCGGACTGCGCACGCAGGATCGGAGCTCCGAGCGCGCCCGCCACCGTGCCGATTCCGATTCGGATGAGGTCGCGCCGCCCCAGTTCACGTCCGCAAGGCCCACCGGATTGCGCCATCGTCTCCTCCAGCAACAGGCTTGGCTGCGCTTGAATTTTGCGAGGCGGAGACTATCATCGGCACCGAACCGGCTTTGTCGCACCTTGTCGCGTCTCGCGCTCACGTTCCTGAAGATCTGTCATAAGAGCCTCAGGGCACAGTCGGCGTTTTACAAGCCAGCAGTCGCTGCGTGACAGGACACACACGCGGCCGTCGGATCGTGCGGAAGACCATGCGAATACTCGCAGTCGTGTTGTCGATGGCCGGCATGGCGATCGGAACGGCGTGCGTCGATGGCACGCCGATTCGCGCCGAACGCGCCCGCCGCGTCGTGCGTCTCGTGAGAACGGTGGAAACGTCGATGAGCGTTCCGCTGGCGCAGGAGTACGCGCGCACGATGCCGGACGTGGACGTGCAGTTCGTCGATGGCGGCGGCACGGGTGGCACCGTCTCCGCGATTCAGCGCGGAGATGCAGACCTCGGGTTCATCCTCGCCGACGTCGCCTACTTCGCCAATGCCGACGCGCAGCGTCGCCACGATGCGCGGGCCGAGATTCGCGGCATCGCGGCGCTGCAGACCGCGCCCGTCCACCTCGTCGCGCGCAGCGGTATTCTGCCGTCGCAGGTCATGCAGCTGCAGCCGCTGCGCATCGGGGTCAACTCTGCGTTCTCGAGCCAGTTCATCCTCGCCAGGCTGGTGCTCGGCGCCTACGGCATCAGTGAAAACGCCCACCCGCCGCAGTTCACGGCTGCCGATCTCGCATCGGCATTGAAGGAAGGTGCGGTGGATGCGGTGTTCGTCACGGCCAACTATCCGGCACGGTCGGTCGCGGCCGCCACGGCAGCCGGCGCGCGTCTGCTGCCGATGGACGATACGGTGGCCGAGAAGCTTCGGCGGACGTATCCGTTCGTCCACCGCATCAGCATTCCCGCCCACACCTATCAAGGGCAGGAGCGATCGGTGCGCACCATCGGAGTGGACCGGCTGCTGGTGTGCCGCAGCGATCTGGACGATGCGCTGGTGCACGAGCTCACGCGTCACTTCATCGAGGCACTGCCGGAAATCTTTCGTCCGCTGCGGTCTTCGGCGCGGCTGATGGATCTCGACTCCGCCTCGGCCACGCCCATCCCGTTGCATCCCGGGGCCGCACAGTACTACCGCGAACGGGAGCTGGCGCCATGAGCGTGCGGCTGATGCAGATGCTGACCGGCAGGCGCGCCGGCTGGCTGGCCGGTAGCGTCGTCATATCGGTTCTGATCCTGGCGGTCGTCGGTTATCGGGCCATTGCCGCGTGGCAACTGAGCGCCAGCCTGCTGGCGCAGCGCCGAGCCGACGCGGCCGCCGAGCAGCTGCTCACGGCGATTACGCGAGACATGCGCGGCGTGCAGGCGTCGGTGCTCGCCGCATTGACGCTCGACCAGGACACGCCGGACATGCCGCTCGATTTGAGCGCGGTCGGCAGCGCCTTCGCCCGCTATCCGTACGTGGAGATCTTCTTCGCCGCGGTGCGCCCGGAGAAGCATCCGACGCTGACCTACTACAGCCGGACCGACCGGGCGCCGACCTGGATGCCCTGGCCCGACGAAGAGGTGTTGTTTCCGGTGGCCCCGGGACGCTCCGAGGCCATCGACCTCGTGCTCATGCCGCCCATCTCCCGAAGCGCCGTGGAAGGGCGCAAGTTCGCGACGTTCGACACTGTGCTGAACGGCGTTCCCTATCAGGTGGTGGCGTTTCTGCGGTACGCGGACACCTCACGGGAGGAGGTGTCGTCCATCGTGGGCTTCGCGGTGAATCTCGATTGGGTGCGGGCGCACTACTTCCGAGACATCGTGGGTCAGATCCTGCGTATGCAAGGCGCCGATCCCGGGCTGTCACTGCGGATCGCGGATGCAGACGGCCACACGATCGTCGCGACAGGCCCCTTCGATGAAGGGCCGTCGAGCCGGCGCGGCTTCCCGCTGCTGTTCTTCAACCCGAGCCTCGTCGCGCTGGATCCGCCACAGAACCTCACGCACGTGCTGTGGAGTGCCGAGGCCGACACGTCGGGTGACCGCGCTCTCATCGCCGCCCGCGACGGCGCGCGCCGCACGATGAGCATCGCGGCCGCGAGCGCTGTCGTGCTCGCGATCGGGTTCGCGTTAGCCCTCCAGGCGGTTCGCACCAACGCGCGGTTGACCACGATGAAGAGCGAGTTCGTCTCGGCGGTGACTCACGAGCTCAAGACGCCGATCGCGACGATACGGGCCGCGAGCGAAACGCTCGCCGCCGGGCGCCCCCTGGATCCCGAGCGATCGCGCCAGTACGCGCTGCTGGCGGTTCGAGAGTCGAAGCGGTTGACCCGGCTCATCGACAACCTGCTCGCCTACGCGCGGATCACGGACCTCACCGAGGCGTACTCCTTCGAGCTCCTGAACGCGGAATCGCTGATACGTCATGTCGTGCAGGAGTTCCATTCGCAGCTGACCGCCGCGGGCTTCACGGTCACCATCACCGCCCCGCCCTCGTTGCCGCCCATCCGTGCCGATCGACCGGCGATGTCGCTCGCTCTCGGCAACCTGGTCGACAACGCGATCCGCTACTCGGCGGAACAACGCATCTTGGCGATCTCGGCGTACCTCGAGGCGTCCCACGTCGTGATCGCCGTCGCCGACTCCGGCGTCGGAATTCCCGCTCACGAGCTGTCACGTGTGACCCAGCGCTTCTTCCGGGGCGAAGGTGCAGTCGCAGGAGGCAGCGGCCTCGGTCTTGCCATCGTTCAACGCATCGTCACGGATCACGCCGGACACCTGTCGATCTCCAGTCAGCAGGGTTCTGGCACCACCGTTACTCTGAGGCTGCCGCATGCGGGGGTGGAGCGTGAAACAGCGCATTCTGATAGTTGAAGACGATGTCGGACTCGCAGGGGTACTGACGGACAACCTTGGCTTCGAGGGTTTCGCCGTGCAGGCGGTGAACGACGGCATCAAGGCGGTCAGCGTCGCTCGCTCGTTTGCGCCGGATCTGGCGATTGTCGACGTGATGGTGCCGGGGAAGAACGGTTTCGACCTCTGCCGCCTCTGGCGAGAGGGACGCCGGGTGCCGGTCATCCTGCTGACGGCGCGATCGAACCGCCAGGACAAGCTGCTCGGCCTGCAGCTGGGTGCGGACGACTACGTCACCAAGCCGTTCGACCTGCAGGAGCTCATCGCCCGCGTTCACGCCGTGCTCAGGCGCGTACGCCCCAGCGTCCCGCGGCTCGCGCTCGGGAGGGTGATCATCGACTTCACGACGCTGCGAGCCTGGCGGGGGGCATCGGCGATAGAGCTGTCGCATCGAGAGTTCGCGCTGCTGCGCTACCTCGCCGAACGGGAGAACGCCGTCGTCGATCGCGAGGAGCTGCTCCACGCGGTCTGGGAGTTCGCCGAATCGCCGCATACGCGAGCCGTCGATCACGCCATCGTCCGCCTGCGGCGCAAGGTGGAAGACGACCCGCACCAACCCAAGTTCATTCAAACCGTTCATGGTGGCGGCTACACCTTGACCACGAACCACCAGGCGGTCCCGGCGATCGGCTCCTAGATCCTTTCGATTCGGCAGAGGGCCCGCCCAGGCGGGCCGCAGCGAATTCGAAATCCGCTCGAGTTCACGCCTTCGACGCAAAAAAGCCGCACCGAAATCGGTGCGGCTCTCGTGTCGACACGGCAGCGGCGGATGCTGTCTACCAGTCCACGCTTCCCGCCAGCTTGATGGTTCGACCGCCATACACCTCGATGGCGTTCCCGTAGCTCGGACCGTACTGCGTCACACGCGACGTGATGACGCCGGTATTGAACAGGTTGAAGATCTCGAGCCGCGGTTCGATCTTGAAGTGCCCGCTCCCGAACGTCCGTCCGAAGTTGATGTCCGCCACGTTCAGGTCGTCCTTGCGCGTGGTGGCTCTCGGCTCGACGACGATGTCCTGTGTCACCTGGGTCAGGCGAACGGTGGACGAGGTGACTCGCACGATGTTCGTGTCAGGCCATCCGGTGTAGTGCAGGAAGCTGGCACCCAGCATGACTCTCCACGGGAGCACATACGAGCCCGAGATCTTGGCCTGCACCGGGATGCTCTGGTCTTCCGGTCCGCGGCCGTTCTGATAGTTCGGGTTGTTCAGATCGGCTTGACCGTGGATATACATGTCGTTGCTGCTCAGGCTGAGGCTGCCCATCAGCATCCACTTGTCGCTCATACGCTTCTGAATGGAGATGTCGACGCCGTTGAAGTGCTCATCCAGAATCGGCGAGTTGTCGTAGACGACGTCGAACTTGCCGCGCGTGGCGGGATCCTGGTTGTAGACGGTGACGGTCTTGCCGCTGCTCACCTCGGTGACGGTAAGAGGTGTGTAGCTCTCGGTCGGAACCGCCAGGTTGCGCGAACCGATCTGGTCGAAAGTGAAGCGGTGGAAGTACCCGAACGAGAAGACGACGTTGGCCGGCAACTGCTGCTCGAGTTCGGCCGAGTACTCGTTCACCTTTGGATAGGTCACATCCGACGCGAAGCGGTTGGTCGTGCCCAGATTGAACCCGGTGGAAGGGCCGAACTCGTTAATCTGTGGAATCTTGTCGTTGTTCAGATCGCAGCCCGAGGTCTGGCCGGCGGCGCACACCGTCCAGGGGCGGGTGTCGCTCACGGTTTTGATCGGGTTCACCAGATCGGGATAGGTGCCTCCCTGCAGGAAGCCGCGATAGCGGTTCGCGGAGAACTTCAGCGCCGTCCGGCCATCGCCGCGCAGGTCGTAGACTGCCGAGAACCGCGGGGTCGGCGTCGTCCAGTCCGGAGCGCCTTCGACCGCGGGGAAGCACTGCGCGTCGATGAACAAGGTCTGTTGCTGGCAGAGTTGCTCGCCCTTGCCGTTGATCCATCCGTAGATGGTCTCCAGACGGAATCCCAGGTTCAACGTGAGCTTCTTGCCCACGCGCCACTTGTCCTGGACGTAATACGCCTGCTCGTGCGTCTTCCGTGCGTAGAGCGTCGGCGTGTTGTAGGTGTTCACGGAGTCGGGCACGCCGTTGCGGTAGACGGCACGGAACCCGGACGGATAGTTGGAGATGCTGTTGTTGCCCTTTTCGTTCACCGTGCGAAGGAACTGGTACCCGAATCGCAACTCGTGGCTGCCGGCGACGATGCTCATGTTGGCCGCGACTTCGGCGCGGCGGCCGGCGTTGATCTCCTCGGTTGCCGGGGCTACCGAGTTGATCAGCGTCACGCTGTCGAACCGCGGGATGTCGCCAGGCTTCACGAGACCGGGCTGAAAGCGCCTGTTCGTCTGGCCGTAGTGCTGGATCGCCCCGACGTCGAGCACGATGCGATTGGTCAGCACGCTCGTCCAGCGTCCGAGCTGGTAGTGATTGCGGCTCGGGTTGTAGTAGGTGGCGGCCGTGTCGAAGAACTGCGTGACGGTCGGTCCGCCGGCCTGGTGATAGCGGCCCTTGTGCACCCACCCGTAGGTGAAGTGCACCTGGTTGTTCTGACTGGCTGCCCAGGAGGCCTTGCCGAGCAGGTTGCGCAGCTGGTTGTCATCCAAGAGCTGCGAGCCATCGGCGTTGTAGCTGCCGACGCGCAGCGTGTCGACCTCGGCGAGCTTGCCCGAGCCCACGAACCACAGCCGGTCCTTCACCACCGGGCCGGACATCGACACCATCGACTCCCACAGCTTCAGCGTCTTGGCGCCCGGCTCGATGTCGGGATTGGCAGCCTTGGCGTACGCAGGTACTCCGGCCAGCAGCTGCGCCTTGATCTCCGGCGACAGATTGTCGGACTGCATCGAGGCGTTGGTGCCGTTGAACGCGGCTGCGCCTCTGAACTGGTTCGTGCCGGTCTTGGTGATGACGTTGCTCACGACACCAGCCGCCGAGCGATCCGCAGGAAGGTTGCCGCCCTGGTAGTTGATCTCCTGATAGGCGAATGAATCGATGGTGAACGAGATCCCGCCGCTGTAGGACGTGATGTCCATGCCGTCGATCATGAACTGCTGCTGCAGGTTGGTGCTGCCATGGATGAACACGTTGTTCGAGTTCATCAGCGAGTCCTTGCCGCCGACATCCAGCTTGCCGACGGTGAGGGCGGGGGCGAGCCGCGCTATGGAGAAGATGTCGCGCGCGGTGGGGATGGTGTCGAGCACCTCGCGCGACATGACCGTCTGGTTCATCGCCGACGTGGTGTCGAGCAGCGGCGCCGCGCCGGCGACGGTGATCGTCTCCTGGACATCGCCAAGGCCCAGTTTCAGGTCGGCACGAGACGTGTTGTCGGCGCTGACGCGCACCCCCTCCTGGATCATGCGGCGGAAGCCCTGCAGTTCGGCGCTGACGCTGTAGGTGCCTGGTACCAGCCGCGTGAACTGATAGGCGCCGGTCCCATCGGTCACCGTGGTCTGGTTGCCACCGATGACGCCGGGATTGGTGAGGTTGACCGTGGCACCTGGAAGCACGGCGCCCGATTCGTCGGTGACGGTTCCACCGATGGCACCAACCCCCTGCGCGAAGGCGGGCGCAGCGAGAGTGACGAGCAACGACAACGCAAGAACGATGCAGCGGAAACTGTGTCTCATATGACCTCTTTGAGCACGTGCCTGCCGAGCCAGAGGGCAACCTGGCGTGTCTTGCCACGAAATCGGGCGGAGCATAGCACCGCGGATCTGGCCCCCTTGTCGCACCTTGTCGCGTCGGGCGGCGGCCGACGGGCGCGCTCCAGAACGGCGGCGCGTGCAGCCTTCGGCCCGCGCAGATCCCAGGTGAAAGGGCTGTCGCGAGAGGTGCGACCGGCGCGACACAATGCGACAAGAGCGGCGAAGGTCGCCGATATATTGCGTCCTGCGGCGCGCGACCGCGCCCGGAAGGGAGCGTCCAATGAGGAGCTTGGCGATGCGATTGGCTGTGGCCGCACTGATGGCAGGCGCGGCGGTTGCGGCGTTGACGTTGTCAGCGCGGATGGTCGACGCGCAAGGGAAGGAGACGCGCTATGAGGTCGACCTCGCCTGGCCCAAGCCGTTCCCGGATCGGTGGGTGATCGGCGGGCTCGGCGGCCTTTGCGTCGACAACGACGATCACGTGCTGATCCTCAACCGGCAGGATGTGATCGACGCCGATCTCAATGGCGGCCGCCTGGCACCGCCGATCATCGAGCTCGATGGCGACGGCAACGTCGTGCGTTCGTGGGGAGCCGGCACGCTGCCCGATCCCCGTCTTCACAGCTGCTTCTTCGACAAGGACGACAACGTCTGGATTGCCGCCGCGCCATCGGGAACGATCCAGAAGTACTCGCATGACGGCAGCACGCTGCTGGCGCAGTTCGGCACGAAGGGTGTGCTGGACTCTTCGGACGGCACGACCGCCGGACAGCCGTTGAACTCACCAGCCGCCAGGTTCTTCATGGTGTCGAGTATCTATGAGGATCCGAGGAGCGGCGAGGTCTACGTCGCCGACGGCGAGAGCCGCCGCGGCAATCATCGTATCGCCGTGTTCGACCGCAGCGGCGCCTTCCTCCGGCAGTGGAGCCCCGAGGGCATGGACACCGTGCATTGTCTGAGCGTCAGCCACGAAGGGCTCGTCTACGTCTGCAATCGGGAGCATGCGCGCCTCCAGGTGTACGACGCGGCAGGCAAGCTGGTGAGACAGATCGACATCCCCTGGACACCCGTCACCGCGCCGAAGGATGGCATGCCGAGAGACACTGGAGGGGCGGCGGTGTCGCTGGACTTCTCACGTGATCGTGACCAGCGGCTGATGTACCTGATCAACCAGAACTCGTCGCAGATCGAAGTCATCGATCGCCAGAGCGGCAAGATTCTCTCGAGTTTCGGACGGCCGGGCCACTTCGCGGGGCAGTTCGATCAGCCACACGGGATTGCCGTGGACTCGAAGGGAAACGTGTACGTGGCCGAGAATCGCGGCAGGCGCGTGCAGAAGTTCCGGCCGGCGAACTGAAGTCTCCGGCGCGGCGCCAGTTTCCGTTCGCTACTCGCGAACGAATTTCAGAACCGCCTTACCGGCGCTCTCGGCGACGTACACGGCACCGTCACGAGCGACGGCAATGCCGTGAGGCGAATCAAGCCCCTCGATACGGCCAAGGACGTTGCCGTCAAGCGTTCCGATGGTGACCATGTTCTCGGGTTCGCCGGCCGCCACGTAGACGAGATCGTTGGGTCCGAAGGCGATTGACACCGGCGTGCCGAACTGCGACATCTCGGCAAGGACCGTCCCTTCGGCGTCGAAGATCTGCAGGCGTTTGTTGCCACGGTCGCAGACCCATATACGCCCGCGTGAATCGACGGCCAATGCGTGCGGTGTGTTCAATTGACCGGGACCAGTGCCGCGCCCTCCCCAGTACTTCACGAACTGCCCGTCCGGCGAGAACTTCACGACGCGCGCATTGCCACCCTCGCCGTCAGATACATAGATCTCGCCCTTCGGACCGAGAGCCACGTCACTGGCCCCGTTGAAACGATCGGTGGAATCGGGGCGCCCGGCGACATTCTTCACGCCAAGAGTCATCGACAGTGCGCCGGCGCGATCGAACCTGAGCACCTGCTGCATCTGTCGATCGGCAATCCACACCGCTCCGTCGGCAAGCACGCGCAGACCATGAGGGTAGACAAAGGTGTGCTCTCCCCAGGTGCGAACCCAGTTGCCTTGTGCATCGAAGACCAGCACCTTGGCGTCGGGGTCGGAGCGCTGGAACGCAAAGATGTTTCCGTCGGGGTCGATGCCGACAGCGGTCATGACGCCCCAGGCAGTACCGGCCGGGAGATGCGCCCAGTCGCGCAGCAACCGGTACCGGAGGCTCGGTGGACCTTGCGCCATTCCGGCGACTGCGACGGCAACGGTCCGCAACGCCGATGGGTCGGATTCCTGCGCGGCGGCGCCTGCTCCGGCGGCGAGCATCGCGCCGACTACTCCGGTACCCAGTCTGAGTATGTCTCTGCGCCGGACGCCCGAGCGTGGACGTTCGGCTACGGTCGGCTCTCCGCCCGGCTCGCTCTTCCCAGCCACCTCGTCCTCCACTGGTTGGTGCGATTGCCATACGACTCCACCGTGTTACTGCTGGCGTGGTCTCGGTGGTGGCAGATGCGCGACGAGCGCAAAGAGTACCAGCCCGAACGTCCGCACTTGTCGCACTCTGTCGCGCCGCATCGAGTTTCATCCGCGCAATGGTCACGAACAGTCTGCGTTCGCGATCCTCGTGATACCGGGCATGATCGAGCATCGACAGTGACGACAACTCACGGGGCAATCATCGTGATGACTGAGCGGCTCGCAGCATGCCGACCGTAACTCGCCGCAGGCAAGCGAAGATTGGCTCGCCGCACTGGACGATTTCCGCACCTGGCTGATCCGAGAAGCGGCGTGATTTGCGAGTGTTTCGTCGCTATTTCGCCGTCTTGCTCCGAGCCGGATTCCGATGAGACCGAGGCGCCATGACTCTATGGCAGTTCCTTGAACGGGTTAAAGACCTCGAGCCCGGGTCGCTTGAAGTCTCGGTCATTCCCTGTGGCGATCGTCAATCCGTGTCGTCGCGCCGTTGCCGCGATGTAGCTATCCTCGACGGGCATGCGCTGCCCCGCCCTTTCGAGCAGTCGCTCCTGTTCCGCCCAGACGTGCGCGACGGAGACATTGAACCCGTGGATGCGGCCGTGCAGCGCATCCACCAGCCGCGTGAGCCACGCCTGTAGCGCCTGCCGCTGCCGGCCTTCTTTCGTTCGCACCCAGTACGCCAACTGGGCGATAACGACGGCGCTGGTATAGCAGCGATCCTGCTCGGCCTCGAGCCACGCGATCACCTTGGGATCGCCCTTCTTCTTCGCCGGCTGACAGATGACGTCCGTGTCGAGCAGCCAGCTCACAACTTACGCCGCTTCGGCAGTGCGCGCCGCCGTGGCGGCACGTCGTCTGGGCTCACGGGACACTCCTTCAATACCGCCAGCCAGTTCTCGCGCCCTCCCAGGCGACGGAAGACGATCGCGTCCTCTTCGGCGTCGAAGTGCGCATCGAAGTAGTCGCCAGGCTTAGCCGGTGCGAGGCCCGCCGGAACCGTCAAGCGGCGTTTCGCATCGAGTGTAACCACCATGGTGGGATTATCCCACCATGGTCAGACTGCTGCCAACAGCCGCGTCTGCACGTGAAGGCCCTGGCGACGGCGTGTGAGTCAGTCGTTGCGAATAGCGTCGATCGGCGATAGCCGCGAGGCGCGAAGGGCGGGATAGAGTCCGCAGGATAAGCCGACGATGACAGCCGCGGCGACCGCGATCCCGACGCTCGACAGCGAGAGTACGGCGTCAATGCGTGCCTCGGTGTTGGCTTTCATGATCGCAGTAAAGATCCAGGCCGCCGCGATGCCGAGTGCGATGCCAATAGCGCTGCCGGCGCCGGTGATGGCAACGGACTCGGCGAGAAACTGCGCCACGATGTCCCGTCTCCTCGCGCCGATGGCGATGCGAACGCCAATCTCGCGCGTCCGCTCGGCGATCGAGGCGAGCAGCACGTTCATGATGCCGATGCCGCCGACCACCAGCGAGATCCCGGTGAGAGCGCCGAGGAACAACTTAAACGTGGTCACACCGCGGCTGACTTGCGCGAGACGCGCCGCGCTCGTCTCTACCTTCACGCGCGGCTCCCAGCGTCCGAAGCGCTGCGCCAGCCAATCGCCGGAAAGGGCCTCGACGGTCGCCACATCCTCAATCGTCCCGGCTTTCAGATAGAGGACCGGTGCCCGGCGCGCCGTCGACGAAGGCATCACCAGCTTGGCAGTCTGGATGGGCACGTATACTAGCCGGCGTCGTTCGCCCGGGTAGCTCGCGAGCAGGCCCACCACACGGAACGGCTCGCCATTGATGAGTATCCGCTGACCGACCAACGTCTCGACGGTGTGGCCAGGTGGCACGATCTCCTCGCCTAGGCGGTGCGACACGACGGCGACGGGCGATCGCTGCGAGGCTTCGATCTCGCTGAAATAGCGCCCGGCCGCGAATTCCAGATTCGAGAATTCTAGGTTGGTCGCAAGTGTGGCATTGATCGCGGCACTACGGCGCCGCCCGCCGGGACCGCTGACGATGGCGCTATCGGTGAGCTGGAGGTTGACCGATGCGGCTCCCGAAAAGCGGGCCGCTTCTGCAGCATCGGACGGGCCGAAGACCGGGTAGTCCTTGCGCGTGACCGGCTCGCCGTTTACTTCGTCCGAGAGCTGGGGCGTCAGCACAACACTCTGAACGCCCGTGGTGCGTTCCACCTCCTGGCGGCCAAGGCGCTCCATGCCGTCGCCGATGACAAGCACTGAAACGAGCGCAGCCACGCCGATGATGACGCCCAGCGTCGACAATAAAGTCCGCAAGGGGTTTTCGCGGAGGGTGGCCAGCGCGATGCCGACCGGCTCGGAGGTTCTCGTCCACATGCGGAGCAAGACGGATCGGGCGTCGGTTAGGTTCGCTCCGCGTAAGTCTCTGACCTCCGAAAGGCTTACTTATCGCCTTGATCGGCGAGGTTTGAATCGTCCAGTGCGGCCCCTACGCCGCACAAGTAACTGATGGGACACGACTTGCGAAGCAATACGAATGGCCACTTGCAAGTGGTTGACTTCATTGGTCTTAGCGGCGTGGCTCGCCGCGCTGGACGATTTCCGCAACTGGTTGGTCCGAGAAGCGGCCTGAATCCCCCAGTTTCGCCTCTATTTCGTCGACTCTTTCGATCGCGCCGCCGTCCGGCTCCGCGGACTCGTTGTCGGCCGAGCTTTTTCGTCTGCGCGCCAGAGTTGTTGAACCACTGGCCTAAGCAGGTCCGCCAAGATCTTGGGCGAACAGTTCTTCAGCGCGGTCAGGCCGATCATCTGGCGCATCATCTGCACCCCCGCCACGATCGCCAGCAGGAGCGCAGCTCGCTCCGGCGCATGCCGGCCTCGAAGCGCGACGGTCAGGCGGCGCTGATAGTGCGCCTCGATCTGCTGGCGTCCGATCGCGGCTGCGGTGGCACTCGCGGCCGACCGGCACATGATGCGAAACCCATCGAGCGGCTCTCCCTCGGCTGCGGTAATGGCGACGAGCGCCTCGGCGAGTCCATCCTCTCCATGAGCCGATGCCAGCCTGTCGGACGTCAGCAGAATTGGCTGCGCCATGATGTCCGCCACCACCTCAGCGAACAGCTCCTCCTTCGACCCGAAGTAGCGATTCACGAGCATCGCCGTGACGCCGGCGCCGCGAGCGATCTCCCGCACACCGGCCCCGTCGTAGCCAGCCTCCGCAAACCGGCGACGCGCCGAGTCCAGTATCGCCGCACGCGTGGCAGCGGCATCCCGTTTCCGACGTGGGTGTGACGGCTCGCTGGTGCGGCGTGTTCGCGTCATAAATCTACACCTGTAGACATGTGAGCCTCGTTTGAAGTATACACCTGTAGACATCAGCAAGACAGCCGTCCTGTCGTTCAGGACGGAGAGAGGAACCGCAAGCAGATGGCGTCCACCGTACTCGTCACGGGCGGCTCAGGATTCGTCGGCAGCCACGTGGTGCTGCAGTTATTGAACGCGGGCCACACCGTCCGTACTACGGTTCGGTCTGCGACTCGCGAGCAGCAGGTGTTCGCGATGATGCAGGGCGGGGGCGCAAGACTTGAGGCGCTGACCTTCGCGAGGGCCGACCTCGAGGACGATGCGGGTTGGCGTGAGGCCGTCCGGGGATGTGACTATGTCATCCACGTGGCGTCGCCGATCCCGGCCGCCGCACCGAAGACCGAAGACGAACTGATCAGGCCGGCCCGCGATGGCACGCTCCGTGTACTGCGAGCCGCGCGCGACGCGGGCGTCCGCCGGGTGGTCTTGACGTCGTCGTGCGGAGCCATCTACTACGGTCATCCGCCACAGACGGCTCCGTTCGACGAGACCAATTGGACGAACATCGATGGCGAAATGAGCGCCTACGTCCGGTCCAAGGCAATTGCGGAACGGGCCGCTTGGGACTTCGTCGGAGCGGAGGGGCACAACCTGGAATTGGCAGCTGTGAATCCCACCGGCATCTTCGGTCCCGTACTCGGACCTGATGCGGCGTCGTCCGTCGAGCTGATCGCCCGCTTGCTGAACGGCATGCCAGGGTGTCCCCGTCTATTTTTCGGCATCGTCGACGTGCGCGACGTCGCCGACCTGCATGTTCGCGCCATGACGCATCCGGCGGCGGCTAGCCAACGATTCATCGCGGCTTCGGGCGATCTCCTGTCAATGCTGGATGTCGCCCGGATCCTGAGAGCACACCTCGGTGACGCAGCCAGCAAAGTCCCTACGCGGGAGCTGCCGAATTGGCTCGTGCGGCTCGCCTCGCGGTTCGACCGGACGCTGAAACCGCTGGTTCCGCTTCTCGATAGCACCCGCCGTGCGACGAGCGCGAAGGCGCAGCGGCTTTTAGGGTGGCAGCCGCGGACGCCTCAAGAAGCAATCATTGCCACCGCCGGGAGCCTTCTAGCATTCGGAGTGGTTCCGAAGGAATCTCGATGAGAGCCGCTGAGAATCGTCAGCTCGCGCTGGGCGGGCTGAGGTTCTTCTCAACCTCTGCGAGGGTGATCATCATCATCATTGGATGGACCGGACACTCGTAGAATCCGGCACGTGTGTAGAAGCGTTTCGCGTCGTCTGACATCGCATGAAGCAGCACCGCGCGAATGCCAGCAATTTGAGCGGCCGAGATGGTGCGGAGCAGCGCGTCTTTGAGCAGCGCGGAACCAAGACCTTGCTTCTGGTAGGCAGAATCGACGGCCAAACGCGCAAGCACCATCACCGGAATCGGGTCCGGCATGTTGCGCCTCGTTTTGGCTGATACGTCCTTGTGAGCCACTGCGCCGTTCGCTAGCGCATAGAAGGCGACCACACGTCCCCCAGCCGTCACGACATAAGTCCGTGAGGTGCCCAGCGCCTCATTCGCGAGCGCTCGACGTTTCAGCCAATTGTCGAGGTCAGGCGTACCGGAGTCGAAAGCGCTAACGTCGTGCACGGCGGTCAGATGCTCTGGAGCGCTAAATCCTTCCGCACTCATCGCTCCCAGGGTGCTTTTCTAGAGAGAAGTTCCCGCAGACGCGGGTTCTCGGTGGGAGACGCATCCAGGGCCGCGTTGAACTTCGCGAACGCATCCGTGTCCAGCTGAAAATACCGCTGATCGAGAAGTACAGCTGTCGCTTCACGGGTTGCTGCGTCCAGAACGAACTGCGTACGGTCCTTCCCGGCAGCTTCAGCGGCTCGATCGATGAGCGTGCGTCGCCCTTCCTCGATGCGGATGTTGATGGTTCGTGTCCGCGCGGCGGTTGAAGTGGCTGCCATGGTTTGCTCCCTAGGCGACGCCCATGTCGAGACGTCAATGTCCCTACTCTAGCGCGCTGTATACACGATGTCAACACATTATCTATCGGACCCCGTTGCGGAAATCGTCCAGTCCGGTCCCTATGTTCGCAACACGTTATGGGTCAATAACTTGTGCGGACACGGCAAGGCCAATCCTTGCAAACGCCTGATTTTGTTGGACTTAACGGCGTGGCTCGCCGCACTGGACGATTTCCGCAACTGGCTCATCCAAGAGGCCGCGTAATCCGACCAGTTTTTCGTGATTCGCCAGGGTTTCGCGCGAGGCGATCGCAAAGCACCTCCCATTATCGTGCTCGCGCCACCTCGATTCGAGCCATCTCAACGCGCGACATCCCGTCCTTCTTCGATGTCCACGCCACCGTCACGGTGCCATCAGGATTGACGATCCAGCGTGGCAGGCGGGAGTGACGCGGGGCCGAGCCAAGCGAGGTCGGTGCGGACATCACGCCAGCATCGCTCACGAATCGAGCCCACGTCTGACCGTTCTCGAGCCATCCGACAACCGCTGACCGTCCACCTGAAAGAAGAGCGACCGTCACCTGCCCTTCTGCAGCTCCGGCATCGACGCGAATTGCCGAACCAAATGAGTCTCCGGCGTCAGAGGAAAAGCTCACCTGCACCTTGGGCTGGTCGCCTGACCCCGTCCACCAGGCGACTGCCACCGCGTTCGCGGACGCGTCGACCGCCGGACCGTTGTCTGGACACGCATTGATGACCCAATTGTCCTCGTGCACTCGCCGCGGCTCCTTCCACGCACCGTTCTCGTGACGCACGATGTATATGTCGCGGACGGTCGGCCGGAAGGTCTGCACATCGGACGGTGTCGTACCCGGCAGTTCCTGTCGGTCGCGATAGACGACGACGGGGCCTCTACCCGTAATCGCTGCACTCGTTGGGCAGCACTCGCACGCGATCGGATCGATGAACTGGTTGTGAGCGGCGACACCATCCGCATTCAACGTGGCATACCGAAGGCCGACTGACCCGACGTCGTGCTTGGCGTGCTGATCGGGCACGGGCCGTTCCGCGTGTACTTGCGAGCGGACACTCGCGTCGAGCCACGTCAGCCCGATCCCGCCGGTCGTCGGAAACCAGGAGATGAAACTGTGCTGACCGGGCAGCGCCTTCTCGTACGGCGTGGAGGCCGGCACCCAGGTACGACCCTCGTCACTCGACAGTGCGGTTTGGATGGTAGTCGCGTTGTAACCCTCTTCCGTCACTTCCCAATAGGCGAGCAGCTTCTTGCCATCCAGCGTCGCGACTGCGGGAATGTCGGCGGAGAACATGCTCACCTTCGGACCTTGCGCGATCGTGCGGACATCGGACCAGCGAGAACCGTCCTTGATGGCCATTTCGAACGCATAGCCTCCGCTCGCTAGCGGACGCTGCCAACTCGCGAGGATTCGATCGCCGGCGAGCGGCGTCAGCTGCGGGACGACGCTCTGTTCAACCATTGGCGAAGCCTCGGAGCGCACCATGAGCTCTGGCGGTGCCTGACGGCACGCGCTGAGCAGGACTGCCGCGGCGACGGGAAAGACGAAGCGATTCAGTCGAAAGCTCATTGCCGAATCCATTGCAGCGACAGCAAGGCCGACACCGGCGCGCCGGGACGCACCTGATTCTGCCCATTGCTCGCCAGATAGCAGACGTGGTTGAACACGTTCTGGACGTTAGCGCCGATGCGGACTGTCTGGCCCGACTGGACGCGAATATCGTAGAACGCCCCGAAATCGACACGCCCGTACCCTGGCAGAAGCGCGGTGTTGTAATAGGTGTCTTCTCGATCACCTACCGCAACGATGCCGACGTTTACGCCCAGGTTGCGGAGCGTCCCGGACTGCGGCTGATAGGACGCCCAGACCGACCCGCTGTTGCGCGGCGAGTTCGGTTTGATGTTGCCCACGGGATACTGGGTCGACTCGGTCACCTTGGCCAGCGTATAGGCGTACGACGTCAGGAACCGCAGTCCCGGCATGGGGCTGCCTTGCAGCTCCACCTCGATGCCCTTGCTGCGCTCCTGACCGTTCTGAACGGAGAACAACGGGTTGGTGGGATCCGGCGCGATGACGTTGTTCTTCTCGATTTGATAGAGGGCGAACGTGGAACTCAGCCGGCCCGACGCGGAGGCCACCTTGACGCCGCCTTCCCACTGGTGCGACTGTCCTGGCTTGAACTGCCGGTCTTCGAAGTTCACGGCCGACGGATCGACGGGCACGAACGACTTGACGTAGCTGCCATAGAGCGACAGCGACTCGGCCGGTTGATACACGGCACCAAGTCTCGGGCTAACGGGGTAATCCGTCTCCTTCACGTGCGAGCCGCTACTGTTGTTCGCCGAATCCTGGAAATACCGTTCGAAGCGAAGGCCACCGAGGGCCTTCCAACGCCGGCTCACATCCACCTGATCCTGCGCGTAAATCGCCTGATTGCGGATATACGTGGTCCCGTTCAACGTGAAGTACGGATTGGCAATCGCCGTCATCGCATCCGCGAGACTGAAGTTGCCGGTCTGCGGATTGAGGATGCTGAGATCCGGCGCGTATCCGATCGGGCCGAGCGAACTCGCCGTCACCCATCCGGCTTCGAAACCAACCGCGACGTGATGCACGGCGCCGCCGGTGCGGAGGTTGCCCGCAAGACTGGTCTGCGAGTAGCGATAGATATTCGGAAACGACAAGTCCACCGACGAGAATCTCGTGACCATCGTCGGATCCGTCGCACTCGTGCCGCCAGTCCCCACGTCGGTATAGCTCGCGTTGGTGCGCGCGAGATGGAAGCCATTGTAGAGATTCCAGCCAGACGCGAAGAGGTGGTTGAAACGGTAGCCGAATTGCCAATCCCGATCTTTCTCCAGGTTCCACGGCTCTCCATAGCTGGTGGAGATCGGCACCGGCGCCGGGCGATCGCCGTAGATCGGCACGCCGTAGTCGGAGACGCGGTCGGCGTGAACCACCTCGCCCAGAACGGCCAGGCTCGTCGCGGCGCTCGGCTTCCAGAGCAGGTGCGGCGCCACGAAGTACTTCTCCAAGTTCACTGAGTCGCGGAAGCTGTCGGCGTTCTCGTAGACGCCGTTCAACCGGAAGAACCATGTCTTGCTGGTATTCAGCGGACCTGAGAGATCAATCTCGGGGCGGACGAAGCCATAGCTGCCGCCGGTCAGCGATACTGCCGCATACGGGGTGCTCGTCGGCTTTTTCGTGATGATGTTCACGACCCCTCCAGGCTCTGCGGCGCCATACAGCGCGGATGCGGGCCCCTTGAGCACCTGCACCTCTTCGATGTCCGCGGTATCGGTTCGACCAACGCCGAAGAACTTGTAGCCGTCGCGCTGGTAGCTGTTGCTCGTATCGAGCACGAAGCCGCGCATCGCAAACATGTTGCCGGCGGCGCCACTGATGCGATCGTAGGCGCGCTGGACCCCTGTCAGGTACATCGCGCTGTCGCCATATTGAAACGCTTTCTGCTCGTCGAGCATCTGGCGATCCGCCACCTGCACGGACTGCGGCAGATCCAGCAGGCGGACGGGCGTCAGGCTGCCGGTGCTGGTCACCATCCGGCCTGGTTCGGCGCGGACGTTGACGTTCTCGAGCACCGACGCGACTTCGAGCGTGAGCGTTAAGCTGCTGATACCGCCCTGCGTCGTGTCGAGGGATCTCGTTAGGTTCTGGAAGCCATTGATCGAGACGAGCAGACTGTAGGGACCGGCCGCCAGCTTCGGAAAGGCAAAGTGTCCGCTCGCATCCGTCGTGGTCTCGGCCACACGGGCCGCGGGCGGTCTGAGGAGCGACACGATGGCACCTGGGATCGCGCCGCCCTGCGGATCAGCCACAGTGCCAGCGACTGTGTATTCGCCGACGGCGGATGTTTGAGCGGACAGATTGGGGGCGGCGCTCGACGACTGAGCGAAGGCTGCGACGGGGATGACGACGCAGAAGACCGAGAGCAACACGGCAAGCCGGCAAGAACACGATGACATTCAAGACCTCTTCCTCTGGCGCCCAAACACGACCTACAGACGCGCCCGCCACGACGGAACTGGCACCGACGAATGGCCATCGCCGGGTCCACACGAATCCGCGTGAACAACGACAGAACGACGCGCAGTTCCGTCGTTCCAAGACGGCCTGCTGCGTGGCGTCCGCGCCTGACTATTGAGATGAGGGTGGTCTTAGCCCCGAGGAGGAGGGGCGTCGGGCGGAGCGGTCCAGTCCAAAGGCAGGTTGTCGTCGTAGCCTTTGGCCAGCGGCGAGGAGATTGCCGCAACGATCCCTTCCGTAACGGTCGGCAGTGTCAGCGGGCCCACCATCGAAAGCAGAGCGATACCCATCTCATTCTGGGTGCTCTGCATCCGACAACGCGCGGAGTCGGCCGGTTTATGGTGCATCGGACACATACCGTGGTCCTCACCGTGTCCGCACGTGCACACAAGGTCCGACGCGGCATTTCCGGTAGTGATCAAGAGAACCGTCGTCGCCGCAACAACAGACACGTGAACAAACAGCCACGCGACCGCCACTGGAACGACGAGGAATCGGACCTTCGACACGAGTGTCGACCAGACTAGTCCGACCAATGCAGCGCGTCAAGTTCTCGGCGCCTCGCAGAACCGGTCAAGGCTTGCGAGTAGCGGCCTCAACGAACGGACTGCTTTCCCACGGATCACGGACGGCACACAGTCGCCATCAACGGGTGGTCGCCGCGATCCCTGTTGGACGGTAGCGCCGGCGTCAACGAAGAGCGCTCGATGTCGCCCAGTGCACCCGGCCGGCGTTCAGAGTTTGGCGGCAGAGGCACACAGGTCGCGTCACCAGTCATGCGCACCGACCGCAACCACGTCATCGCGCGCGGGCGTTCGAATAGATTCAGGGAGAGGCCAGTTCTGGAATCGTCCAGCACGGCCCAAACAGCCGCAACATCAGGAAATGCAGTGACTTACGAAGTGCAGGCGAGGACACTGTCTCTAAGTTACTGATTACGTGGATCTTACGGGCGTGGCTCGCCGCACTGGACGATTTCCGCAACTGGTTGATTCGAGAAGCGGCGTAAACTGAAGAATCTTCGCCACTATTTCGCCTAGCGACCGCGTTGCGATAGGGGCTTCTACCTGGCGAGTTAGGGAATGTACTGCGCGCCCAGGGTGATGCGAAGCTCGTCCATGAGCTGTGTGCGCCAGATCGAGTGGAAGGACATCCTGTCAGGGTCTCTAGCCATCCGTCCTCACCAGGGCGCGACATCCTTCACAAACTCCTCCGCAATGAACGGCCGGTAGCTCTCGTTCTCATTCGTAAACACCTTGTCGCAGATCTCGCCGACAATCGTCACGACGGGTCCTTCGTCGCCGAGCGTAATCTTGAACGGCTGCCGCGACAACGCCTGCGCAATCTGCGCCCGCTGCGGCTCCGGCACCTCGGCCAGGAACAGCTCATAGACCGATTTCGGGAAATCGAACGTCAGCATGTGTGACGAGCCGTTTTCCTGATGATAGGCGGATGAAATCGTGTAGAGGTCGTCTTCCATCTTGCCGATGAAATTGACTCGCACCTCCATGAACATCTGCCAGTATTTCTTTCCGTTTTCCTCGGCGACTAGGCCCGCCTTCGTCATAGCCATGCCCATGTCGGGCAGGAATCCCGGCTTGATGCCCATCGGCCAGGCCGAGCGGCATCCGACCATGTCGAGCAACGACAGCCACACCTTGGCAATGTGTTTCAGCTCGACATCGATCAACGGCTCATAGTGCAGCACGTGCCACAACGTGAAGCGGCGTCCGTTGCAAAGCGCATAGAACATCGTCCGCACGTCGCGGTGGATCGCATAGGAATAGGCCTGCTCGACGTTCTTGCCGGTGTCGATCGCCTCGCGGGGCGCCTTGGCGTCGAGAATCCATGCCGGCCGGCCGTCGCGCTCCAGCAGGTAATCCGGAATGATCGTGATGTCCTTCTTGACCGTTCCGAAATACACGAACGGATGTTCGAGCTTCCGGCTGCGGATGATCTGATAGGGCGGCGACGCCGAATAGCCGAGCGCCCTAAGCAGCGGTGCGACCAATTCCTCGCGAACCGCATCCTCACCGAACTCTGGATTGTCCAGCAGGCTGAAATCGAAGTCGCCGAAAGGATTCACCATTGCCCTAGGATCTTAACGAATCCGGGGCAGCCACGATCCTCGGACCGTGCCCAGTGTCGGCGCGGTTCTCGCCGGCTTCGCGGAAGAAATAAACGCCCCTCTTCGGCCAGCGCAAGCGCCCGGAGCAGTCGGCCAGGGAAGTGCTAGTGTCACCTCCATGGCCAGTGTCCGAGCGCGTGATGTTCATGAAGCGATAGCGATGGCCCGGAAGTTCCGGGACCAGGGCCAGTACGACTGGTTCCGCGGCCAGTTGGAAGACTGGCCGCTGAAATCTTCTTTTGCGCGTCTGAGCACTGCACAGAAAGACGACGCGATGGCGCAGGTCGAGCGTTTCATCAGCTGGGCGAAAGCCACGCCGGGCCTGGGGACGCTGGGGCAGGATGTCGATGTGGACGCGACCTGCGGCGTGGCACAGCACTATGGAATACCCACGAACTACATTGATTTCACGACGAGTCCGGAGGTTGCGGGGTTCTTTGCTGCCGACAATCCGTCCGGCCGCCGTGTAGACCGCGAGAGCTGCATCATTTGCCTGAACACTGCCGATGCGAAAACGTTCTGGAAAGGGCTGCCTTCGGATTGGCCTTCGCCGGAATTCATCGAGATCCAGGTTCCCAATCTGTGGCGGCTTGAAGCGCAGGAAGGACGATTCCTTTTCTGCCCTGCAGAGAACTTTGAGGATGTTTACAACTTGGATCGCATCGTGTTTCCTTACACCGGAGCATCGAACATCGTTCCTCGGGAAAAGATCTATCCGCTTCAGAAAAGCGCCTTGGAGATCCTCCTTGATCAATTCTTCATGAATGAGCGCCGGCTGGCCGGCACGCAGATCGTCAGAAAGATGCCATTCATGAGACTTCGGTTCGAAGATACAGGAGGTTGGAACCCTGAACTGGTCGCTACGGAAGTACATCGTCACCCCTCCTGGTCGGCCGTCGATCCATTGTGGACACGGAGTGTCGGTGAGGCCTTCGCACAGATCGCTTCGGGGCCAGTGACCAGACTTGAGATCTCCGCGGGCGAGCGACCTCAGGACGCGGGCGCTCGCGTTGCAAAGCTCTTAGCGATGACCTTGGCGCGGGAGCCGCGTCTGCGCTCGACATCCCTGTCCTGGCAAGTTGACGGCGGCGGCGGGGCGCAGGAGCGCAGCAAGCGATTGGTTGCTGCGCTCCGCTGGCTGTGGGATGGGATGAGGTCCTTGCCTTATTCAGCGGACCAACTCGCATCCGCGGCCGGGCAGTGCGTTGCCTTGTGGCAGGCTGGTGCCGAAGGGTCTGCTTGGGATGCGATGACAGCTGCTGCCAGGCAGTGTCTCGGCGATGCCATTGAGGTGGAATTTGGTGTTGAAGACAGCGCGTACGCAAAGGCCTTTGCTTCTGAAAGGTCCATCCTGCGCGCCGTCCGTCCAGATGTTGTCGGGCACCTCCGTTCTGAGTTTCGGAACGCTCTCCTAGAGAGCGCCAGCGGTTTGCTGATGGCTGTAACAGAGCCTTCGCGGTTGTTTGACTTTCCGCTGCTTGTGGACGTTTTCGCCCGCGAGCTCATACCGTGCCAGGTCCACTACCGCCATGGGGCTCACATGGCGATCTTCTCGCCGGCGAGGCTGCGAAGGTTCGGTCTCCCGTGACCCGGGACCGACAGCGGGCATTAGAGGGCATCAGGCCGGACCCTGTGATGTCTCGCAATGGCAATTCTCACGCTGATTTCGGATTGTGCCTCACGCACGCAGATGGTACGCGCCAGAGTCAACGTTTCTTCTTTCTCTGGGCCGCTAGTTCACGATACGCCTTGGTTACGTCCTTGGGAATGAACGCCAAGCCCGCGAGTTGGTCCACGAGTTCCGGCTGGTTGAACAACGGTGAGTTCACCGCGATGAAAGTGCCGCGAACAGTCACGTTCCGTTTACTCTTGCCAATAAAGCCGTTGTGCCACAACAAGTACTCGCGCGCAGGGTTCTGTTTGTCGTCCAGAACCTTCTCTAGGTAGCCGCTGTCGACGCGATAGCGTGGCGCGATTTCGCCGTCCATCAGTTTGAGGCTGCGCGGGCGCGGCTCGCTGGTGCAGAAGCGTCGAAGCTCCCATACGGCACGGTCGAGCGAGATGATCCAATGCCACCAGACCACAAAGGACACCTCCATGTAGCGGAAGCGACCGGTGCGGTCGACCACTTTGATGAACTGCTGAGTGCTGTTCGTGAGATCGAGCACCACACCGGCATCCTCGATGGCCTTCAGCGCGGGCGCCAGATCGTGACCGATCTTCCCGACCTTGATTCGTTCCAGAAACAGAATGAACTTCAGGTACTTCTCGAGTGTCTGCTGGCTAGCCCACAAAAACTGAACAGGCAGCTGCCCCCTGTATGCGAGCCTCGCCGCGATGTAGTCTGCGTCCGCGACGTCTCTAAATGATCGGATCGCGAAGTGATTGAGCTCACGGTCCTTTGATGTCCAGTTCTTCAACGAACGTGGAAAGGCCGGGAACGTCATTGTGGCCATCAGCTCATTATCCGAGACCGGTGGAGTCGTCCGCGCAGCGCCGCATCGGTTTCTATGTGCTGAATATCAATCGGCGACGACGGATCGCGCGGATACGGCTATGAGTCGGTCCCGGCTTCATCGGTGGCGTCAGGCGGAGGCTCCGACGGCTTGACGAGTTCGAGGAAGTGCTGGCGTTCGGACGTCTCCGGCGTCTGCAAGGTCACACCGGCCTCGCGCACCCGCTCGATCTCGTCGTCGAAGAGATACGTGAAGATGATGACCTGGTAGGGCGGCTGCTTTGTGCCCTGGTCGACCAGGTAATCGACAAACAGTCGCCGGTGCTTCTTGTCCTGGTTCTGCTGCAGCGGCTCGTCGAGGACGACAAATCCTGGGTGGAGCGCCGGGTCCGCGCCGCTGAGATCGACAACTGAGACATGCACCAACGCAAGGATGTACGCCTGGATCAGCCGTGAGCGGTCACTGGCGGAGCCAAGGGACCGGACGCGCCTGCGGCCCCAATACGGTGTGTAGTCCTCGTCCTCCCGAAGCGTCAGTTGCTGGCCAGGTGCGTCGGCGATTCCCTCGTGCCGGAGCTTCTCCAGGAACTCCACGATCCGCCTCTCGAATGAGGTCTTGCGCGGCAACAGGTCGGCCTCGGCGCTGGCGACGTCGATGCCGCCCGCAGCTTCGCTGATCCAGGCGCTCACCAGTTCCTGCTGTCGCGCGATCTCGGTCAGCGTCGTGTCGATGCGGCCGATCTCGCCAACGGTCACGCTCAGGTCATGCGAAGCCTTGAGCAACTGCTCGCGCGTGGACCCGACGGCAGCATTGATCGAACGGAGTGACCGTTCGGCGCTGGCGAGGTTGGCGTCCGTGGTGTTGAGTTCCGCCTGCAGTTCGACGAGCCGTGAATCGATGGATTCGACGTTTGAGCGGACGAGCCCGCGATCCCGATTCAGCGCGGCGACGTGCGCGGCGACCGAGTCGGCGGATTGCTGCGTCAAGTCGAACGTTGCCGGATCGATCGTGCGGTGACACGTCGGGCATTCGACGTGGGAAACGACGCGGCCGATGCCTTCACGCTTCAACCGAAGGACGTCGTTCGCGGCGAGGACCCGGTGATGGAGCGATTCCGAAAGTTCAACCTCCTCCGAGCGCTGGAGGCGCAGGGTTCGGAGTTCGTCGCGCAACTTATGGCGTTTCGTCTTCAGCTCGATCGCCTGTTGCGACGCCTGGCTGGACGCGCTGGTGTCGAACGGATCGGTATCGCCTGTCTCGACCACGCGCTCCAGCGATCGGCGCTTCGCGTGGAGGGCGTCCCGACGCTGCTTGAGGTCGACGTCGGTTGCACTCTTGACCGCGTCCAGAAGCGACTGACCGCTCCATCGCGCGGCGATTTCGTCGATATTGCCCCAGGCAGACCATTTGATCGGCCAGCCCTGGTCGGCGAACAGCCGCTGGATTTCTTCGCTCAAAACCCCGGCGCGGTCTTTCAGGCGAGCGATTCGGGTGGCCTCGCGCTCTCGCTGCAGCCTTTCGGCGAGACGAGCCTTGGCCCCCAGCAGATATTCGACGGCGACGGCGCCGATGTCCACCAAGCCGTAGCGGTGCACCTGCATCGACTGCAAGTCGTTCCATCCCTCGGCTTGGTCGATAAAAAACAGCGGGGCGAGGTTCTCGAAGTAGACCTCCTGTTCAGACCCGTTGCGCGTCATCACCGGTATCCTGGGAAGGCCCACCCATTCGAACAGGAAATTCTGGTACCCGCCGGTCTCGTCTTTCATGCTCCGTTGTCCGAGCGACAGGTCGCTCTCGCGAATGGTCTTGCCGGTCGAGTCGATCTCGGTCACGCGCACACGGGCTTTGTCGCCGCCGACGATGTCCCGCCGGATCGTCAGTTGCGCGCCGTCATGGCGCTGCATGCCGAGCAAGGCGTAGGAAGATTCGACGGTCGAGGACGCGATGCCCTCCGGACCGGGTAGGTCCAGGCCTTCACGCACCGCCAGCGGCAGGCGTGCCGTGTCGGCCCACTGCAAGCCGAACATCGGCTCGAGTCCGAGACACCAGGCGATGGACCCGACAGATAGAGATTTGCCGAAATTGTTGCGCGCCGAGATGACCTGGCGACCGGGCGTGAACGTGAACCGGCCGACGAACGGCCCGGCGCTACTGACGCCCCCGGCTTCAATGAACGTGAGGTTGATCACGCGCCGCTCAGCATGGCCTTGATCGGGCGGAACCCGGCAAATTTTTCGAGGACGAAGCGCTCGTCGCGGAACACATCAAGGGCGCGCACCATCTCGTCGATGTCGGAGAGCATCGAGTAGCGCGGCCCCGAGATCAACATGTCACCGGCCCGGCGCACCGCCCCTTCGGCGCACAGGAAATCGATGACGGAGTCGTGCGTGCGGTCGCCGACGAAGCCGCGCCGCCACCGCTGCGAGGCCAGGGTCGGCTGTTTACGTTCGTCCTGCCATTCGAGGAAATGGGACAAGAGCGCAGGGCGCATGGCCGTGAACTGTGCGAGCTTTAGCCAGTTGGCGATGACCTGGCGCGATCCGGAGTCTCCCTTGGTGGAGAGAGCCTGCATGGTACACGCGATGATCGAGACCCGGTAATCTAGGTCGTAGATCGTCGAGCGTGTCGGCACCTTGGGCGCGATCGAGAGCCGTGCGTTCGCGGCGGCGAGGAGGTCTCCGAGTTGGCCGAATACGTCAGCCATTTACGGCCTCCAATCGACGGTGCATTCGCCGATTCGGCGTCCGAGTTCGCCATCCGAGACCGAGGTCATGACCGTGCCGTAATGTTCCTGGAATGGATGCGCCAGCCGTTGCTCAAATTTTTCACGTAGCTTCAGAATCTTCTGAACGACCGAGAGAACCGGATCGATCTGGATGAACGCGGCGTCGCCGTCAGCCGCCTCCTGCGCCCGCTCGTACGCTTCGTGCAGCGTGGGAGCGGTCGAGGACAGGTCGTAATCGAACGCGAGCGCGACTCTCCAGGATGCTCGAAGGCGCTCGGCGATCTGGCCGATATGTTTCGCCGAGTCAGGAACGGACGCCTGCAGCCACGCGAACTTGTCGTCGAAGTCGGCACTCGTGGGAAGCGGCAGCGTGTCCGCCTTGGCGGCGACGCGCGCGGCCAGCTCTGAGTGGGCGATCAGGACTTGCAGGCCCTCGTCGACACCCCACGATCCGGCGAACTGTTTCGCGTCCCAGATGGTCATGGTGCAGTCAGGTTCGACGAACCGGAGCATGCTGCTCGCCTTGTATTCGGCGAACGCTGCGTGGAGCTTGCCGACGATGGTGTTGTGCTCCATCCAGCTGCATAACAGATAAATCGTCTTCAGCTTGGCGCCGTTCTCGAAGATCACCGGCAAGGTCGAGGATGGGTCGTCAACCCAGCCTTTCCCCTTCTTCTTCACCTCGAACAGCTTCCGTAGGTCGTTCCGAAACTTCTTGATCACGGCGCTGGCGAGTTCGGCCGACGTGTGGTGGTGCGCGCGCTCCGGGCCGTAGCAGCAGTAGCCCTGGGTCAGCCCGTGGGACAGTCCGTCGACGCCGCCGTCCCCGCCGGGATTGGCCGGCACCGGCTGGAAATCGGTGAAGCGCCTGCCGAGGCGAAAGCAGACGTGGTCCTGGAACTCGTTGCCCTCAAGGGCGCCGAGATAGTCGGCGTACTGATCGATAGGGCTGAACGGGCCCTTTTTCTTGTTCGCGGCCATTGCGCCCGTGATGTCCCGGCGGGACGGTGGAGCTGCAGCTGGACTGCTGCCGCCGCGGATTCTATCAGGCAGATGCCGGAAATGACTGCGAGGCGAGGGCGCATGACGGGAATCGTAGCATTTTCGCTATTTGATCGCTATTCGTCAGTAGCAGACAAGCGCCAGCGCCAACACGGAGAACTGCAGGAAACAAGCCCGATCCAATGAGTTGCGGAAATCGTCCAGTCCGGTCCATCCGTCCACAACACCTTACGAGTCAATAGCTTATGCGGACACGGCAAGGCCAATCCGTGTAAGCATCTGATTTCAATGATCTTACAGGCGTGGGCCGCACTGGGACGATTTTCGCAACTGGCTCATTCGAGAAGCGGCGTAAATGGCCTGTTATCGAGAGATTCGCTAAGGTTTCGTGGGGTCACTGTCCTTTCATAAATGCTGAGCTCACGAGGGCGTCGCTTGTTCGCCGGGGCGGTCCTTCCATATGTCCGAAGTGATAGGGTCGATGCGGTCGGCCTGCGCGAGAGCCCAGACCGACCATGCCTGAAGGTCGCTAGGCGCACCGGCTTCGGAGCCGCGTGCTTGGACTGCGCGGACATAGGCGCGGATCTGCTGCGCCTGCTCCAGCGCCCGCGCCTGCCCCAGCAGATGATCCACCCGCGCCTGTTCAAGCTTGGCCTGGTGCTCTCGTCGGCGGCGCTCCTCCTCCGCCTCTCGCTTGCGGCAAGCCTCTTCAAGTTCGGCTTTCCTCTGAACACGATAGGCGTGCGATGACAAAGCGGCGTCACGCAGGGTCTGCTCCGCGAACACTATCAGCGCGGCCGCGATTTCGCGCAGGCGGCGTTCGAGCGGCGCGCGAGGCTCGTCCTGCCACGAAGGTAGAGGCGCGTCGCTTTTCCACCAGCGCGAGACTGTCAGGCGCATCTTGTCCTTGTCGCCGCGGGCCATGAAACCGTAGCCCTGGCGCTCGCGCTCGAACTGCTTCGTGGCGTTGATCGAGTCGAGCGCGAATGAGACGTGGGTGCCCCCCACGGTCACCGAAAGTTCTCGCCCCTCTTTCCCTCGCAGCTGCGGCGTCATGCCCGAGCGCGTCAAACACGTGAACAGCGCGTTGAGAATCTTCAGGCGCCGCCTTTCAAACGTGCCGCCAAAGATCGGCGCGTCCCAGCTTGAAGGATGAGGGGACGCAGCCTGTTTGCGCGCGCGTTCGCCGTCGGCGGTAATGAGTTTCTGAATCTGCGAGTGCCATCCGTAGTCTTCGCGTAGCGGCAGCGGCGCCTTGCGCACCAGTGCCGCGGCCTGCGTCTCGACGACACTCATCTCCGGAGAGAAGACCAGCGGCGGCGGGATCGGGGAGTTGAGAATGTCCGCGTCGTCCGAGCCACGGCCGTACTCATCGCGTCCGACCCGCACGACATCCGGCTGACCCAGGGCGCGCGCCGGCAGCGGCCAGCGCTTGCCGTGCTTCCCCGCTTGCAGTTTCGCCCAGTAGCCGCGCGCAGGAACCGGGATATTTGCGGCCGCGCAGATCTTCGCCAGGCCGCGATCAGAGAGGCCGAACTTCTTTGCGAGACTCTGCATCGGCTCGGACCATGCCAGTTCGTAGAGGGCGGCGCGCGTGAATGTGTAAGACATGCATGCAGAATAGGCGCGAGCCGTGCAGGTCGCTACCGAGCCTTGCCCGTCTTTATTGACTTGAATCCGGCTACGGCGAGCATGGCTTTGTGGCCACGTCTTCAAGTGCAAGGGGATCATCGGTCTCGCCAGGGTCAGGGTCGGCTATCAGCTGGAAATCACGTTCCAGTTTCAGCTCGTCGTCGCTGCGCCTGATGCGAGGACGCGCTGTCTCAGTCGCAAGCGCAGCCTGCCAAGACGGCACGTCTGGCTTGGCCGGGGAAAGGGACCTGGAATAGTTCTGTAGGCGGAAGGGCGCGCGGGACTTCCGGAAGGGGTGATGGGTGGCCGGTTCGCTGATTATTGCGCGCATTCCTAAAACTTGCGTCCATTAATTTTCACGCAATAAACCTTGGGATTAGACCGTGTTTATTGCGGCTAAAATTGTTTATTGCGTTAAATAGTGGTAAATTGCGTCTAAACAATATTGGCGCAACTTATGGAAAGTGACTATGCCCAGGCCGATCCTGACGGAAGAGCTGGATGAGATTGAGGGTGTCGTGCGTGCCCGGCCTGGCGTCAGCTCCGCGGAAATCGCTGAGGCGCTGGCCGAGAGAATCCCGCGGCGCACTCTCCAGTATCGGCTAAAGCGTCTGGTAGATGACGGCCGACTGGTCCGCGAGGGCGGGGACAAGGCGGCGCGCTATCGCACGCCTGAGGCGGGTGCCCCTGCCGCGGCGCCCGAGGTCGCGGCGGCGGCGGTGTCAAGACCGATGGTCCGAGTCCAGAAATCACCGATTTAAGATGTCCCCTTTTCTCCGACGTTCTTGTCCACTGACGTGACGATGGGGCGCTGTGGGAATGTGGGAATCTCGCGTTG
>WBZO01001423.1_pt1 | contig 37594 bp, 30 predicted proteins | sample 5204261 | NCBI WGS metagenome assembly WBZO01 (sample SAMN12412400, study PRJNA552823) | activated sludge metagenome | isolation source: activated sludge from anammox sidestream of wastewater treatment plant... | place: USA: North Carolina | collected 2017-09
TTGGTAAAGTGCAAATTACGTTGAGCGAACATCATCCGCTCGCACCTCACGTGCAGCGCGCGTTCACCAATTGGTTACCGCGCGATGATTTGTCGCTTATTTTGGGCAAAATCTAGGTGACAGGTTTATGCCGCGTCCGCGCCAAGCGTTTCGCGGCGATTCGCGTTTTATGCGCGTCCGCAAAAAAAATTACGCAACATGCGTTATAATCATTTTGATTCGATGGCTTGCTACAAACAATTTTATCATTCAGCGGAAACTTGCCATGCAACCTCAACTCACCCTCTCTGTTTCGGAAAACCGCGACCCCGACCATTGGCGCTGGGAATTAAAGGACGCCAAAGGCAACGTCCTCGCCGACCACACTGTCGCGCTCGACTCTAACGAAAGAGAATATCTCGGCTTTCAAGACCTCGACGCGTATGTGAAACGCTATCGCGGCGCGCAAACCTATCGCGAAAGCTTGGATAAAGTTGGCGAATGGATGGGCGAACGCGTCTTTGGAAATCTGCGCGCGAAACTGCGCGAGCGCATGACGCCGCCCACGACCGTTGTGCAGGTGAATGTCCCGCGCGGTTCGACGCACTTTACCACGCGGCCCTTTGAACTCGCGCATCTCGACGGCAAACCATTCGTCGCGCACGACATTCGTTTTGTGTATGTCGAAACTCCCCCCTCTCCCTCTGGGAAAGGGGCTGGGAGTGAAGGGGCGCTCCGCATTCTCGCCATCTTTAGTTTGCCGACGGACGAGAATCCGTTGAACCTGCGGCGCGAGCGTTATGAATTGACGAAACTCGTGCGCCAGATCGCGCAAACGCGCGGCGTCGCGTTGGAACTGCGCGTGATTCAATACGGCGCGACGCGCGCCATTTTGCGCGAAGCGTTGCAGGACGCGAACGGTTGGGACGTGATTCATTTTTCGGGACACGGCACGGCGGGCGTTTTGGTTTTGGAGGACGAACGCGGCAGAACCGATTTAATTTCCGATGCGGATTTGCAAAAAATGTTACAGCCCGCGCAAGGCCGTTTGCAATTGCTCACCCTCTCGGCATGTTTGTCGGGCGCGGGCACAACCGAAACGGCGCGCCGCGCGTTGGGTTTGGAAAATCCACCGATAGAGCACGGAACGCTGGCTCCAGCGTTCCGCGCCTCAGCGCTCGCTACGCCCCTGCCCAGTCTGGCGCAAACGCTCGCGCGCGAATTGGATTGCGCGGCGTTGGCGATGCGCTATCCCGTCTTTGACGAATTTGCCGCCGACCTCACGCTCGCCTTGTACGATTTGGCATTGGACAAACATCAACCGCTTCCCAACGCGCTGCAGTTGGGACTGGCGCGCACGACGGATGATGCCGAACCCTTTTCGCAAATCACGCCCGCGTTGTTTGGCGCGCGCGCCAGCGATTTGAAATTGACCCCGCCGCGGCGTCCGCCGCAATTTGAATTGCCCGCGACGACGTTGAGCGGATATTTTCCGCCCGAACCCGAACGCTTTGTCGGACGCTTGCTGCCGATGCTCCACGCGTCGAACGCGTTGGCGGCACAAAGCGCCCAGCGCGGCGTTTTGTTTTACGGCATGGCGGGCGCGGGGAAAACGTCGTGCGCGTTGGAACTCGCGTATCGGCACGAGCGCGAACGTTTTACGGGTTATGTGTGGCACAAGGCGCCCGACGCCGACGAACAATTTGATTTGCAAATCGAGTTCACGAATCTCCTGTTTGACATTGAACATCAATTGGACATGCGCGACGATTCGCTTTTCAAGTTTGCCGACGACCCCGCGCGTTTCCAAGCAAAAACGCTCCCGCGTTTCAAAGCGCTGCTCGAAGACAAATCCGTCCTCATCGCGTTGGACAATCTCGAAAGTTGGCTGACCGAGAGCGGCGCATGGCGCGATGCAAAATTCGGCGCGCTCGTCGAGACGCTCCTCGCGCACAATGGACTCTCGCGCGTCATTCTCACCGCGCGCGTCTTGCCCAATTCGCTCGCGCGCAATCCGCGCCTCTTGCGCGAAGCGATTCACGCGTTGAGTTTGAGCGAAAGCGTTTTGTTCGCGCGCGAACTGCCGCATCTGCGCGGCATGTTTGAAACGGACGACGGACGCGCGCAGCTCACGCGCGTATTGAACGCCGCGCAGGGGCATCCGAAACTGCTCGACCTCGCGGATAAGAATCCAAATTTTCTCGCGCAGCTCGTTGAGGAAACGCCCGCGCCCGACGCTAACTTTATGACGCGCGGCGAATCGGACAAGGACGCAGAGGCATTTTTGAAAACGCTCGAGGGCTGGACGCGCCAACTCGCCGCCCACCTCTCGCCCACCGCGCGCCTCCTGCTGGAATTTCTCGCGTGCCTGGAGGAGCAAGACCGCGCGGCGTGGATTGCGCAAGCGAACTGGGAGGATTTCTTGCAACGCATTTCGGACGAACGACGGATGACGGATGGCAGAGAGCTCGCAGAAGCGCTCGATGAACTTGAACAACGCGGTCTCGTCGAACGCATCGAGTCCGAACCCACCTTCGAATTTCGAATTCCGAATTTTGAATTCCGAATTCATCCTTCATCCTTCCGCCTTCATCCTTCGATTTCAGAGACGATTCGCGATTCGACAGCGCCACCGACGCGCGCGGCAGTGGACATCGAGTTGGGAAATTTTTGGGGAGGTGTCTGGCAACAAGGAATGAAAACCGAAATGCAGGGCGGCGGACCGCTGATTGTCCAGGGCGGCAAACGCGCCGCGCCCTACCTCCTGCGCGCGCAGAGATGGCAAGAAGCAACACATCTTTTGGAAAGAGTGATTCAACGCGACAAAACTCCCGCGACCCTCGCGCAAACGATTCCCCTCTTGCGCCACATCGCCGACGCGACGCAAGGGACCAAACACGAATTGATGGCCGCGGGCGTGCTGGCAAACGCGCTGATGTTTGCGGGACGCTATGACCAAGCGGAAAAACAACTGCGCGACCTCATCGCCGCGAGCATCGCGCAAAACAATTTTCGCCAAGCGTCTGTGAATGCAGGTCACCTGCTCAACCTCTTAACACAAACGAGCCAATTGCAAGCCGCGCTCGCGGTGGCGGCGGACCTGTCCGAATATTCGCGCCGCGCGGGGCTGGGACCGTGGACGCAGTTGGCGGATGAAACGCGTCGCCTGCAAATTCTCAACGCGATGGGACGCTCTCGCGAGGTATTGGACGCGGTACAAGAATTGCGCGCGCAGATGGAAAAACTGCCCGAGACGAGCGATGCGGACGATACGGTGAACCCGTGGAACGTGCGCGAAGCGTTGTTGGATACAGGGCGCTATGCGGCACGCAGTCTTGAACAATGGCAGACCGCGCTCGAACTCAACGACGCGGTGGCGAAAATTAAAGTCACGCGCGGCGCGGACGCGGTAGAACTCGCGCGCACGCGCTTTAACGACTATTTTCCCCTCCTCCGTCTCAACCGCTTTCAAGACGCGCGCGCTCTTCTCGAATATTGCCGCGCCATTCAAGAGCAAGCACATCAAACCGTAGAATTAGGTAGAACCCTGAGCGCGCTGGCGGACTTGGAAGAACAAGAGGGCAACCGCGCCGCCGCCGTGGGCTATGAAAAGTTGGCGTTCCGTTACCGCTACCAAGCCGCGCAGCCCGAAGACATTGCCATCAGCCACAACAATCTGGCAGAATATCTCCAACGCGCGGGCGCGCCGCAGAACGAGTGGTTGGCGCATCAGTTGGCAGGTGGAATCATACGCGTCCAAATCAGTTCGGGCATGTTGACCACGAGCATCAACAATCTCGCCAAGTCTGACCTTTCCGCCGCGCCGCCCGCGTTCGATTCGATTTGCGAAATCGTGGAGCGCATCGAGGGCGTGCGTTTCCGCGAAATGTTTGCGCGTCTCTCCCAGCGCGTCGCGAGCGGAGATGAGGCGGTCAAGATTGTATGGGGAATGGCAGCGCAAGAAAAGGAGAAACGTTCGCGCGTAAAGGGTGGCATCGAATCGTTACCTCCGTCAGTCGTTGCCGCGTTTGAATCAGGCGACCCTGCACAGGTTCAAGCTGCAATCGAACAATTATCACCAGAAGAACGTGATGCTGTGCAAGCACAGTTGCTGGCGATGGCACAGGAGGCGGGTATTGACGTGGAGGAGGCGGCGCGCGCGGAACGGACAAAATTGCTTGCGAGGTTTGACCCACTGCTCCGCGCGGTTGCGGCGGTGGCAAATGGGGATGAGGGAAAGAGACAAGAGATTGAAGCGACGCTCATCAAGTTGCAGGAAAACGGTTGGCAATTGTTGTCACCCGTTCAACGGATTTGGAACGGCGAACGCGACGCCGCGTTGTTGACCGAAGGATTGGATGAACAAGACAGCGCGTTGGTGCGGCGGGTGTTAGAGTACCTCACCCCCAGCCCCTCTCCTACAAGGAGAGGGGAGCAAGAGGCAAGCGCGGGTTTGGAAATCACGTTGCCCGAATCGGTTGTCGCGGCATTGCAAGCGGGCGATGTCGAGGCGTTGGAAAAAGCGTTGGGGGAATTGCCAGAGGAACAGGCGATCGAGATTGTGCAAAAATTACGCGACGCGATGGGGTAGGGGCGTTTTATTAAACGCCCCCACATCATATCCGCCCCCACATCCCAAATTACGCGAGGCGTGGATGGGGTAGGGGCGTTTTATTAAACGCCCCCACATCATATCCGCCCCCACATTATATCCGCCCCTACATCCAACGTGCCATAACGAACCATGTCACCAAATTTCGACCATCATCATCGTCGTTCTTTACGATTAAAAGGATACGATTATACCCAAGCCGGCGCATATTTCGTCACCATTTGCACCGAGCGCCGTCAGTTATTTTTTGACGAGGAACCATTGCGTAAAATCGCCGAGGATTGTTGGCTTGCCATCCCTACGTACAACGAGGGGGTGTCTTTGGATGAATGGGTTGTCATGCCTAATCATTTGCATGGGATTATTGTGTTGGAAGGAAATCCGCCCAAGGACATTTTAGCGAACCCGCCCAAGCGCGACGCGTCCAATCCGTTTTCGATGATGTCGCCGAAACGCGGCTCATTGGGCGTAATCATTCGCAAATACAAGGGCGCGGTGACGACATTGTGTCGAAGCGCCAATCGTTTCGATTTTGGATGGCAGCGCAATTACTATGAACACATCATTCGCAATGAACGCGCGTTGGATGCAATTCGCGCCTACATCGCCAATAATCCTGCCAATTGGCAATCAGACCGGGATAATTTGATTAACCTGAAAATGAACGATGTGCCTACCACGATTGATGATTACGTACGCGATGCGGGGATTGCGCGTGGGGGCGTTTAATTCCATGTGGGGGGTAAGGGCGTTTAATTCTATGTGGGGGTAAGGGCGTTTAATTCTATGTGGGGGGTAAGGGCGTTTAATTCTATGTGGGGGGTAAGGGCGTTTTATTAAACGCCCCGACCCGCGTCAATCCCAATCATCAACCCCATCATCCGCGTTTCCACACCAAGCACCTCGAACCCCGCCGCGCGCACCGCGCGCAACGTATCGCGGTTGATGTTGCAGCCGTCCGTCGTCCAGCGCCATACGGGATTCGCCAAGTGCATGAACGCGCGCCCCAATGGATTTTTTGCGCGCACGTGTTCCACCAAACGCAGCGAGCCGCCCGGTTTCAAGACGCGGCGAACCTCGCGCAGCGCGCGCGGCGCGTCGGGGATGGTGCAAAAGACGAGCGTGCCGACGACGGCGTCAAACGTCGCGTCGGGGAACGGCAGCTCTTCCGCGCTCGCTTGGGCGCGCGTCACGCGTTTGGACGGCGCGTGAATTTGTTCCAACGTTTCCCCGTCCGGCTCGGTCGCAATCACGCGCGCGTCCGAATGATAAAATTCCAAATTCACGCCGTCGCCCGCGCCGATTTCCAGCGTCAAGCCGTGCGCTTGATCCGTCGCCCATGCGCGCCAACCGTCCGCCCACGCGCGTTCCGTTTTTTCCGTCATGCGTCGAGTATAGCATTGTGCATTGTGTATCAAAAATTTTTCAATCTTTTGTGCATCATTTGACGCGCCCTAGCGCTTGTGCTATTATCGCCCTGTTCCGCCGTTCGCGGCGGAACAAGTTTTTTTGCGGAAAGCAATGGCGCTTTCCGCTCGCAAACGTTGACCTTTGCACTGCGACGTGATGACGCGTTGCGCTTGTTCCTTTGCCATGTGTCACGCGTCCTGCTGGTACCGGGAGGCATTATGACACTCGACCTCGCAACGGAAATTAAAACGACCCCACAACTTGTACAGCCGCTGCATCAACAACTTGGATTGCATGACGACCTCGCGCTCGAAATGTTTTGGCACATGCTCTTGGCGCGCCGCCTCGACGAACGCATGTGGATTTTGCACCGTCAACACGAAGTGGCGTTTCACATTTCAGGCATCGGCCACGAAGCCACCCAAGTCGCCGCCGCGTACGCGTTGAAACGCGGACACGATTTTGTTTTTCCCTACTATCGCGATTTGTGTTTGACCCTCGCGCTCGGTTTGACGCCGCGCGCCATGCTGCTGGCGATGTACGGCAAAGAAGGCGAACCGATGTCGGGCGCGCGCCAGATGCCCGCGCATTACAGCGCCCGTGAACTCAATATCGTTTCCGTATCCAGCCCCGTCGCCACGCAAATTCCCCAAGCGTCCGGCATGGCGCTGGCGATCCAATATCAAAACGCCGACCAAGTAGTCTTGACCTGCTTTGGCGAAGGTTCCACCGCCGAAGGCGATTTTCACGAAGGTTTGAATTGGGCGGGCATTTTCAAACTGCCCGTCGTTTTTCTCTGTCAAAACAATCAGTACGCCATTTCCTCGCCGACCGACCGCGAAATGCCGGTGAAAAACGTCGCCGACCGCGCGGCGGCGTACGGGATGCCGGGCGTAATTTTTGACGGCAATGATTTTTTGGAATCGTATCGCGCGCTGACCCAAGCCGTCGCGCGCGCGCGGCGCGGCGAGGGTCCCACGCTGCTCGAAGCCAAAATGTATCGGCTGTCGCCCCATTCTTCCGACGACGACGACCGCACGTATCGCTCGCGCGAAGAAGTGGAATATTGGAAACAGCGCGACCCGCTTTTGCTCGCGCGCAAGTACTGCATGGAAAACGGTTTGCTCGACGACGCGCGGCTGGATGAATTTGAACGACGCGCCCGCCAAATCGTGGACGACGCGAATGAATTTGCGCGCCGCGCGCCGTATCCGCCGCCCGCCGAAGCGTTGAACGGCGTATGGGGAGAACTGCCAAAATTTTAGATTGCTGATTTTCGATTTTCGATTTTGCAAACGTTTTGTCCGCACAATCGAAAATCGAAATTTGAAAATCGAAAATGCCAGAATTATCCAACATCGAGGCCATCACGCGCACGCTCCAAGAAGAAATGCGGCGCGACCCGCGCATTTTTATCACGGGCGAAGACGTGGGCAAACGCGGCGGCGTGTTTCGCGTCACCAAAGGTTTGTACGAAGAATTTGGCGAACGCCGCGTGATTGATTCGCCCTTGTCGGAATTGTCCATCGTCGCGACGGGCATCGGCGCGGCGCTGTACGGTTTGCGCCCCATCGTCGAAATTCAATTCGCCGATTTTATCGCGCCCGCGTTCAATCAGATTGTCCAAGAAGCCGCGCGCTTTCGCTATCGCACCAACGGCGCCTGGCCCGTGCCGTTGGTGATTCGCGCGCCGTATGGCGGCGGCATCGGCGGCGGTTTGTACCATTCCCAAAGCATCGAGGCGACCTACGCGCATGTCCCCGGTTTGTACGTGGTCGCGCCCGCGACGCCGTACGACATTATCGGGATGCTGCGTTACGCGCTGCGCGTGGACGACCCTGTGCTATTTTTGGAACACAAGAAAACGTATCGGCTCATCAAAGGCGAAGCGCCGGACGGCGACTATATGATTCCGTTCGGCAAGGCGGACATTAAACGCGTCGGTTCCGACATTACCGCGATTGCGTACGGCATGATGCTGCACGAAACGCTGCAAGCGGCGCAAGAGTTGATGCACGAAGATATTAACGTTGAAGTGGTGGATCCGCGCACGCTCAATCCGCTGGATCGTGATACAATCTTGTCGTCGGTCAAAAAGACCGGCAAGGCGTTGATTGTGTATGAAGACAATCTCACGCTCGGTCTCGGCGCCGAAATCGCGGCGCTGCTGGCGAGCGAAGCGTTTGAATATCTCGACGCGCCGATTCTGCGCGTCGCGGGCCCCGATGTGCCGGCGATGCCGTACGCGCGCACGATGCAAGATTTTTTCATGCCCAACGCGCAAAAAATCGCGGACGCGTTACGCAAGCTGAACGCGTATTGAGGTTGGCGTTTGAAACTCTCGCTGCCCCTTTCGCCCGCAGCCACTTCGCCGTTGCGCGAAGTGGTTGCCTTTGTCGTTTTGACGCTCGCGCTGACGTGGCTGTTTTGGGCGCCCGGCGTCTTTTTGCCGATGGGTTCCGCCGTCGGCGATTTTTTACTCGGTCTCGGCAGTTTGGCGCCGCTCGCCGTCGCGATTTTTTTGCAAGTGTGGCTGCAAAAGTGGAGCATGGCGCCGACCGCGTGGCTCAAGACGCTGAACGCGAAACTTGTCGCGCTCGCGATTTTTACCGCCCTCGTCTTTTTCACGCCCGCCATTTTGCTGCGCGTGTTTCAAGGCACGCTCGCGTTGAGCCAACTGCTGAACGATGCGCGCGCGCATTGGCTCATGCTCGTCGGTTTATTGCTCGTTTCGTTCGCCGAAGAAGTCGGTTGGCGCGCGTATCTGCTGCCGCGCTTGAAACCGCTGCCGTTGTTCCTCGTCAATTTATTTGTGGGCGGCGTGTGGTTTGTGTGGCTCTTGCCGCTCACCTTGGCGGGGCGCTATAATACCTCTGAAAATTTTGGCGGTTTCGTCGCGGCGACGTTTTTGTACGCGCTGCTCGTCACGCCGTTTCTAAATCGTCTCGCGCTGCGCGGCGAGTACAATCCCATTCTGTCGGGCTTGCTGCGCGCAGTTGCCAATTTTGTAATTGCGATGTATTTTCTACAGGGGCGCGGCGATCCGCTTGCCGATGCCTTTGGCGCGTTGACCATCGGTTGGCTGTGCTTGCTCAATCTTGTTTTATTTTCGCAATTGTGGCAAGGTAAAAAGCCGCCCGCCGAAATTTCGGAATTGGAACGCGTGATGCCGTTTGGCAATTAAAACCTGATTTCCCAGAACCCAAAACGGAGACCGCATACATGCCTACAAACGTTGTGATGCCGCAGCTCGGCGAAAGCGTGATTGAAGGGACCGTCGGCAAATGGTTGAAAAATGTCGGCGACTCGATAGCGCAGTACGAACCCATCATGGAAGTTATCACCGACAAGGTGACCACCGAAATTCCGTCGCCCGCCGCCGGAACGCTTTTGCAGATTCTCGTTCCCGAAGGCGCTACGGTTCAAGCGGGAACGGTCGTCGCGTTGATTGGTCAAGCGGAAGCGGTTAGCGCCGCGCCGCCGACGACAGCGCCCGCGCCCGCGCCCGCGCCTGCCGCGCCAACGCCGCAGCCGGGCGCCGCCGCGCCCGCCGCGCCATCGGCGCGCAATCGTTTGACGCCCGTCGTCGCGCGCATGATTTCAGAATACAATATCAGCGACGCGGAATTAAAGACGATTCAGGGCACCGGCGAAAACGGACGCGTGAGCAAAAAAGATATTGAAAATTTTGTCAAGCGCCGCGAAACCAAAACGACGGCGCCCGCCGCCGCGCCATTGCCCGCGTGGGAACAACCGGGTTCCGGCGATTTGTTCCGTCCCACCGAAGAAGTGTTTGGCAAACAACCCGCGCCCGCCGCGCCGAAACCTGCCGCCGTCGCGCCGAGCGAAGGTGACCAAATCATTCCGCTTTCGCCGATGCGTCGTTCGATTGCCGAACATATGGTGCGCAGCAAAGCGACTTCGCCGCATGTGACGACGGTGAGCGAAGCGGACATGTCGCGCGTCCTCGCGCATTTCGCCGCGCACAAAGCCGAATTTGAAAAGCAGGGCGTCAAGCTGACCTACACGCCGTACTTTGTTCAAGCGGTGGTGTACGGCTTGCAGCAGGTTCCGCTCGTCAACGCGCAATTCACCGAGCAGGGCATTGTCATGAAACGCGAGTTGAATATCGGCATTGCCGTCGCGATTGAGGACGGTTTGATTGTGCCGGTCATCAAACACGCGGACGATAAAAGTTTGCTCGGCGTGTCGCGCGCGGTGAACGATTTGGCGGGACGCGCGCGCGAGAAAAAATTGCAGCCCGACGAATTGACGGGCGCGACGTTCACCGTCACCAATCACGGCGTATTCGGTTCGCTCTTTGGCACGCCCATTATTTCGCAGCCGCAATCCGCGATTATGGGCATGGGCGCGATTCAAAAGCGCGTCGTCGTTATCCATGACGCGATTGCGATTCGCCCGATGATGTACCTCTCGTTATCGTTCGACCATCGTTTGCTCGACGGCGCGATGGGCGACGCGTTCATGAACAAAGTCATCCATTATTTGGAGAATTATTCCGCCGCGTAAAAATGGGTCTTTTAAAACGTTTACGCCTTGAACCTGCGCTCAAGACGCAGTTGGATTTGCTGCGCGACGACGTTAACGCCGATTCCTCCAAACTCGCCATCCTCTTTTGGCTGCGCGCCTATACCATCCTCGCGCTTGAACGCGACACGGTTTCCATTGGTTGGGCAAAGCTGTCCGGTTTCGTTTCGCGCACGGCGCGCGAATTTGGCGTCAACGGACTCGACCATGCGCCCGGCCGCGCGCTGCTCACCGATTACGCCATTTGCCAAGTCACGCCCATCGCCGGCGGCGAACCGGTGACGGGCGCGGCGCAATTGCGCGCGCTCGATTTGGGGCGCGGTTATCAAGTTGAATTGCGAACGGCATATCATCTCGATCTGCCGCGCGTGCATGATTGGGCGGTCGAGACATGGCATGATTTGACCGCCAACGATACACCCAACGCGCTGGCGGGCATTTTGGCGCGCTGGGCGCCGGTGGGGCAGAGCGGTTTGCTGCCCGCGCTGATCGAGGCGCAAGAGTTGGAAGGGTGGCTTTCGCGCGAAACGCTTACCGTCATCGCGCAAGGACTCCAAGTTCCGCTCAGTCAAGTGTACGGCGTCGCCGATTTTTACGCGCATCTCTATACGCATCCCGTCGGCAAAACGATCATTCGCGTGTGCGACGATGTGCCGTGTTATTTGGCGGGCAGCGCGGACGTTTTGCATCGCGCGAAAAATATGTTGTGGCTGCGCGACGGCGAAACGACCGAAGACGGCAAATACATGTTGGAAGTGGCGCCCTGTCTCGGTCATTGCGATCGCGCGCCGGTGGCAACGTTTGGTCAGACCTTGCATACGCAGCTCACGCCCGAAAAGATGGCTGCGTTATTGCGCGGCAATCCCTGATGGAATATCAACTCGTTACCGCCAATCTCGGCAAAATTGACCCGACCCGCTTGGACGATTATCTCGCGCAGGGCGGTTATCGCGCGCTCCAGCGCGTATGCGAAATCGGCGATTCCGCGCAATTTACCAGCGCGTTCAAAGCGGCGGGTTTGGTGGGCCGCGGCGGCGCGGCGTTTCCCACCGGCGTCAAACACGAGATGGCGATTCACGCCGAACCGCATCATCCGTGGCCCGCGCCCGATTGGGTGCCGGAACGCTATCGCCATTCGTCTTCGTTTGTCGTTTGCAATGCGGACGAATCCGAAACGGGTACGTTCAAAGACCGCGTGTTGATGGAAGGCGATCCGTTTCGCATTCTCGAAGGCATGACGATTACGGCGTTTCTCGCGTGCGCCACCGTCGGCTTTATTTATTTGCGCGGCGAATATCCGCTCGCGTACGAACGGCTGTCGAACGCGCTGCGGCTCGCGCGGGCGCACGGTTATTTGGGCAAGCAAATTTTCCGCCCCGATTTTGCGTTTGATATTGAAATCCGACGCGGCGCGGGCGCGTACATTTGCGGCGAAGAGACCGCGCTGTTTGAATCCATCGAAGGCAAACGCGGCGAGCCGCGCGCGAAACCGCCGTTTCCCACCGACAAGGGTTTGTTTCAACGTCCGACCATCATCAACAACGTCGAGACGTTCGCCAACATTCCATTCATCGCGCTCGCGGGCGGCGAAGCGTATCGGCGGCACGGCACGGAAAAATCGCCCGGCACGCGCATCGTGTGCGTGAGCGGCGCGGTCCAAAAACCGGGCGCGTATGAAATTGAAATGGGGACGCCGCTGCGCTATGCGCTGGAAACGCTCGCGGGCGGTTTGAAACCGGGCAGCGCGCTGCAAGCGGTTTTGATTGGCGGCGCGGCGGGCGTTTTTTTGCGTCCCGACGAAATTGACGTGCCGTTATCCTTTGAAGGTTTGAACGCCATCGGCGCGACGTTCGGTTCGGGCGCGATCATGGTCATAGACGACCGCGTGAATTTGTGGGGTGTGCTGCTGCGGCTCGCGCGTTTCTTTCGCAATGAATCGTGCGGCAAATGTTTTCCGTGTCAGATTGGCACGCAGCGCCAACTCGAAATTTTGGAACGGCTCACGCACGGACACAGCCGCAAACTGGACCAAGCCGATATTCCGCCCGATGAATTGCGGCTGCTGCACGATAACGGCGCGGTCATGCGCGACGCGTCCTTGTGCGGTTTGGGTCAAACCGCTTCCAGCGCCATCCTCAGCGCGCTGGATAAAAAATTGGTGAGTTGACAACTGTACGGCGTCTCTTGATATTTTTATTGGAGTCCTCATGCCGCGTTCCGCGAAAAAAAATATAAAGCAAGCTGCCGCGCAACCTACGCCGCAGCTTGCGCCGCAATCCTCTCGCGCAAAATCTAAACCGCGCGCGTCGAACCAAGCCCCTATTACACAATCGCCCAAGCGCGCCAAGCCGCGCAAACGCACCATCGCGCAATACGACCATCCCGCCGCCGAACGCGTGAACAATCCGCCCGTCGGTCTCGTCACGCCGGAAACCGATTCGGACACGCGGAAAAAGACATACGCCTACGACCCGCATCTCGACCCGCAGTTGCAATGGGCGGGCAAAGCGGAGCGCACTTCGTTCGAGGTGCCGCTCGTTTCTTTGCACGTTCACGAACGGATTGACGCGCGCACGATTGTAGAGGCGGTTCGCAAACGCGATAACGGCGATGGGAATTTGCAGTATCAACAATTGTCGTTCTTTCACGCGGCGCGCGAAAATCCGCCGCTGCGCGAAGCGATTCAGTTTTACAAGCACAAACACAATTGGTCGAACCGTTTGATTGCGGGCGACAGTTTGCTCGTGATGAATTCGCTGTTGGAAAAAGAGGGCATGGCGGGCAAGGTACAGATGATTTACATTGACCCGCCGTATGGAATCAAATATGGCTCGAACTTTCAACCGTTCGTCAACAAGCGCGATGTCAAGGACGGCAAAGATGAAGACCTGACCCAAGAACCCGAAATGGTCAAAGCGTTTCGGGATACGTGGGAGTTGGGGATTCATTCGTATCTCACGTATTTGCGTGACCGCTTGCTGCTCGCGCGCGAACTTTTACATGAGAGCGGAAGTGTGTTTGTGCAGATTAGCGATGAGAATGTGCATCATGTACGCGAGTTAATGGACGAAATTTTCGGCATTGATAACTTCACGTCGCAAATCAGTTTTACCAAGACGATTACGCAGACAAGCACCTATTTGCCGTCAGTTGCGGACACCGTTATCTGGTATGCAAAAGACAAGAAACGTCTCAAGTATCGTCCGCTCTTTACCATGAAACGTGCTGGAGAGATCGGTGCATCACGTTATCAATCAGTTGAGTTGCCAGACGGAATACGCCGCCGCCTAACAGATGAAGAATTACAGAATCAAGACTTGTTGCCGCAAGGTTCAAGACTTTTCACAACGGGAGATTTGACCTCTCAAGAATTTAGACCGGGTACTACATTGCCCTTCAAATTTCAGGGCAAGGAATATCTCCCGAATTCCAATCGGCATTGGAATCTTTCAATGGAAAGCATGGAACGACTTGCAAAAATGGGACGTATTGTCGTTGAAGGTTTATCGCTCCGAGCAGTTCGCTATTTGGATGACCAACCTGCGTTTCCTATTTCCAATATTTGGACAGATACGATGGGAATTCAGAGCCGAAGTGACCCACGCGTCTATGTCGTGCAAACTGCGACATCGGTTGTTACGCGATGCACTTTAATGACCACCGACCCCGGCGACCTCGTTCTTGACCCCACGTGCGGCAGCGGCACGACCGCGTATGTGGCGGAACAATGGGGACGCCGTTGGATTACGTGCGATACGTCGCGCGTCGCCGTCACGCTCGCCAAGCAGCGTTTGATGACCGCGCTGTTTGATTATTACGAATTGGCGCGTCCCGAAGATGGCGTGGACAGCGGCTTTCGTTACAAGACGGTTCCGCACATCACGCTCAAATCCATCGCGAACAACGAGCCGCCCGCGCAGGAAACGTTGTACGACCAACCGTTCGCGGACAACTCGAAAGCGCGCGTGACGGGACCGTTCACAGTAGAGGCGGTGCCCGCGCCGGTGGTAAAGCCCCTCACTGCCCTCACCCCCGACCCCTCTCCCTCTGGGAGAGGGGAGAATGAAGCGGATGTGACGATTGCGCGTTCGGGCGAGACGCTGCGCCAAGCGGAATGGCGCGCGGAATTGTTTCGCACGGGGATTCGCGGCAAGGGCGGACAAAAGATTGAATTTGCGCGCGTGGAACCGTTGGCGGGCACGCGGTGGCTGCATGCGGATGCGGAGACGCGGGGAGAGATTGCTTCGTCGCCTCGCAAAGACGGCGAGCCGACTCGCAATGACAGACCCCTGCGCGCGGTGATTTCGTTCGGTCCCGATTTTGCGCCGTTGGAGCAGCGGCAGGTGGAATTGGCGATTCAAGAAGCGAACCTGCTCGTTCCGAAGCCGAAAATCGTCGTGTTCGCCGCGTTCGAGTTCGACCCCGAAGCGTCGAAAGACATTGACGAGACGGAATGGCCCGGCATGACGTTTCTGAAAGCGCAAATGAACACGGACCTGTTGACCGACGATTTGAAAAAAAAGCGTTCGAGCAACGAATCGTTCTGGCTCATTGGTCAGCCCGACGTGCGTTTGGAAAAAATCAAAACAGGCGCCGACAAGGGACTGTATCGCGTCGAGGTGAACGGATTCGATTATTACAACGTCAAGACGGGCAGTATCGAAAGCGGCGGCACGGACAAAATCGCGATGTGGCTGCTCGACACGGATTACGACGGACGCTCGCTCTATCCGCGCCAAGTCTTTTTTCCGATGTCCGGCGAAAAAGACGGCTGGGCGCGTCTCGCAAAAAATCTGAAAGCGGAATTGGATGAGGATTTGATCGAACAATATCGCGGCACCGCGTCCCTGCCGTTTGATGTGGGCAAGCATGAACGCGTGGCGGTGAAAATTGTGGATGATCGGGGGATCGAGAGTTTGAAAATTATTGAGGTGGATGGATAAATGTCCCAAAGCGCCTCAGACCACCTCATCATCGCGTTGAATAGAATTGCAACGGATGAACAAAGCATGAGATAAAATAAAGCAAAGATGCAAACCCTAGCCCAAGATACAACTCTTGCCGCCGAACGCGTCCTGATTCACCTTTGGCGTGAGATGCCCGCATGGCGCAAGATGGAACTGGTCGGCGAAATGAACGCGACGATCAAGACGCTGGCACGCGCGGGACTCGCACAGCGGTTTCCCAAGGCATCGCCGCAAGAGATTGAACGGCGATTGGCGGATATTTTGTTGGGCCAAGAACTTGCGGCGCGCGTGTATGGCGCGCCACAGTATCAAAAGCACACGTTATGAATAATGAACCATTGGAGGTTGCGCTCCGCGTTGCGCAAACGCTGGACGAGCTCGGCGTCGCGTATTTGATTGGCGGCTCTCTCGCCAGCGCGTTGTATGGCGAACCGCGCGCCACGATGGATGCCGACATCATTGCCGATTTGCAGTTACGGCATGTTGAGCCGCTTGTCCGCGCGCTCTCGTCCGAGTTTTACGTGGACGCTGATTCCATCCGCGATGCCATCAACAATCAACGCAGCTTTAACCTCATTCATTATGCGACGACTTTTAAGGTGGATGTATTTGTACGCAAGCATCGCGCGTTTGACGATGCCCAATTCGCGCGGCGCACCAAACAGGTTCTTTTGCGGGAACCCGACCGCGCCGCCCAAGTCGCCAGCCCCGAAGATTCGATCCTCGCAAAATTGGAATGGTATCGAATGGGCGGCGAGGTTTCTGACCGCCAGCGGCGCGATATTCTGGGAATGTTGAAAACGCAGCGCGAAACGCTTGACCGCGCGTACATGGAACGCATGGCGCAGCAATTGAACGTCGCAGACTTGTTGGCACGCGCATGGCAGGACGCCGAATAGAATATGTCCCAAAGCGCCATAGACCACCTCATCATCGCGTTGAATAGACTTGCAACGGCAGAACAAAGCAAGGGAAAAAAATCGCCGCCGAAAATTCAACACATGAATTATTCACCCGCTCATTTAGCAAGCGCGCTGGACGCGTATGATGTACCGTTCTTGTTTGGCGGAACGACATATCCACGCGCAGCTGTGCTACCGCGTGAGCTGCTAATAGGTTTGGCAACTGCACCGGAGGCGCGCTTGCGCGCCGCCATCATTCCTTTGCTCTTGCGTCATCCCGAATTTGCGGATGCGGCGCGCGCTGCCGCGCAAGAACTGGAACCGCTGCCGCGTCAAACCTTGCAATGTTTTTATACGGCGGCAATGTTGCTCCAGCGCAAATATGCTCTGCGTTTAGGGCATTTGCTTGCGACTTTGCATGATTTGCCCGACTTTTTCAGCCGCGACCTGAATGTAATGCTTGGAGCAGAGATTGAAAATGCCTTGCGCGCGGTCGGCAGACGCCATGCCGCGTTTGCGGGACATGCCGTGAATTGGGTCGGCACGTATGAACATGCCGCGCAGCATTTTATGAAACACCTGGAACAACAAGCACACTGAACTCGAACAAACCATTGAGCAGGCAGCCAAACAAGCCAAGAAATTCGATTTGGACGCGCGCGCCATGCAGGAACGGCTGGAAGCAGTCCGCAAAATGATTTGAAATGTCCCAAAGCGCCATAGACCACCTCATCATCAACTCGCCGTACGAGGAACCCACTGCGTATTGGAAACGCGACCCCAGCACACTGCTCTTTGATCAAGTGGAGGGCAGACGGCCCGCGGGCTATTTTGTCGCGACGCCCGGCGCGAATCCCGTGAATGATGCAGGCACGTTCATTTCCATTCCGCTCGTGGACGAAATTCGCCAGCGCGTCAAGGAATGGCGCAGCGCGGGGTATTCGGGCGCGACAGGCACGACGAAACGATTGCTCGAACATTGGTACAAATTGGACGAACGACGCGAGGACCGCCGCTTTTTCTTTTGCCAACTCGAAGCGATTGAAACGCTCATCTGGCTCACCGAAGCGCCCGCGTCGGAACGCGTTGGCATTGACATTCCAAACGATGGCGGAACGTTCACGCGCCTCTGCGCGAAAATGGCAACGGGTTCGGGCAAGACGATTGTGATGGCGCTGCTCATTGCTTGGCAGGCGCTCAACAAAATTATTGATTCCCAAAACGCCGCGTATTCCAAAAATTTTCTCGTCGTCGCGCCCGGTCTCACCGTCAAACGCCGCTTGCAAGTGTTGATGCCTTCGCACCCGCAAAACTTTTACGACGATTTCAATATCGTGCCGTCGGGGCTGCGCGACAAATTGAATCAAGCGAACGTCCTCATTCACAATTGGCACACGCTGCAATGGGAAACGGAAGCCGATTTCAAGAAAAAGAAAAGCGTGGACAAGCGCGGACCCATGAGCGATACCGCATACACACGCGAGGTGTTGAAAGAATTGGGCGGCGCGCAAAACCTTGTCGTCATCAACGACGAAGCGCATCACGCGTGGCGCATTCCGCCCGGCGCCCATTCCGTCAGCGCGTCCAAAGATGAAATCGAACAGGCGACGATTTGGGTCGGCGGGTTGGATCGAATTCATCGCACGCGCGGAATCCTCACCGCGTACGATTTTTCCGCGACGCCGTTCGCTTCGATTGGCAAAAAGGGCGCGGAAGAAGTTTTGTTCAAATGGATTGTCAGCGACTTTGGTTTGAATGACGCGATTGAAGCGGGTCTCGTCAAAACCCCGCGCATCGTCGTTCGCACCGACGGCGCAATGAGCGCGGATTATCGTCCCTTGCTCTATCACATTTATCCGCACGTTCGCGACGATTTGAACCGCCGCGTCCCCGAACAAACGCCGTTGGCAGACCTCGTTATCAACGCGTACACGCTGTTGGGCAAAGATTGGCTCGCAACATACAAAACATGGCGCGACGCGAATTTTCCAACGCCGCCGGTCATGATAACGGTCGCCAATCGCACCGAAACCGCCGCGCGGATCAAGTATGCATTCGACCACAACGGCTTTCATCTTGACGAACTCGTCGCGCCCGAACGCACGATTCACATTGATTCACGCGTGTTGGAGATGGCGGAAGAAATGGACGCGGATTTACCAACAGAGACGAACGCGGAGGATGATGAATCACCCAATCACCCCATCGCCGAATCCCCCAATGCTCCCACGCGCAAACTCACCAAAAAAGAACAAGCCGCGCAATTACGCGAAACAGTTGATACGGTTGGAAAGGTCGGTCAGCCGGGCGAACAAATTCAAAACGTCATTTCCGTCGGCATGTTGTCCGAAGGATGGGACGCGAAAACCGTCACGCACATCATGGGCTTGCGCGCGTTCAACAGTCAATTGTTGTGCGAGCAAGTTGTCGGACGCGGACTGCGGCGCACCTCGTACGAAGTGGACGAAACGACGGGCTTGTATCGTCCCGAATACGTCAATATCTTTGGCGTGCCGTTCACGTTCATGCCGCACGAAGAGACGGGCGACGAACCGCCCAAACCCGACAAGCCGCGTTTCGCCGTCGAACCGAATCCCGCCAAACGCGCCTACGAAATCACGTGGCCCCAAATTTTGCGCGTCGAGCATGTCTATAAACCACAGTTATCGCTCGATTTGAAACAGGCGCCCGCGCTCTATCTCGACGCGTACAAAACGAATACGCTCGCGGAACTCGCGCCCGTCGTGGATGGTCAGCCCGACATTACGCATATCTCGCAAATTGACTTGGTCGAATTCGGCAAAAAATACCGCACCCAAAAAATCATCTTTGAATCGGCGCGTCAGGTGTACGACCAGATGCGCGAAAATTGGAATGGCAATCGCGAAATGCTGCTCGCGCAAGTGATTGGACTCGTGGAAAAATTCATCGTCTCGAACAAAATTCACATCAATCCGCCCTTGTTCAATCAAGACGATTTGCGTCGCCGCATTGTCATCACGCTCAACATGAACAGCGTTGTGCAGCACGTTTGGTCGCAGTTGCATTTTCAAAATACCGAACAGCTCGTCCCTGTCTTTGACGCCGAGCGTCCCATTCGTTCCACCGCCGACATGCAAACGTGGTACACCACGCGCCCGTGGCAGCTTCCGCAAAAATCGCACATCAACCGCGTCGTCTATGACAGCACGTGGGAAGCGAACGAGACTTTTGAATTTGACCGTAGCGACCTTGTGACTGCGTGGGTGAAAAACGACCATCTCGGTTTTGTGATTCACTATTATTATCAAGGCATCCCGCACACTTACTATCCCGATTTTCTGATTCGCTTGAAAAACGGGATGATGCTCGTGCTTGAAACCAAAGGCAAGGACGACCAACAAAACAAAACCAAGCGCGAATTTCTGGACGAATGGGTTCAAGCGGTGAATGCCGACGGACGTTTTGGCAAATGGATGTGGGCGGTGAGCAAGAATCCGGCGGATCTAAAGGGAATTTTGGCAAAGGCAGCATAATTGAATCTCCCCCTGCGCGCTTTGTGCTAAAATGCGAATATAAAATTTTCATAACGAGGCGGAATCAGCCATGAGCGATGTCACGTTGACGATTGACGGCAAAACCGTTACGGTGCCGCAAGGCGCTACGATTTTACAAGCCGCGCAGCAATTGAATCGAGAAATTCCGACGGTCTGTTATCATCCACATTTTACTCCGCCCTCGCTGTGCCGCGTCTGCGTCGTCCAAGTCGAAAAATCACGCGTGTTGGTTCAGTCCTGTTCGCGCGTGGCGGAAGAGGGGATGGTCGTGTCCACCGCTTCGCCGCGCGTTCAATTGGCGCGCAAAGTGATCTTTGAAATGCTCGCTTCGACGGTGGACCTGAGCGACGCGCCCGAAATTCGAGGGCAGGCGGAAACCTATGGCGCGGAACCCAACCGCTATGGCAATGGCGTCAAGCGCCGCGCGTTTCCCCTGTTCGACGACAATCCTTTTTACGTGCGCGATTACGCCAAGTGCATCATGTGTTGGCGCTGCGTGCAAGCGTGCGGCGAAGACGTGCAGTACACGTTTGCCATCTATCGCGCGGGGCGCGGTTTTGACGCGCACATTTCCACGTTTGAAGGCGTGCCGCTGCCCGAATCCACGTGCGTCTATTGCGGCAATTGCGTGCAAGCGTGTCCGAGCGGCGCGCTCAAGCCGCGGCGCGAGTACTGGATGGAACAGGGTTTCGATTTAAAAGAATTGGCGCGCGTCAGCCAACTCGAACAGCGCGAAAAACGCGCGCAATAAATGCGCGCACGCGCGTGTTGATATGACCATCGTTGATTTACAGCCCGCGCAGCACGCGCAGATTGAACAGGTCGCCGCGTTATTGCGCGACGCTTTTGCGGCGTTAACCGATACGTGGGCGACGCTGGCAGCGGCGCGCGATACGGTCATGGAATCGTTCCAGCCGCGGCATCTCAGCCGCGTCGCGCTTGACGTGAACGGCGACGCGGTGGGTTGGATTGGCGGAATTCCGCAATATGACGGCAATGTGTACGAATTGCATCCGCTCGTCGTCAAACCGAGTCGGCAGCGGCAAGGGATCGGACGCGCGCTCGTCGCGGATTTGGAAGAACAAGCCCGCGCGCGCGGCGCGCTGACTGTCGTGCTGGGTACGGACGACGAATTTGGCGGCACGAATTTGTACGGCCAAGATTTGTATCCTGACATTGCGGCGCATATTGCGGAGCTTCGCAACGTGCGTCAACACCCGTACGAGTTTTATCAGAAATGCGGTTATGTGGTTTACGGCATTTTGCCGGACGCGAATGGTTTGGGGCGGCACGATATTTTGATGGCGAAACGCGTCGGGCAGCGCGCGACGAATCAGGACGCGCCATAAATGGCTTGGGAGGGGCAAGACATGGCGGCTGTGAAACAACGCAAATCCGGCGATAAACGAATAAAAGAAGCGTCCCCAAAATACAAAATGAAAATCTCTGCCGCGACGCGCGCCAAATTTCCCGCCGCGCGTTGGACGACGACGCGCGCGACCGATAAAATCATTGAAACCGATCATCCGTATATACACAAAGCGCCTGGCGTCGTCGGCGGCGAGCCGGTGATCAAAGGTACGTGGATTGCCGTTCGTCACATTACCGAGTGGTGGCGACTGGGTTGGACGCTGGACCAAATACTGGATGCCTATCCGCAGCTGCGTCTTGCGCAAGTTTGTGACGCGCTCGGATATTTTGATGACCATCGAGAAGAAGCGCTTGAATAGATCAAAGAGAATCGCGTCCTTGAAACCGATGGTAAATGAAGCGTTTGTTCATTTGAAGGAGTTAAAGGAACGGAGGCAGACCATGATGAATGTGGTGGTGCGAGACAAGTATCTCGAGACGCTCAACGCGCTCGGCGATATTCAATCGGCTGTGGATACTGCGCTGGAAAGGTATTCGATTGAGCAAATCATCACGAAATTAAATTCGCTCCATGCGCGTCATTCAAACTATCAAACTAAATACGGAATGGATTATGAATCTTTTGCCGAACGAGTGAAACGAGACGAAACGTTCATCCGAGCGCTCGAAGCAAGCGGCAAGATGATGTGGGAGGCGGACCTTTTGGATTGGGAATTCTGTTCCAAGGGAATTCAAGAGTGGAAACGACGCCTGCAGAGCTTTTTGCCCGAATAATCGAACTCGCGGCATCGGTCTTTGGGCAGGTCGAATATTCGACGGATTACACGCCATCACGCGCAATCTTGCGTCTCGAAGGATTGTATCGTGATTGTCATATTTTCGTCGTCGAGTTGCTCATTGACGCGACTCGCAAGTATTCCTACTATGTTTTGCGCGGCGAATGGGTCGAGGTAGGATTCGACAATAGTCCCGACCCGCGCGCGATTCGGCTCAAATACGGCAAAATTGGCGAGGGACACGCGGGCGAATTGGTTCCGCACCAACATCGCGCCAACAAGGCAAAACTCGTCTTGACCCAAGAAATGACTTTTGAGATGTTTGTTGAATGGCTCTATGCGAATCTTTCGACTGCAAGAAACGCTTGACATGTATACGCATCTACGCATTTCAAGATTCTGTTTGTTAGACGATACGATCAACTTGCAATTCACCGTGCCAAGCCCGTGGGCGCACGATATTCCAAAACCTGATTGGGTTTGACGATTTAGTAGCTGTCTATTGTAGGTACTGATGAGGAGCGCAGCAATGTCGTCTAATGATCAAATCATCGCCACCACCTGTCCCTTTTGCGGCGTGGGTTGTCGTCTTGATTTGCACGTGCGCGGCAATCAGATTTCGCATGTGACGACGCCGTACGATGATTTGACGAGCAAAGGGAATTTGTGCGTCAAAGGCAGATACGGTTGGGATTTTGTGTATCATCCCGACCGCGCGCTGACGCCCTTGATTCGCAAAGAATTGCCGAAACCGGGCGCGCGGCGTCCCGCGCGCCGTGACGATTGGCGCGCGGCGAGTTGGGACGAAGCGTTGGAATTGGTGGCGACGCGTTTTGCCGAGATTGTCGAAAAAAATGGACCCGACGCCACCGCCGTTTTTTGCTGCGCCAAGGCGACGAACGAAGACAATTACGCGCTACAAAAATTATTTCGCGCGGTGATTGGCACCAACAATATTGACCACTGCACGCGTTTGTGTCACGCGGGTTCCGTCGTCGCGTTACAAATGGCGGTAGGTTCGTCCGCCATGTCCAACAGCGGCAGCGATATTTACGATTGCGATGTCGCCATTATCACCGGCTCGAACACCGCCGAATCGCATCCCATCATCGCGCTGCAATTCAAAGACGCGGTGATGCGCCATCACGCCAAATTGATCATCGTTGACCCGCGCCGCGTCGAGATGGTGAATTTTGCCGCGTTGTGGCTGCAGCAAAAACCCGGCACGGACGTACCGCTTTTTTCTGCGATGGCGAACGTCATTATTCAAGAAAAACTGTTTAACGCGGAATTTATTCGCGCGCGCACTGAAAATTTTGAAACGTTCGCCAAAGCGATGCAAGATTTCACGCCCGAAATGGCGGAGCGCATTAGCGGCGTGCCTGCCGAAAAAATTATCCAAGCCGCGCGCATGTACGCTTCCGCCAAAAATGGCGCAATCTATTGGTCGCTGGGCATTCCCGAACATACGCACGGCACCGAGAACGCGCTGACGCTCGTGCATTTGGCGTTATTGACGGGCCACGTCGGACGTCGCGGGACGGGTTTGAATCCGCTGCGCGGTCAAAACAATGTACAGGGCGCGTCGGACGCGGGCGCCATGCCATGGCATTATCCCGGCTATCAGGAATCCAATGACCCGCGCGTGGTCGAAAAATTTCGCGCGAAATGGGGTCACACGCCGCCAGTCGGACGCGGCTTGACGACGACCGAAATCGCGGACGCGTGGGGTACGGGCGCGGTCAAAGCGCAATACATCATGGGCGAGAATCCGTTGATGAGCGAACCGAATTTGCGGCACGCGCATCGCGCGATTGAACAGCTTGAATTTCTCGTGTGCCAAGATGTCTTTATCAATGAATCGGGACGTTACGCCGATGTCTTTTTGCCCAGCGCGACGTTTGCGGAAAAGGACGGCACTTTTACCAATACCGACCGCCGCGTTCAGCGCGTACGCAAAGCGTTCGAGCCGCTCGGTCAAGCGCGCGCCGATTGGGAAATCGTGAGTCAAGTCGCCACGCGCTTGGAACAAAAATTGGGACGGACAGGGACCGCGTATTGGGCGTATAAACATCCGTCGGAAATTTGGGACGAGATGCGCGAACTCGTTCCCGCGATTGCGGGCATCTCGTACGCGCGCTTAGAAACCGAACGGCTCCAGTGGCCCGTGCCCAATCTCGAATCGCCGGGCACGCCCTTTCTCTTTGCCGAGACGTTTCCGCGCGGGCGCGCCAAATTTTTCCCCCTCGTGTATCAACCCAGCGTCGAGGAACCGGATGAAAAATATCCGTACGCGTTGACGACGGGGCGCGTATTGTATCAATGGCATGGCGGCACGTTGACGCGACATTCGAATGTAGATTTTGCCGCGCCCGAAGCGTTCGTCGAAATCAATCCGTCCGACGCGCCGCGCGTGCCGTGCCAAGACGGTTCGCCCGTGCGCGTTTCATCGCGGCGCGGCAGCGTCGTGCTGCGCGCGCGCGTGACGGAAAAAGCCGCGCCCGGCGTGGTCTTTGTGCCGTTCCATTACGCCGAAGCCGCCGCGAATACTTTGACGATTGACGCGTTTGACCCGCAATCTAAAATCCCCGAATACAAAATCTGCGCGGTGAAAATCGAACCCGCGACGCTGCGCGAATTGGCAGAGGCGATGCCCTTGGGCTTGACGCAACGCTTGGACCAAGCCCCGCGCGTTCACAATGCGTTCGCGTAAATTTGTAAAATCGCGAGCCGCGGGCGCGCGAGAGAGCCCGTTGAACAGGCAGCTCATTTTGCGCGGCATGATCGAGGATTGGCTTGACGTTCGACCGCTTTTAAAATGGAAAATTATTCGCTTGACTCATTGCCCGAACCGAACTCCCAAGAACGACGTTTTACACGCATCCTGCTCGGCGTTTGGCTGATTCTCGGTTTGTTTGTCGTCGGCATCTTGTGTTATGTCGGCGCTTCGGTTTTTCGGCCGCCAGCCCAAACCCCGCTGTATGTGGGCGATGTGGATGAATATCCGCCCGGTTCGGTGAGTCAAGAATTTATCAACGCCGATTTTTTTGACGCGGCGGCGAATAAACGCCAAGAGACCCTGCCGCTCCAAGTCGTGCGCGGCGCCGACGGCAGTTGGACGGTTTTTTTCGCGCGCAGCGCCAATCCGCCAGAAGCGCGTTTGATTCCGCAGCAGTGCGTGGTTCAATGGGATGAATCGCTGGAACAATTTCTCGAATTGTGCGCGGGTTCGCGGTGGCGCCGCGACGGCGTATATATCGCGGGGCCCGCGCCGCGCGATTTGGACCGTTTTCCCGCGCGCGTCGTGGATGGAAAATTGTACATTGATCCGACGCTGACGCCGGGCGCGCCGCATCCTTAACGTTTGGCTCGAACGCGTCGCGTCGTTTGAAATGTTTGCCTCTTCATTTCCCGTTCCGTCCCATTTGGAACGGGATAATTTTTTGTCGTTCCTTGTGCTATAATTTCGCGCGTGACACAAACGACTTGGACTGACCTCGCGCAGTTCGCGCAGCGTCACAACCTTTCGGCGGCAATGGGCTTGGGCTTGGGCGCGGGCGTTTATTTTGAATACTATCGTCGCCCGACGCCCGCGCCGACGCGTTTTATTACCGGCTTGAATCGCGTCGTGCAAGCGACGTTGGCGCAGCGCGCGCCGCAATACGCCGCGACGCCGAAAGACGCCGTGCGCGCGGCGCTGCATGAAAACGCGCTGTGGTTCAATCTGGATCGTCAGCCGACTACCGCCTTGTTGGGGATGGAATTGTGGGCGGAAGAATTGGCGTATTATGACGCGCTGCCGGATTGGCGCGTTTCGCTTCAAGCGATGGCGCGCACGATTTTGGACAGCGGCGCATTGTATCGCCGCAGTTATTTGGAATTTTTGCAAACCAGCGCGCCGCTCGTTCCGACGCGCGCCGCGCAGCAAGAATTGTCCGAAATTGTGAACGAATGGATGCAGCTGGCAATCTGTTTGCAAGATTGCGCCGCGTCCGCCGCCGCGCCCGCGCTGGAAACGCCAAGTCGGCTCGTGCGACGCCTCGCCTTTCGCGAAGAACATTTTTGGGGCAAGGTGTTGGAATTGTGAAAGTTTGGAATTTGGAATTCAAAGTGCAAAGTTCAAAGTTCAAAATTCAAAATTCAAAATTCGAGATTCAAAATTCGAGATTCAAAATTCAAAATTCGAGATTCAAAATTCGAGATTCAAAATTCAAAATTCAAAATTCAAAATTCAAAATTCAAAATTCAAAATTCAAAATTCATAATTCGAGATTCAAAATCGGAAATTGCAAATCAGAAATCGCAAATCAGAAATCGCAAATCGGAAATCAAAAATCCCATGCCCCGTTCCACTTGGCTCAACCTTCTCATTATTCTGCTGGTCATTATTGCCGCGTCCTATGTCGCCCAACTCTTTATGAATTTCTTGAGCGGCTTTTCGGACATTATTCTCATTCTCGCGCTGGCGTGGCTGATCGCGTATGCGCTCAGTCCGTTGGTGGAATTGTTGAATGAGCGGCCCCTGCCGCGCGGTGTGGTGACGTTAGGGACGCGCGTGGGAACGGGCGCGCTGGGGCAGCGGCTCGCGGCATTTCGCGTATCGCGCGCGCTTGCCGTTGCGACTGTGTATCTTGGTTTGGTTGTGCTGGTTATCATCATGGTCGCATCGTTGATCCCGACGATTGTGGAACAGGTCAAAGCTGTCGCGCCGCAACTGAGCCGGCTCGATGTGGCGCAAGTGGCTTTGGCGAGTTTGTTCGAGAACGTTCTGGAACGCTTGAACATCGCGGTCAGCGTGCAGGGCATGATTGATAATGCGCTCGCGAGTTTGCAAGCGCTCGCCACGCCGATTTTGCAAAACACGGTGGCGCTCTTGACGGGCGCGCTGGCTTTGTTGGGCAACGCGCTGTTGGTGATTTTACTTTCGTTCTTTTTTACGCTCGACGGCCCTCGCTTTAGCAAAACGTTTTTTGAGGTGACGCCGCCGCGCTTGCATCAAGAAGCGCGTATGTTTTTTGCGACGACGGATCGCGCGTTCGGCGGTTTTTTGCGCTCGCAAATTTTACAGGCGTTTGTAATCGGCTTGGGCACCGGCATCATCTTGACCGTTTTTGGAATTCAAGCCGCGCTGGTCGCCGCCGTGTTCGCCGGCTTGTTTATGCTCATTCCCCTCATCGGGCCGGCGCTCTGTATGCTGCCGCCGTTGTTGGCGACGATTTTGACGGACCCCGGCAAGATCTTTTGGGTGATGATTCCGATTGTGATTTTGCAAGTCGTCGTCGTCAATATGCTCATGCCGCGCATCATGGGCAACGCGTTGGGCTTGCATCCGTTGGTAATCATTGTGTCGCTCTTGGTGGGCGTCAAGGTGGCGGGATTTTGGGGCGCGTTTTTTGCCATGCCGTTGGCGGGCATCATTTCCGCGTTCGGCTCGTTTATCATTCGCCGCCGCCAGCGGCTTGCCGATTGGACGGCGGTGATTGTTCAACAGGACAGCGCCGAAACGCCGCTGTCGCCTGAAGCGGATTTGCTGGAGGACGCGCTCGCGCCGTCGGCGCCGACGCCGCAAGACGCAAATGATTTGCCGCGGCGTTAAAATAGATCCAATTCTTGCTGAAACAACGAAAAAAACGCTTCGACGATGCGCGGGTCAAATTGTGTGCCGCTGCATTGGCGGATTTCCGTCAACGCTTCTTCGTGCGACAAGGCGCGGCGATACGGCCGCGTGGAGGTCATGGCGTCGTACGTGTCCGCGACGGCAAAGATGCGCGCGCCCAACGGAATTTGTTCGCCGCGCAATCCTTCGGGATAACCGCTGCCGTCCCATCGCTCTTGATGATGCAATACGACGGGCAGCGCGTCTTGCAGAAATGAAATCTCTTTGAGCATGTCGTAACCGAGCTGCGGATGACGATTCATCCATTCGCGTTCGGCTTTGTTGAGCGGCCCGGACTTGAGCAAGATATTATCCGGCACGCCGATTTTCCCCACGTCATGCAGCAGCGCGCCGCGTTCCAAAGTGGTCAATTCTTCCGGCGAAAGGTTCAATGCCGCGCCAATCGCCAGCGCCAATTTGGTGACGCGCTGCGAATGACCTTCGGTTTCGCTGTCGCGCGCGTCCAATGCGGCGGACAGCGCCCGCAAGGTCGCCTGATACGAGTCCGCCAAATTGTTTAACGCCAGCGTCAGCGACGCGGCTTGTTCTAACGTCTGCTCGTGCAAGCGCACGCGCTGTAGAGCTTGCGCGGACAGATTCGCAATCGTCGTCGTCAACTGCAACTTGTCGTACCCCGGCGCGCCCGGTTCCGCAAAACCGACAAAAAGAGTCCCCAACATATCTGAAGGGGTGCGTAAGGGCACCACGATGCCGCCGCGCATGTCGGCAAAGACGCCGTGAAGCTGCACGCGCGCATCGGCGCTTACGTCCGCGACGACGAACGGCTCGCCCGTCTGGAGCGCGATCCATGACAAGCCGCCTTGACCGCGATAATGTTCCGTGCCGCGATGCGGCATATTGCGCGTGGCGACGACGGTCATACTATTGCCGTCTTTGGAAAGGATTTGCAGCGAACCGCCCGCGCCTTGCAGCATACTGACCGTATCGTTCACGATCAATTCGTGCAAACGCGTTTCGGTGGCGGCGGTGCGTAGTTTATCCGAAAATTCAAACATCGCGCTGATTTCGTCGAGACGGCGCGCGGTTTCATCCAATAAACGCGCGCGCGCAATGCCCACCGCAATCTGCCCCGCCACCGTCGTGAGCAAACGCAAATCGTTTGCGTCAAAACGTCCGGGTTCGAGATGCGCGACGGTAATGACGCCGATAATGCGTTTGCCGATCCGCATCGGCACGCCCAGACACGCGCGCAATAACTGCGCGGGACCGTTAAACCGCAAGTCACGCGTCAAATCGTGAATCAATAACGGGTCGCCATCGCGGGCGACCCATTCCGCGATGGCGCGACTCCAGGGTTGTTCGAGCGCTTCGGCATCGGGCAGCGCAGGTTCCAATTGCGGCGTGACGCCGTGTTCGCGCACGAAATACATTTGCGCGTCGTCGCTCTGGAGCAATTCCCGAATTTCCGCCATGACGATGGTCAGCACGCGGTCGAGCGAAACTTCGGCGTTTGTCGCCGCAATCACGTCATTCAGCAAAATCAATTCGTCCAAACGCCGCGTCGCAGATTGCAAATGACGCGCTTTTTCCAAAGCCATTGCCGTTTGCGTGGCGATGAGATACAAAAAGTGCGACTGCTCTTCGGTGAATTGACGCGGCGCGCGGCTGTACACGCCCAGCAAACCAATCACGCGCGTTTCGGCGAGCATCGGCGCGCAGACGCCCGAGACGACCTGATGGCGCATCAAATAATCGGAGGACTGAAAGCGCGTTTCGAGCGCGAAATCTTCGACAAAGATGGGGTTCTGCGCGCGCAGCACATAGCCCGCGTGAAGGTGCGGGTCGCTCGCCGTCTGGGTGCGTCCGACGATGCCGCGTTTCCAGCCGCGCCCATTCGCCAACGCGAACATGCCTTCCGCGCCGGGTAGCAAGACTTCGTAAAAATCGCCGGGCAGCAAATTGACCAGCGTGTCCAAGGTGCGCTCCAGCACTTCGTCCGGCGTGACCGCGCTTAAAAAACGCTGCGCCAATTCGCGCAGCGCGCTTTGTTCTTGGAAACGACGCTGCGATTCGGCAAAGAGACGCGCATTTTCTATCGCTTGCGCCGCCTGATCCGCCAAGCCCTGCATAAATTCGCGGTCTTCGATTTGGATCGCGCTTTCGGAATTGCCCAAAACAATCAAGCCCAGCGCATGTCCTTTGACGCGCAAGGGCAAGAGGAGGACGGTTTGCAGACGCATCAGCGCGGCGATTTCGAGCGCGCCCTCGCTCAAATTCGCGCCCGCCAAATCGCCAAGCACTGCCAGCTGTCCCTGCTCGAATGTGCGCTTGACTTCGGGGTTTAACGACACATGACCGAGTCGCAGCGCTTCGACCAATTCGGCGGGTACGCCAAAATGCGCGATGAGGCGCATTTCCTCGTCCGCTTCCAAGAGATAAAAAATGCCATAGCCGGTGTGCGTGGTGTTGAGAAAGACCGTTAAAAAGCGCCGCGCCAATTGTTCCACATCCACCCATTCGTTCACCGTCGAAGCGACGGCGCTGAACGCGCCCATCTGATCCATGCGCTGCCGCGATTCGAATATGGCTTGGTCGCGTTCGAGCATGCTGGCGATGTTCAGGGCGATGGTTTCGACGAACGCTACATCGTCCGCCGTGAATTCGCAAGCCGCGCGCTGGGATTCGATGACAAGCGCGCCGCGCACAGCGCCGCGAAACAAGAGGGGAGCGCAAAGGAGCGCCGACAGCGCGGCGGGAAGGGATGCGGCGAAGTCGGGATTGAGCGCTTGCGTAACTTGATCGCGCGTGAGCCAAACAGGGGCATTATAGACCGTCAGCGTTTGCGCCAATGCCGCCGCGTATGCGGCGACATTTTCGGTTGGCGCGGGCGGCGCCAAGATGGCGCGCGGATTTTCGATATCCTGCAAAAGCAGAATTCGGTCGGCGGGCATCAGCTCTGCCAACGTCTTGCGCAGCTGCGTCAAGAGGTCTTCGGCGTTCAGGTCGCGCGCAATCCAATGCGCGAGAAGGCGCAATAGTTGATTTTCCTGCGTCGCGCGCCGCGCTGTTTGCGACGCCGCAAGCGCGTCGTTTTCAAAAGCATCCGGCGCGGTCGAAAAATCCAAAGGATTCATTCGTTTGATTGAGACGCGATGGAAAAAAGGGACAAGCTGCCGCCGCGCCGAACGCGCGGCGGCAGCTTGGACGAACCAAAATTCTAACCGCCGCCGCCGCCGCCGCCGTGAACGCCGCCTTCGGTCAAGGAACGCAAATCATTCAGCACGGCGTCAATTTCTTGGAGCGAGACCGGGCGGTCATGGTCGCGGTGTTTCAATTCACCTTTGGCGATTTTTTCCACCGCCACTTCGCGGAGCGAAAGATTGCGCGCGGTGGCTTCTTTTGCCAATGCCGCGCCGGCATTGTAACCGATGACCGGATTCAACGCCGTAACGATAATCACGTTCTTGCCGAGCCAACCTTCCGCTTTTTCGCGATTGGCTTGGATGCCGACGACGCATTTGGTCGTGAACGCATTGACGGCATTGGTCAAAATGACCATCGCTTCAAACAAATCATAGGCGATGACCGGCATCATCACGTTCAATTCCAATTGGCCCGCCGCCGACGCCAACTGCACCGTGAGATTGTTGCCCATGACGTGATAACAGACCATGTTCAACATTTCCGCCAAAACCGGATTCACTTTGCCGGGCATGATGGAAGAGCCGGGCTGTACGGCGGGCAAACGAATTTCATCCAAGCCGGTGGTCGGACCCGACGCCAGCAATCTGAAATCGTTTGCGATGCGTGTCAAGGTGAGCGCGAGCGTATTGAGCGCGGCGGAAAAATCGGCGGCGTCGGCGTTGCTTTGCATGGACTCGAACAGATTGCCCGACGAGCGCGTATTGAAATGGGTCAATTCGTTGAGCCGCTTGATCATGCGCGCATGATATTCGGGATGCGCGTTCAAACCGGTTCCGGCGGCGGTGCCGCCAATGCCCAAACGGCGCACGCGGTCCGCCGCCGTCGCAATGCGTTCGCGGTCGTTGCGAACCGCTTGGGCATAGCCGCCAAATTCTTGGCCCATGCGGACGGGCACGGCGTCTTGCAAATGCGTGCGTCCCGATTTCACAATGTCGTCAAATTCGACGGCTTTGGCTTGCAGCGCGTCCGCCAAACCGTCCACCGCCGCGAGCAGCGCGTCGAGATGAAACAGCGCGCCCAAACGAATGGCGGCGGGAATGGTGTCGTTCGTGCTTTGCGCCATGTTCACATGGTCGTTGGGATTGACCGGTTTATTTTTGTCGGTAATGTCAAAACCGAGCAATTGATTGGCGCGATTGGCGATCACTTCGTTCACGTTCATATTGTGCGACGTGCCGGCGCCCGCTTGGAACGGATTGAGTTCAAAATGCCGCGCGAGTTTATCGTCCATCACTTCTTGCGCGGCTTGCGCGATGGCGTCCGCGAGTTTGGCGTCGAGCAAACCCAAATCGCGATTGACTTCGGCGGCGGCGCGTTTGATGAGCGCCATGCTCCAGATGAAGGCGCGCTGCTGCTTGAGGTCGCTGATGGGAAAATTGCGCAGCGCGCGCTGCGTCTGCGCGCCCCACAGCGCGTCGGCGGGCACTTGGAGTTCGCCCATTGAATCTTTTTCTATGCGGTGTGACATGATGAGTGTGAACTGTATAAACGCAGCGCGCAGAGAGAGGCGGCGTTGTGTTTATGCAGCCGTAATGAAAAGGAATGGTACACGAAAAAGGCGGAGTCGTCCGCCTTTTTGCAAGTTTAATTGCCGAGGTCGGCAGGGCTTTGGATGCGCGGAATCCGCGCCTGCGCTTGCTCCTTGAGCATTTGATTGGCGCTGACGGTAAGCACTTGCGCCAGCGCGGCATCCGCTTTTTCGCGCTGTCCTTGCGACGCATACAGCACGCCGAGATAGAAATGCGCGAACGCTTGATTTGGGTCGAGCGCGACCGTTTTTTCAAACGCCTGAATCGCGTCTTGCCAACGATGCGCGACATAGTATGCGGCGCCGAGTTCCAGATAGTTCGCGGCGGTCGCTTGACTGGCGGTTTCCGTCGTGTATTTCGCGATAGCTTGTTCCGGCGTCAAGACCGGCGACGTATTCGACGCTGATTTTGATTTGGCTGACATTTCCGCTGCTCCATTTGGAATATAAAAATTTTACCACAAGCGCGCAAGGTTTCCAATGCGGCGCGGCAGCCGCGTTAATTCCGTTTGATGACGGGAATGGAACCTGCCGCAATCAATTCGCCTTGCGCGGCTTGCGCGTTCAAGACGCTCACTTTGGCGGCGACTTGCTGCGCGAGGTGTTTGAACGCTTGGCCCAACGCGGAATCCGGTTCGGTGACAGAGACCGGCAAACCGGTATCGCCGCCCAAACGGATTTTGGGGTCAAGCGGAATTTCGCCGAGAAACGCCGCGCCCATTTTATCCGCCATACGTTTCGCGCCGCCGTGATCGAAAATTTCGGTGCGCTCGCCGCAGTGCGGACAGACAAAATAACTCATGTTCTCGACGACGCCCAGCACCGGCACTTCGAGGCGTTTGAACATGTTGACGCCGCGCACGACGTCCGAGAGCGCGACATCTTGCGGCGTCGCCACAATGACGGCGCCCGTCAGCGGCAATGTTTGCGCGAGCGTCAATTGCGCGTCGCCCGTGCCCGGCGGCAAATCAATCACCAGATAATCGAGCGCGCCCCATTCCACATCGGTTAGAAATTGGCGGATGGCGGAATGTAACATGGGTCCGCGCCAAATCATGGCTTGTTCGGGCGAAACGAGAAAACCCATGCTCATCAATTTCAAACCATACGCTTTGAGCGGAATGATTTTGTCGTTTTGCGCGAGCGGTTTTTGGTGTTCCAAGCCGAGCATGATGGGAACGTTGGGGCCATAAATGTCGGCGTCGAGCAGCCCGACGCGCGCGCCGGCTTGCGCCAACGCGACCGCGAGATTTACGGCGACGGTGGATTTGCCCACGCCGCCTTTGCCCGACGCCACCGCAATCGTCGCGCGCACGTCCATTTGCAGCTGTCCGCTGATGCGCGCATCGGACGGCACATTGGCGTCCCATTTGATATGGACGGTTTTGACGCCGGGAATTTTTTTCACGGCGGCAGTGGCTTCGGCGTCCATCTGCCCGCGCAGCGGACACGCGGGCGTGGTCAACACAATCGTAAAGTTGACCGCATCGTCTTGTACGGAAACATCGCGAATCATTTTGAGCGTAACCAAATCACGATGCAATTCCGGTTCAATTACGGTTGACAGTGCGTTAATAACTTGTTGTTCGGTAGGCATCTCGTTTCCTTATAAAATAATACATCGCGGCGGCGGCGTGCGCTTTTTTGCGCGGCATGCGCGCGCGTCGCGCGTGGGCGTCATTATAACCGAAAAAAATTGCCCGTCCATTCAAAACGCTTGCGTCGCGCGCGACGATTGACAACCGTCCGCGCCCATCATAGAATCAGCGCGCTCGAACAGGAGAGATAAAAATGACCACACCCGTCAAGCTGGAAAAGCTCGCCGTCGTTGGCAACGGCATTATCGGTCACGGCATCGCGCAAATTTTTGCGATGGCGCGCGTAAACGTAATTTTGATTGGCAGGGATGAAAACAGTTTGGCGCGGGCGCGCGAAAAAATCCAGGCGTCGCTCGCGCAGTTCACGGCGCACGAATTGTTGACGACGGAGCAAGCGCAAGCCGCGCTGGAACGCGTCACGCTTTCGACGCAATTGCGCGACGCGGGCGCGGCGCAAATGGTCATTGAAGCGGTCACGGAAAATCTCGCGCTCAAACATGAAATTTTCGGACAGCTCGATGTCTTTTGTCCGCCGCCGACGATTTTGGCGTCGTCGAGCGGACAACCCGCGAGCAAATTGGTCAAGAATGTCGCGCGGCGCGAACGCGTTATCGCGACGCATTTTTGGTATCCGCCGCAATTGATTCCGCTGGTCGAGGTTTGCGCGGGGCCCGAAACCGCGCCGGAAGTAACAGTTTGGGTTTGCGAACAGCTGCGCGCGGCACACAAAGAGCCGGTGATTCTCAATCGCGAAATTCCCGGCTTTATTGGCAATCGGTTGCAGTTTGCGTTATTGCGCGAGGCATGGGCGTTGTGGGCGTCCGGCGCGGCGTCGGCGGAAGCGATTGACGCGGTGGCGCGAAATAGTTTCGGGCGGCGGCTCGCGATTACGGGGCCCATCGAATCGGCGGATGTGGGCGGATTGGATACGTTTGACGCGTTCGCCGCGTTCTTGTTTCCCGAACTCGATGCGCGCCGCGAACCGCCGGAAAAAATTCACCAGCTTGCGGCGGAGGGCAAACGCGGTTTGCCGAACGGGCAGGGCGTCTACGATTGGACGCAGCGCGACGGCGCGGCGCTGTTGGAGGCGCGGATGCAAGAATTGTTCCGGCATCTGAAACGCGATCTTGCCGCGCGGGGCGAATAAAATTTTTATCGAAAGCGGTTAGTGATGCGCCATCAAGAAAACGGCGCGCCCGTATCCTACCAGAAGCAGCGTAATCGCAAGCATATCGCGCGTGTAATTTTTTAGATTCGGCGGCTGCGCGAGATCAAAGGCGAGAAAATACAAAATCAAAACAAAAAACAAGAGCGCGAGACTGGCGAGCAGCGCAAACAATTGATTGGAATTGTATTGGTGCGTGCGCTGCAAATACAAGACGTGATTGGTGAGAACTTCGCCGATGGCTTGGCATAAAAAAATGGCGATGAGCGTATAGACGTACAATTCGCCCAAAAATTGCGGATGGTTCCAACCGCCGACGAGCGCGAGAACCGCGAACGGCAGCGCCAACGCCAAGACCGTGCCGATGGCGGCGCGCTGCATCAAACGCTGCAAAACGGTGGGCGCAACGTCTTTGAAACGATAGGCGAAAAATTTGCGCGGCAGAGAAATGGCTCCGAACGTCAAGAACGCCGCCAAAATGGCGGCTGGCAAAATCATGGCGGCGTTAACGGCAGCGACGCTATTGGCGTACAAACCGGCGGTCAACAGCGCAATCAGCAAAGCGTACAGCACGGGATATCCTCCTCGGAAAGATATTTGTATTGTAACGGCAAATTAAAATTTGCGAATTTCCATTGACAAATGCCGCAACTCCATTTTATAATGCGCTCAACCCCAAGCGAGCGCGCGGGCATTTGATTTCCTCTGCTCTATCAAGCGACATTCGATTTGGCGCGCTGCTCAAAGGAGGCGCTATCCAAGCGATACCGATATAATTCCGCGCAAGTGTCCAGCGCTCTGAATCCGCGCCGCTTGAAAGCCCGCTGCGTCGCGCAAAACGTTAGACCCATGAACTCAGGAGGAGAAGAATGAACTGCGTTTTTTCAAAACGTAATTGGACGTTGCTGGCGCTTGGCGTAATCGTCGCCCTCATGGCGGCGTGCGCCGCGCCCGCACAGCCCACTACGGCGCCCGCGCAACCCACCGCGGCTCCAGCGCAACCCACTGCCGCGCCCGCGCAGCCCACTGCCGCGCCCGCGCAGCCCACTGCCGTACCGGCGGCGCCGACGAGCGCCCCTTCCGCCGGCGGCAAGGTGATCAGCGTCGCCTATACGCAAGAGCCGAACAATCTCAGTCCGCTGTACACCAATCAATGGTTCACCGCGAACTTGTTTGATTTATTCCTCGACAATGCGCTGATTACGTTCAACGACAAGAACGAGCCGCTGCCGTGGATCGCTCAAGAGATTCCGTCTATCGAGAACGGCGGTATTTCCGCCGACGGCAAAGTGATTACGTTCAAACTGCGCGACGACGTGAAATGGTCGGACGGTACGCCATTGACCGCCGACGATTATGTGTTCACCTGGCAGATGGTGATGAGCGACAAGAATACGGTCACGAGCCGCGACCCGTTTGACAGCGTTGTGGAAAAGGTCGAAGCCAAGGACCCGCACACGCTCGTCGTCACATTCAAAGAACCCTATGCGCCGTGGATGACCACAATTTTCAGCCGCGTCAACAGCTCGGTCGCGCTCCCCAAACACATTCTCGAACCGGTATTCCAAAAAGACGGCACGCTCGATAATGCCGAATGGAATCGCGCGCCGACGGTGGGCGTGGGCCCATTCCTTTTCAAAGAATGGGAAACCGGCAGTCATCTCACGTTCCAAGCGAATCCCGATTTTTGGATGGGCAAACCCAAAGCCGACCAAATTTTCTTTCGCATCGTGCCGGATGACGCGGCGCAGCTTGCCGCCATCAAAGCCGGCGACGTTGACATTGGCGTTTTCATCAGCCCGGCAGACGTTCCCGAATTGGAAAAACTGGGCACGGTGGATATTGCCAAAGTGCAATCGGGTTATAAAGAATCGTGGTACTTTAACATGAGCGCCGACGAGGCGACCAAGGGCCACCCGGCGCTGCAAGACGCGAACGTGCGCCGCGCGATTGTGATGGCGGTGGACCGCGACAAGATTGACCAAGAGTTGTTGTACGGTTTGACCAAACCCGCGTTGACGTTCTGGGACGGCATGGCGCAAGCGGACCCCAATATCGAACCGATTCAGTACGACCCCGAAGGCGCCAAGAAACTTTTGGATGCCGCCGGCTGGAAAGTGGGCGCGGACGGCATTCGCGAAAAGGGCGGCGAAAAATTAAAACTGCGCTATCTGACGACGACGCGCGAGGTTCGCAAGAACACGCAGGCGATTGTGCAGCAAGCATGGAAAGCGGTGGGCATTGACGCCGATTTGGTGACGCATCCGTCCGATGTCTTTTTCAACAGTTTTGGCGACAAGGGCCCCGTTGCGACCGGTCAATACGATGTGGCGCAATGGTCCAATTCGCCCAAGTTCCCGGACCCCGACACGGTGGATTGG
>WBZO01001424.1_pt1 | contig 37499 bp, 33 predicted proteins | sample 5204261 | NCBI WGS metagenome assembly WBZO01 (sample SAMN12412400, study PRJNA552823) | activated sludge metagenome | isolation source: activated sludge from anammox sidestream of wastewater treatment plant... | place: USA: North Carolina | collected 2017-09
AGTCAACCGCCAGCAGCACGAAGCCATGGCCAGGCAAATCACGAGTTCGCGTGAGCCTGCAATACTTTCCCAAGAGCCTTTACAGGAAAATTCAATTACCCAGGCAGTCGAAAATTCGGGTATCAATTACCGTAATGATCATGCGGCCGCTTTGGTCAAAAAACGCGAAGAACCTTCACTCGAAGTTTTATCACATTAACTTGATTGCAAATCGCCGCAACGTGCTTATCCTGCGCGAATGAAAAAGCGGCTTTATCTTATTGACGGCTCCGGCTTTATTTTCCGCGCGTTTTACGCGCTGCCGAAGCTTACGCGCAGCGACGGCACGCCCTGCGGCGCAGTGTATGGATTTATCAGCATGCTGCTGAAGCTGCTTGAAGACAAGCGCTCACAGGAAGTGGAAGATCATGTGGCCGTTATTTTTGATGCAGGGCGGCAAAGTTTCCGCAATGAGCTTTATGTTGATTACAAAGCTAACCGCGATGAACCACCGGAAGAATTGCGTCCTCAATTCGCGCTGGTGCGAGAGGCTACGAAAGCCATGGGTCTGCCAGGGATTGAAATGGCGGGATTCGAGGCGGATGATCTGATTGCCAGTTATACTCAAGCAGCGGCTGCCCAGAATTATGAGGTGGTGATTGTTTCCTCCGACAAGGATCTCATGCAGCTGGTGGATGATGCGCGGCATGTCGCACTATTCGATGCCATGAAAGATAAGCCTATCCGCGAGGCGGAAGTAATCGAAAAATTTGGAGTGCCGCCGTTGAAGGTTGGCGAAGTGCTGGCCCTGATGGGGGATAGTTCTGACAATGTGCCGGGTGTGCCCGGAATTGGCCCTAAGACAGCGGCGGAATTGATTCAGCTTTACGGTGATCTGGAGACACTGCTGGCGCGCGCCGGCGAGATCAAGCAGAACAAACGGCGCGAAACGATTATCGAAAACGCCGATAAGGCACGATTGTCACGATTGCTGGTGGCGCTGAAGGAAGACATTCCACTGCCATTGCCGCTTGAAGAATGCGTTTATCGCGGATTGGCCCAGGAAAACTTAAGCGAGTTTCTGCGAGTCATGGAATTCAAGAAGCTCTTGGAACGGCTTAATAAGCCCTCTGCTACACGCCCTGAAGAATCCCCGGTTGTGATCAGCCAAGAAGTGCGGGAAGAAGTTATCACGCTGATTATGGATGAAGCGGCCCTGGCCATATTGGTAAAAGCGGCGAAGGAACAGGGCAGGGTCGCAATGTCGCTGCTTTGGGATGGCGATGAACTGACGGGTATAGCGTTAGCGGCGCAAGGGGCGGCAGCGTATATTCCGCTTGGTCACCTGGCTCCGCAGAGCGAGCAAGTGGGCGGCGTTGTAGATTTATTCAATCCACAACCGCAAAAAAAACTGGCGGCCAATCAGCTTTCGATGGCTCTAGCAGAAAAATATCTGAAGCCGCTTTTAGCGGATGCAGCAATCGTCAAACTTACCTGGCGGGGGAAAGAAGATTTACTCTATCTGCAGACCCTGGGCTGGCAGTTGTCGCCGATAGAAGATGTGTGTCTGCTTTCCTATGTATTGGAAGCGGGATTATACGGTCATGAACTGGCTGAGCTATCACAGCGGCATCTGAGTGAAGCCCTGATCGAGGATGCGACCGTGCTGGGAACGGGCAGGAACAAAATTACTTTCGCCTGTGCGACGCCGGAAGCCTGCGCCAAACTGGCGCAGCAGAAAGCATCACTAACGCTTCGGCTGTGGCATAAGCTTAAGCGGCAGGTTTTTGAGCAGCATTTACTGACGGTGTATGACCGGATTGAGAGGCCGCTGCTTTCGGTGCTTGCGGAAATGGAAGCCAAGGGCATTAAGGTCGATCTGGCGAAGCTGCGATCGCTCTCAGCTGAATTCGCAGGTATTATACAGAGTGTGGAAAAAGAAATTCATGCGCTGGCCGGGCAGGAATTTATGATTGGCTCGCCGAAACAGCTTGGCGAAATTCTGTTCGAGCGATTGAATCTTCCCGGCGGTAAGAAAAGCAAGAAGAGCGGACAATATGGCACTGGCGCGGAGATATTAGAGGAGTTGTCTTCGCAGGGGCATGTGATTGCCGATAAGGTGCTGGAGTGGAGGCAATACGAGAAACTGCGCAACACTTACACCGAAGCGCTTGAGCGCCAGATTAGCCCGCGAACAAGACGCGTACATACGACCTTTGTGCAGACAATAGCAGCGACAGGGCGTTTGAGTTCTACCAACCCGAACCTGCAGAATATTCCGATCCGCAGCGAAGCGGGCAAGCGTATCCGCGAAGCTTTTATCGCAGACCAGGGTTATGATTTAATCTCGGCTGATTATTCGCAAATCGAGCTCAGGTTGCTGGCTGAGATGGCGGATATTGCCGTATTGAAGCAAGCTTTCCGCGATGGGCAGGATATTCATGCGGCAACCGCATCGCAGATGTTTGGCGTGCCGCTGGATCAGATGACGTCCGAATTACGCCGTCGTGCGAAGACCATCAATTTCGGCATTATCTATGGCATCTCAGCGCATGGGCTTGCAGTGCGACTGGGTATCGATCGCGGCATGGCTGGGGAATTCATCAAGGCTTATTTTGAGCATTATCCCGGCATTAAAGCCTATATGGAAGCGAAGAAGCAGGAAGCGCGCAATCACGGTTATATCACCACGCTTTATGGCAGGCGTGTGCATATTGCGGGTATTAACGACAGTAACTTTATGCGGCGTGCTTTCGCGGAACGGCAGGCGATTAATGCTCCACTGCAGGGCACAGCAGCGGATATTATTAAGAAAGCCATGCTTGTTTTAAATGAATCCGCGGCTTTGAATAATAAAGTAAGAATGCTGCTGCAGGTGCATGACGAGCTTCTGTTTGAAGTGCCCGAAGGCACGGGGCCGGAATTTGCACCAAAGATAAAAAAGATCATGGAACATGCCGGGCATTTGTCGCTTCCGCTGGTGGTGGAAACAGGTATCGGCAAAAACTGGGGCGAGATTCACTAACTCATTTCGGCCAGGTTATTTACAGCCTTGGAACGAAATTCGCGGCGATGCACCTCGTAGATCACCCAGGCAATGACAGCGATGAACAGAAGCGGATGCAGGAACCAGCTTAAAACGGCCAGGCCGAAATAATAAGCGCGCAGCCCCATGTTAAAGTGATTCCCGGCATTGGCAATCAGCTGGCCGCCACGCAGGGCATAACGTTCGCATTCTTCCGGTTTTGCGCGGCAATATTCAAGTGATGGCGCAGCGCCAACATGAATGTTGGCATAATTATAAAGCCGCAAAGACCATGTGTATTTGAAAAAGGCATAGATGAATACGAATGCCATCAGGAAAATCTTGAACTCCCACATGAAGGAGGAAGTCTGCATCGCGAAAGGAATCGAATTGAGAATATCGATGCCTTTTTCGCGGTAGCCAAGCATGGTCAGCAAACCAATCAGTACGAAAATGCTGGTGCTGGCAAAAAAAGTGATACTGCGCTGAAGATTTCCTATGAGGGCTGCATCAACCATTCGATTGTCGCGGTTCATCATCTGCCGCATCCAGGCAAGGCGCATTGCCTGCGTGATAGTCATTAAACTGCGGCGTTTGGGGTGGTCTGCTTTTGCATAAGCGCCGTATCCGAACCAGGCGATGACGTAAACAAGCATGGCAACCAGGTCGATATAAAAAACGGGTATGCCTTCAAACAAAAAATAATTACGAAGAAAATCAGTCATATCGCGCTGTAAGGTATTAGGAAAAAACCATATTAGCAAGGTGGTAGGGGAAGATAATTATTTTAAGATGCAACCTTAAACCAACCTCTTGCTCTTAGCGAGGCTTGGCGATAAGTTACCCGCCACATGGCATTTCAACCTCATCCAAAAATTAAGCCTCTGCTTATTTCCGGCCGTGAAGTATGGCCAGTCATTGAAGGCGGCAAAGGCATCGCAGCAACCAATGGCCACTCGGCCGGCGCATTCGCCGCCGCGGGGGCTGTAGGCACTTTCTCCGGCGTTAACGCGGATAGTTATGACGCGGACGGTAAGCCTATACTTTATATTTATAAGGGCAAAACACGGCGCGACCGGCATGAAGAGCTTATCGAACAGAGCATTAAGGGCGGTATTGAACAGGCCCGGATTGCCTATGAGATTTCAGGCGGCAATGGCCGAATCCACATGAATATCCTGTGGGAGATGGGTGGAGCGGAGCGCGTGCTGCACGGTATTCTTCAGGGTGCCAAAGGCATGATTCACGGTATCACCTGCGGCGCGGGCATGCCTTACCGCCTGGGCGAAATTGCCGAGCATTATGGCGTTCATTATTATCCTATCGTTTCTTCGATGCGTGCGTTCCGTGCGCTCTGGAAGCGCGCTTATGAGAAAACTTTGCCCTGGCTTGGCGGCGTGGTTTATGAAGATCCCTGGCTGGCGGGCGGGCATAACGGTCTTTCCAACAGCGAAGATCCGGAACAGCCGCAAGATCCGTATCCGCGCGTGGCTGAACTGCGTAAATTTATGAATGAAGTCGGAGCGGCGCATGTACCGGTGGTTATGGCTGGCGGCGTATGGCGGCTGAAAGATTGGGAGCACTGGCTGGAAAATCCGGAAATCGGGCCGGTTGCCTTTCAGTTCGGGACGCGGCCATTACTAACCAAAGAAAGCCCGGTGCCCTTGCGCTGGAAACAACGTTTGCTGACACTGAAGGAAGGGGATGTATTCCTTAACCACTTCAGCCCGACCGGATTCTATTCTTCGGCAGTGAATAATAATTTTATTCAGGAATTGCGTGAACGTAATGAGCGGCAGATTCCTTATAATACCGAGCCCACCGGTGTGCTGACAGAGGCACTGCCACTGGGTCCGCGCGGCCGCCCTGTTTATGTCGAGCCGCAGGATAAAACCCGCGCGCAGGAATGGATGGCGGCTGGCTTCACTGAAGCCATGAAAACGCCTGATAGCACTGTGATTTTCGTGCAGCCTGCCAAGGCTGAGGAAATTGTGACGGACCAGATTGATTGCATGGGTTGCCTTTCGCATTGCCGCTTTTCCAACTGGAAAGATCACGACGATTATACCACTGGTAAAAAGGCTGATCCCCGGAGTTTCTGTATTCAGAAAACGCTGCAGAATATTGTGCATGAAACAGGCCCGGTTGATAACGAACTGATGTTCTCCGGCCATAATGCCTATCGTTTTGCCAGTGATCCTTTCTATGCCAATGGCAACATCCCGACGGTGAAAGAACTGGTTGAGCGTATCGTAAGCGGCGAATAGCTTACTCTGCTTTAGGTAGATGCCACTTTTTATGATAAGCGAGCAGGCGTATGGCAAGCGCCAGGCTGAATGCGATCAGAATCGAGACAGGGTTCACCCATTGCGCCAGCTGCAGCAGGTAAATGGCCGATGCCAGCAGCAAGGCAACGCTGCCGTAAAACCCGCCATGAAGCACTTCCGGCACTTCATTCACCAGCAGATCGCGGATAATTCCACCACCGGTAGCCGTTAGCAGCGAGAGGGTCAGCACACCAAAGAAGTGTACATTTTCTTCCAGACCAATCAGGGCGCCGGTGATACCAAAAGCAACCAGCCCTACTGCATCGCAGATGATAAACAGCCAGCGATTTTCCAACCCCGCCAGCCGCTGTAATTTAAAAAACCAGGCCAATATCACTACGCCCGCTGTCAGCCAGAAGGGCTCTGTGCTTTGCAGGAGGGATGGCGGGCGATCGACCAGTAAATCGCGCACTACGCCACCGCCATTGGCTGTAAGAATCGCAAGAATAAAAATTCCCATGATATCGAGTTTCTTGCGTGCACCCACAAGAAAACCGGACAGGGCGAAAGCAATGCTTCCCACGAAAGAGGCGATATAAAGCATTTGCAGGTATGATTCAGTATTCATGCAATCAGACTAGGCGCAGAGCTTGGCAAGGGAGTCAATTGAATATTAAGGTATTATTTACTCTGCCTTCAATTTTGCTTAATTAATTTTTGTTATAAGTTTTTTGATTTAACGATCAATTCCGGGGGTATCATGCCATCTCTTATTTCAGAAAGCGCACTTTACCGGGCAGGCCTGCCTGTGGATCAGGCTAAAGAAATTGCATATGAAACCAATAGCATCCTTTCGCTTTACACGGGGCCTGTTGAAAAAGCTGCGCCGCTGATGTGGCATGATATACGCAAGGAAGTATTGAAGCCGGAACACCCAGCCGCGGTTAAACGGCTGATTTATGATGCAGCTTTTCAAGGCTGGGATGAAAGTGAACTCGGGCCTCGCCCCACCTGGAAGCCAACCCCGGAGCAACTGGCTTCAACAAATATTTCCAGGTTGATGGAAGAGCATGGCTTTAAAGATTATGATGAGCTTTACCAGTGGTCGATTCAGCATGGGAAGCAATTCTGGCAGGAAATGGTTGATCGCGTTGGTGTGAAATTCCAGCAGCCGCCGGAGTCACTAGTGGATACTGCGAATCCCAAAGCGCCTAAATGGTTTCCGGGATCAACGCTGAATATTACCGACTCTCTGTTTAAAGCTGATCCTAATGCCGTGGCTATCGTTTACCAGAAAGAAGGTACCGAAGAGCTGCGAGAAGTTACTTATGGCGAGCTGGATGCCCTTAGTAACAAAGTAGCGAACGGGCTGGTCAATCAGGGTTATAAGCCTGGCGATCATATCGCACTGGATATGCCGTTTAATGTGGAAGCTACCTATATTGGTATCATGAAGGCCGGTTGCACCGTTGTGTGCCTGGCGGATAGCTTTAAAGCGCAGGATTTGGATTTGCGTTTGAAGCAAATCCCTTCAGGCGTGAAAGCGATTTTCACGCAAGATGTGACAGGCGGGCAGAAGAAATTCCCGCTTTATGATACCGTTGTTTCTGCCAGTGAAGCCCCGCCGGCTATTGTTGTATTCGGAGAGGGGGCAGGAGAGCTTAAACGTGCCGGGGATAAAAGCTGGGATGATTTCCTGGCGGGAACCAGCGATAAATTTGAAGCTGTCGCGCTGAATCCCGAGCATAATATCAATATTATTTACTCTTCTTCTACCTCTACCGGGAAAGAAAAGGATGGCGACGATCCCAAGCCACCGAAAGCGATTGCCTGGAAAGCGAATACCGCGATTAAAAGCGCCATAGACGCGCATCTGCACCACAATATGCAGCTCGGTAAAGTACTTAACTGGCAGACCAATATGGGCTGGATGATGGGTGCATTCGATGTTTTCGGCACTCTTATGAATAAGGGTACGCTGGCGATGTATGACGGCAATCCCGTCACAACCGAATATGGTAAATTCGTAGAGAAGGCTAAAGTGAACATTCTCGGCACGGTGCCAAAAGTTGCGGAAGGCTGGGAACAGACCAAATGTATCGAAGGTTGTGACTGGAGCAGCATTGAAATGTTCAGTTCGACCGGTTCACCCTCTACGCCTAAGAACTATTTCTACCTGATGTCACTGGTGCCTGGATTTGCGCCCGTGGTTGAATATATGGGCGGTACAGAAATTGGCGGCGGTTATATTACAGGCTCGCTGCATCACCAGGCTTCGCCTTCAATGTTTACCACGCCGACGCTAGGCACAGAGCTGGCATTCCCGCAGGATAAAGGAAACGATGAATTCGCACGCGATGAGATGTCTATTGTAATGCGTACGGGTGGGGATGCCTGCCCGCCGATGGGGCTTTCCACCGAATTGCTGAATTTTAATAATGAGGAAAAATACTTTACCCGTAATGCTGAAATGGATGGGCATCCGCTGCGCGAGCATGGTGACGTTATTGTTCGCCGTGGCAATTTCCTGCAGTCCAACGGCCGTGCGGATGACGGTATCAACATTAACGGGATAAAGACCAGTTCCACCGAGCTTGAAGGCTTTATTAAAGACGCAGCCATGACCGGCAAGATAAAAGGCCTGGAAAATGTTGTAGTGGTTGGTGTGCGTCCGCCTGAAGGTGGCGATGATATTATCGTGGCGTTTCCCGTCATGGCGGAAGGCTCTGCTCTCAAAGGTGACGCCTTAAGGAACGCATTGCGCGAGGCAATTAAAGACCGTAACCCCCAGCTGGCAAAAATGGACGCTATTCAGCCCGTGGAGATTATTCCGATTACCGCTTCCAATAAAATAAAGCGGGCATGGATGAAAGATAACTGGCTGGAAGAGCAGCTGCGGTTGCAGGAGCGCGGAGAAGGTTATTTCGCTGAAGGTGGAAGAAAAATAGGGAAGTAATTATTCTTCTTCCCACTCGGCTTCGTCTTCCGAAATCAGCGAGCCTTTCATCGAAGGGCCTGATATATGCACGCGCTGGGTGTCGCCACAGACAAGATGATGCCAGCGAGGGAGTTTTTCGCCGCGCCAGACAACACGATAGCTGCAGGTGTAGGGCAACCAGTCCAGTTCATGGACATTTTGCGGGTCACTTTAATGCAGTCGGGAACATTCTGCTGCCGGTTTGCATAATCCTTGCAACGATGGGACTCGAGGCATAAATATCTGCAGGCAACGTTGGAAAGCGCGCGCTGCCCTGTGTCTTCATCCTCTACACGTATCTGGCAGCATAATCCGCAGCCATCGCAAAGCGATTCCCACTCAGCCGGTGTCATTTCAGCGAGGGATTTGGAGAGAAACGCCGGTTGGGGCATAGTAGTCAGCCTTTTGCCAGAATGCTTTGCGCGACCGCTTCGGCAATTTTGATGCCGTCAACACCCGCTGAAAGAATGCCTCCGGCATAGCCAGCACCTTCTCCGGCGGGAAACAGACCTTTAGTATTGAGGCTTTGAAAACTTTCGTCGCGCTTGATGCGAATGGGGGAAGAGGTTCGGGTTTCAACCCCGGTCAGCACGGCATCTTCCTGGTCGAACCCTTTTATCTGGCGGCCAAAGGCAGGCAGCGCTTCCCTGATAGCCGCAATTGCATATGCAGGCAGGCAGGAGGAAAGATCGGTGGGTGTAACGCCGGGCTTATAGGAAGGGGTTATGCTGCCAAGCGAGGTGGAAGCCACCCCGGAGAGAAAATCTCCCACGCGCTGCGCGGGGGCAAAATAATTCCCGCCCCCGGCAGTGAAAGCGGCTGATTCCCATTTGCGCTGGAAATCAATACCTGCCAGCGGATTGCCGGGGTAATCCTGTTCAGGCGTGATGCCAACCACGATACCTGCATTGGCATTGCGCTCATTGCGCGAATATTGGCTCATGCCATTCGTGACGACACGATTTTCCTCTGAGGTCGCTGCCACGACTGTACCGCCAGGGCACATGCAGAAACTGTAAACGTCGCGTCCGTTGGAAGCATGGTGTACCAGTTTATAATCTGCGGCACCCAGTACAGGATGGCCCGCGCAGGGGCCGAAACGGGCAGTGTCGATCAGTGATTGCGGATGCTCGATGCGAAAGCCGATGGAGAAGGGCTTGGCTTCAATATAGACGCCTCGATCCTGCAGCATCTGAAATGTATCACGCGAACTATGGCCGATAGCGAGCACCACGTGATCAGCCGCAATATGTTCGCCATTTGCCAGCATAACGCCCCGAACCTGGCGTTGTGCATCGATATCGATGTCCGTTACCCGGGATTCGAAACGGTATTCGCCACCGAGAGATTCGATAGTTGCCCGCATATTTTCCACCATTTTCACCAGGCGGAAAGTGCCGATATGCGGATGCGCTTCCGTGAGAATTTCCGGCGGCGCTTCGGCTTTAACGAATTCTGTCAGCACTTTGCGGCCCAGATGGCGCGGATCTTTAATCTGGCTGTAGAGTTTGCCGTCGGAGAAAGTGCCTGCGCCTCCCTCTCCATATTGGACGTTGGATTCAGTATTGAGGATCGATTTTCGCCATAGGCCCCAGGTGTCCTTGGTGCGCTCGCGCACGACTTTGCCCCGTTCAAGAATGATCGGGCGGAAGCCCATCTGTGCTAATAAGAGTGCGGCGAAGATTCCGCACGGCCCGGCACCAATTACCAGCGGCCGTGTGGTAAGGTTTTCCGGCGCATGGGCGACAAAGCGGTAATCTATATCCGGCGTGATTTTTACATCTTTATCTTTAGCGAAACGCTTTAAAACCGCGGCTTCGTTTTTCACTTCCACATCCAGAGAGTAAATAAGCTGGATGGCGGATTTTTTTCGTGCGTCATGCGCGCGCCGAAAAACGGTGCAGGAGATTAAATCTGTCGCGGGAATCCTTAAACGAGCGATGGCTGCCTGGGCGATTGCTTCAGGCGGGTGATCCAGCGGCAATTTGATTTCGGTCAGACGGAGCATGCTACATATCAATAATGGCGGACCCGACACGATTCGAACGTGCGACCTTTGCCTTCGGAGGGCAACGCTCTATCCAGCTGAGCTACGGGTCCGGAGGGGGCTTTTATACTGTCACTTTGCGGCTGCTGGCAAGCGATTCACGGGCCAATTGCTTGCTTTCTTCCACGGCGGGCTGATCAAAGGCGTTAACCCCCAGCAATCCCGCCATTATTGCAGTTTCCACCATAAAGTGCTGTAAAACGGCGCCCAGGCTTTGTTCATTAAGCGTTGGTAAGATTAATTTACGGAGCGGCACCCCATGACGGCTCATGCTGGTGGCCGTGGCTTCCTGCTGTGCGGCGATAATATCGCCCATTTTCTGCTCTCCCAGATAATCCATGCCGATATTTCTCGCGAGGTCTGAGGCAATGGTTTCGCCTGTTTCCTGCTGTTCAAGCTGCAGCAATGTAATGAACTTATCGCGTGGTCCGTCGAGGTATAGCTGCAGCTGGCTATGCTGGTCGACCGCGCCCAGCGCGCGCACGGGGGTGCTTCCTTTACCCTGTTTGCCGATGCTTTCGGCCCAAAGCTGCTGGTACCAGCGGCCAAGATTTTCCAATCGATCGCAATAGGGCATAAGCACGCTGATGGTTTTGCCTTCATTGAGCAGTTGATTGCTGAGGGCAGCGCCTTGCGCCGGAGCGCTTTCCGGTCCATTCTCCCAGACTTCATCCATGACGGATTTTGCGCCTTCGCGTAAGGCGTACAGGCTTAAGCCCGACACAGCGGCAGGCAATAAACCGACATTGGAAAGCACTGAGAAACGTCCTCCCAGCTGTGGATCATGTTCCATAATGGGAATATTGAAGTGATTCGCCAGGCGGCGAAGAGGATTGTCGCCCGGCATAGTCAAGGCCAGGCATTGGCGGGCAACGGGTAGCCCGTCCCGCTGCAGTCGCTGCAGGATGAGCAGGAACTGCGCCAGCACTTCTGCAGTGTTGCCGGACTTGCTGATTGCCAGGAAACAGCAGTCTGAAAGCGGTAATTGATCGAACAGCTGCGCCAGGGTGTCCGGGTCTGAATTATCAATGAAATGCACATTGGTGCCGCCGGGCAGGAAGCGGGATTGACGCAAGCCCGCCAGCGTGAGGCCACCCAGGCTTGAGCCTCCCGTGCCCAGCACAACCAGATGCGCGAAATGATCGCGTATGCGATCCGCCTGGCGTTCTATAAGGGGCAGATCCGACTCGTGCGAAGGCAAGGCCAAAAAAGGAAGAGAGCCACTTTGCGCCTGCAGCTTAAGCGTAGCAAGGGTGGCCGCCAGAGAAGGATGGCTTGCGGAAGATGCAGTAACGTACCGATAATACATAAGGGGCGAGAGTAAAGGCTACACAACGAAGATGCAAATGTTTGAAACTTGTAAAACTGAAACAAATTTGACACAAAGCGGCTGTATGTTCTGTCTGTATCTTCATAAAAAATTAAGAGCTCGGCAATAATATGATGTTTATGCGCGGACAGTCCTTCATTACCACTTCTTCTCTCAATAAAGCGATGCAGCTGAATCTTGGCTGCCTGATGCTGCACCTGATTCTGTATACCAGTCTTCCGGCTATATTGCTTGCACGCCACAACCCGTTTGGAGATCTTGTGGTGGCGATGGCATTTGCAGCGCTGGTAGGGCTGTGGCTCTGCTTTGATTTCCTGCTGCCGATTTATATGGAAGCTAAGCTGGGGCGTTACCGCAATATCGCCAGGCCAACCGGCTGGCTGCTTTCGCTGAATGTGATGGCGCTGGGCGCAATCGGCTCTTCATTTATTATCTAAGCTTCTGCATTTAATTATCTCTTTCGCAGTGTGAAAAGCGAGGATTTTACGCACTGTTGGAATGACGTTGCTTTTGTTACGTTGTTATGACGGCAGAGCCGCGGATTTGCTGGATAATTTATGTAAAAAAATGCTGCGTGTTCACGAAAATGAAACCTTTGGGCCGTATTCTTCATAGATAATTCATTTGCTACCAAGAAGGTAAATCTCATGTGCTATCTTTGCCAAAGCGTTTCCAGTCACTCAAGCGCTGCCAACCTGCTCTCAAATAATTTGATTGCCCATACGCTTACGGCGCAGAATGGCATTGTTGCCCAATTTGTGGGTTCAGTTCCCAATACCGGCAATCCGCTGACGGATGGTTTGGCTTCCTGGACTAGGCAGCTGCCTATCGGCCAGCCGGTAAATATAAAATATACCTTCGAGCATCCTGCAAATTGCCCGTTCTATAACTATGGCCCGCCATCCGCTTTCAACGCGACGCAGCGGGCGAATACGCTCATCGCGATGGATAAATTCGCTGAAGTTGCCAATATTACCTGGACTGAAGATAACAGTAGCTGGAACCTCGATTTCAGCCTGGAGATTCTGGACAATACTCCGAATGATGGAGGTGTGCGCGGCGTCACCTGGTTTGGTTATAATGCCCAGGCGCTGATGAGCAATCCGGTGCATATTGCGATGGAACCTAATGCCCCCGGCATGGGGAATTTTGTGCCGGGATCCGGTTTCGGATGGTACGCGCTCATCCATGAGATTGGACATGCGATGGGCATGAAACATCCGTTCGATGTAGAAGATAACTATAATCTGCCACCCGGTACCGATACTGACCCTCAAACGCCTGTTTATATGCAGAATGCAGGCTGGACGGTGATGTCTTACGCCGATGGGACGGAAATTGCCCGTTCGGAAGTTCGCGGGTTGATGCCAGGGGATATTCAAGCCATGCAACTGCTGTATGGCGCTAATATGAACACGGGTGCGGGTGACACAACTTATGATCTCTCTTCCGCAGCTTATGCCGGCGCACGCGGTTTATGGGATGCCTCTGGGAATGATACATTTACTTCCTTGAATGCGACGGCGCCAGTAACCATCGATTTGCGCAATGATGTCGGTAACGCCAGTGGTCTGCACTATAGCAAGGTTACACATGGAGGCGGCGTCTCTAAAATTATTATTTCCGGCGGTGCTGTTATTGAGAATGCAATTGCTGGTAACTTTGGCGATACCGTTATTGGTAACGATGCGGCCAATTATCTTTATGGCGGTGCTGGCAATGATACTATTAAAGGCGCTGCTGGCAATGACGCTATTTTCGGCGGCAATGATCTGGTTGATACCAGTGGCGCCAGCAATAACAGCGATGTGCTGGCCGGTGGAACCGGTAACGACATCATCTTCGGCGGACAGGGCAATGATACCCTCTATGGTGGCGATGATGTGACTTCCTTCAGCAATAGTGGCGCGGATACGTTATTTGGCGGCCTCGGAGATGATCTGATTTATGGTCATGACGGAAATGATATCATTATTGGCGCAGGCGGTTCCGATACGCTTTATGGCGGCTTAGGCAATGACGTCTATGGGATTGGCTGGGGCAACTATCTTGATTATGTCATGCAGTTCGAGGGCAAAGGTGTAGCCGGCGGCGACGTGTTGCGTATTCTGGATAACGTGAACAACAGCGGTATTCATACTGCGGCGGATGTGCTGGCGCATATCACGACAGACGGTACGCACTCCTTCCTCAACCTGGGTGGGAACAACGGCGTGTTCCTTGCCTTTACAGTGCCCGGCACAGGGCCTGGGCAGCTAGGCGCTGGCGATATAGAAGTGGTCAGCCAGCTGGTCTGATCCGGCTGGACGCTCCCTGCTCATTGCGATAAATTCACCCGCAACCAGCGGGGAATTAAGTGCAATCAGAAAAAGCCAGATTAATGCGTGTCATGGATGAAAAGATCCAACGCGGTACGGCTGCAAAAGGCATGCGGCTGGGAATTTTCGGTGATTCTTATGTGCAGGGCACTGGCGGCAGGCCGGAAGATTCGCTGGCCTATGTCTTGATTGAAGAGCTTGAGCGCCGAGGGATTGCGCTGAGTTATGTCGAAATTTACGCCCAGGATGGAGCTACTGTGCGGGATATAGCGCTTAGTATTCAGCGCGCGTATCATGCAGCCAATCCTGATGAAAAGATAGAAGTGGCGCCGGAGGATAAATTTGATCTGCTTGTAGTAAATGGTGGAGTGAATGATCAATACCAAGGGCTGCGCGTTTCGGGTTTTCTTGATCATCTGCACAAGCAGCTGCTTCCCACGCTTAAGAAGCTGGCCAAAAGTGAAACGGCCATTTTCAAGCTGAATACAACGAACTGGGGTGAGGCGCCCGTTTGTGTAGAAGGGGAGGGAACCGTTTACCGTATACACCCGATCCATGGCTATCAAAGGGTGCGGGATATTATGCAGGGTAATGCCGATTTAAAGATTGAGGCTGATCCTTTTTATAATACGCCGATGCGTATTCAGCAGGAAATAAGAGATTTTAATGAGGCTGAGCGCCGCTACCTGGCGGGCGAAATCACTGCATTTTCCTGTAAGCATGCCATTAATCTGATTGATATTTCCACCCCCACCTCGGCCATGGTTTTTCCTCAGGGTAAGCCCAGGCCAGATCTTTATGCGGAGGAGTCTGACAAACTGCATTACACAAGAGAAGTATATCAGATGCAGGCTACTATTATCGCGGACCTTATCCAGAAGGTCACATGAACTGCTCGTGAATAAGCCGCTCTTCGAGGTGGTGCTCGGGATCGAAGAGTAAAGTGATGGCCTGCTTGCGATGTTCAGTAATGGATACGGAAGTAACATCGCGCAGTTCGGTGAAGTCGGCTACCGCACTGACAGGTCTTTTTACCGGATCAAGCACCTCGAAATAAATGCTGGCTTCCTGAGGTAATAAAGCGCCGCGCCAGCGCCGTGGACGAAAAGGACTCAAGGGGGTAATTGCCATGACATTGGCGGTAAGCGGCATAATTGGGCCGCCGGCGGAAGAATTATAGGCGGTGCTGCCCGCAGGCGTCGCAACCAGAATGCCGTCCGCCACCATTTCCTGAATCCGAACGACGTGATCGACAGTTACACGAATACGGGCGGCCTGCTTGGTCTGGCGAAGCAGCGAGACTTCATTAATCGCCAGCAGTTCGTGCAGCTTACCGCCATGGCAACGTGCGAACATGCGCAGGGGATGCAAGGTTGAAGAATGGGCACTGGCGATGCGCTCCATCAGTCTTTCGGGGCGGTACTGGTTGAGCAGGAAGCCAACTGTACCGCAATTCATGCCATAAAACGGGATATTGCGGGCCATGTGGTCATGCATCGCTTCCAGCATGAAGCCGTCGCCGCCGAGCACCACAATGGCATCCGGTTTATGCTTTTTGCCGATCTCGATAAAGTCGTATAGCTGACTCAATTCAGCAAAAGCCGCCTGGGCTTTGGCTGAATTATCTGCAACACAGGCGATGCGCTCTAGCTTTCTGGTTTCCATTCGTCTCCGAAAACAATATAAATATCCGCTACAGACTAACGACCCGCCATTCCTCATGCAACCCGCACGCATCACGCAAAAAGATTATCACGACAGCTTTCCCATTTCTGCGCGTCTCCTGCCCGAGGAATCCCGGCAGAAGGTGATTGATTTTTATGGCTTTGCCAAGGGCATGGAGGAAATTTGCGATAATCCAGCCCTGCCGAGAGAAGAAAAGCGCCAGCAACTTCGGGTGCTTAAGGTAACAATGCAGGAAAATACGCCGGATCTGCTGCCTGACTGGGCCATGGGCTATCACTGGCTGCTGGTTAATGGCGGCATCTCGCCCGGTCATGGTGAGCAACTCTGGCAGGCGAGCTGGCAGGACACTGAAAAAACTCACTATTTAACTATGGATGAAGTGCTGGCCTATGCCAGGCTCGCTGCCGCCCCAATAGGCCGGGGGGTGCTGGAAATCATGAAGGAAACCGGTGCCGAGCGGGGGGCGGTGGATGCTCTGTGCATGGGGCTGCAATTGCTGGATCACCTGCAGAATGTTCGAAGTGATTATCTGCTGCGGCAGCGAGTCTATTTGCCACGGCACTGGATGGAAGAGGCCGGCATCAGCGAAAAAGTTCTCACCAAAAAAGAAACTGGGCCCAAATTGCGCCAGGTTTTTGATTTATGGCTGGATGAGGTGGATAAGCTATTGCATTATGCGCGTCATTTGCCGGGGAGCCTGCAAAACAAGCGACTGCGCTGGGAGGTGCAAGCCATCCTGGCCTGTGCTCTGGAACTGGCGAAAAAGCTGCGTCAGGCCGACCCAATGGCCGGCAAAGTACGCCTGACCGGGTGGGAGAAGCTTAAAGCAACCATCAGAGGATGGTTCTTCTAAGGAAAAAGACAGTCTAGCTGTCATTATGCTGTAACAAAGCAGCCTTAGAATGGGACTATGGATCAATCCCTGCAGAATCTGCTCAAGCCATGCAATGACGTGGCCTATGACCTGCACTTGCTGACAGACAGGCAGGTGCAGGACATTCATTGGGTTCAGGCATATTTTCAGACCTTGCAGAACAGGGGAATCGAGCTCACGGGCGAGCAGGCATGGCAACTGGCGCAGCCTGTAAAGATAGATGCGGTAAGGGAAATGGCGCAGCTGCAGGGAATTCCCCTGGAGGAAATCGATGCAGTAAACCGCGAAATTTCCCTCAGCGGTCGTGCGAAAGACGGCGTTGCAAGGCTCATGGAAGTGGCGGAGATGATGGAGTATCTGCCCAAGGTTAAAAGTGCACCTCTGCTGACAGCGCAGGCAGCTGCCCGCATGGCTGCAAATATTGAGGGGCTGGCTGAAGGTACCAATCAGGTGAATCTGGCCGAGGCGATCAAGGAGCGTGAGTGGATCGATACCGGTGTTAATAAAGGTGAGCCGGAATACCTGATTGCCGCGCAGGCCACACAACATTTATCGGATATATTTTCTGCCACGCTGATGCAGGCCAATAACCCCGAGCTGATGCAGGACCCGGATATTCGCCGTGCCATGACAGCGTTTGAAGTTTATGCCTCCCAGGCGCTTAAGCGATCCGGAAAGGAGCTGGATAGTTTTGGCTATGGTGAAGCCGGTGCGAGGGTGGCCAGCGCGCGCGATAGTTTGCACGGATTCTTCAAGGTTGGGCTGTTCACGGAGATGGCGAACAGTAATGCGCTGGTTGAGGATATCAAAAAAGGTTTTGAGCGGTTGGATCGTGCCCATGTGCTTCCTGTCGAATCATTTACACTGGTGAATAAGCGCCTCGCCCAGGCCAGGGAAATGAATCACAAAGGCATTAACCTGCTTGGCGCGCTTCATGGGAAGCATGACGTCAATATGGGCAGCTGGCTTGCGCGTGTGAGCGCACAAAGAGCCCAGCAGGGTCAGCAACCCGACACGGGATTCAACAGATAATCATTGTAATACGGAGTGTAGCTTCACGTGAGCAGCGCATATGAAATATTGAAAGGCAAAGTAGATGCGGGTGAGCTTGAATTATTTTTGATTATTTCCCCGCCAAGAACAGGCTCGACCCGCCTGGGGATTTTATTACATGAAGCGGATGTGAATGCCGTTATGGTCGAGCCTGCTGCTAAATTTGATAAATGGGAAACCAGAGTTGAATCAACTTATGAAGATATTCTGCAGCAAGTAGAGGTACTGGAAGAAAAATCGCCCGAAAGACCGATACGTATTGTAGTAAAAGAAATTACTCAGCATATAGCACCGGGTGCTGAATGTGAGCAATTGCTTGACCTGGCCAAGAAAACGTCCGTTCTGGTAAGAAATCCCGTGTTGGCTTTAGAATCGCATATCCTGCTCTCCGCAGAGATACTGTCAGTGTTGGATAGTGATCCAAAAACAAAGGATGAGCTGAAAGAATGGGTCATTGAAAATGCCGATCTCTCGCATGTGACTGATAACCACCCTGAAGGAAAAAGTGCATGGATGCAGCATGTGGAATATATGGAGAAGCATCGGGATTATTCTTCATTAAACGAGAAGCTTTGGTTTACCCCAACCAATACATTGTTTCGTTCGCCTACGATGCAAGAAGCCGTATGGACAAAACATTTTGAGCGTAAGAAAAAAGTTGAAGGCCCGATGAGTTGGCGGGATTATCTGGGAACACCTCTGGATAGTATGCTCAGCCCAGACTTCCCGAAGCAGTTGAGGAAGCCCTATAAGCGCAGGCAAGGCGGATGGAATGCATTGGAGGATTTAGTTCCGACTATTGCGTCGCATCCGAGTTACAGTTGTGCCATGGATTTTTCCACCATGCAGCTTTTCCCCGAGCAGAGCCGAGACGCACTTTTCCTGCAAATGGGATTACATGAGCGCGCGCCTGACATGCTGCCGCCCGTGATCAAAACTGGCTACGGTGAAGCGGAGGTTGCTAATCCGGATTATATTACGCGTATGTTCGGCAATGCTATGGAAAACGGGGCCATAAAACCCCCACGAAAAGCACCTGTACCCTTTAGTGCTTTACCACGTTTCATGCAGAATGAGCTTAAAAAGGATTTTGCAATTTACATGGATGTGCTGAGTGCTGAAACGATGATAAATCCTCCAGGGATTTCAACGGTTGATGTGTTGAATACTGAGTTTAGCGCAAGCGGAGGGACTAAAACCTTTCAGCAGGTTGACCCTGTTTCAGCCTATATCCGTGCGACTATTGCCAGAGATATGACTGATGAAAGCAGGTTATCAAAATTAGAGGCAATACGAAGCGAGAGCCCCCTCTTTAAAGAGTATTTTGATCTGGTTGATAAAGCGCAAAAGAAGCGCTTAAAGGGTAAAGAGGGCAATAGCTCACATTTATAGTTTTTTCAGCGCCTTTTTATCTACTTTGCCGACCATCGTTTTAGGCAGGGCATCCCGCAGGTGAATATCACGCGGCACAGCATAGCTCGGTAGCTCGTTTTTGAGGAATTCTATCAGTTCGGCGGTGGTGGTATTTTTTCCTGCTTTTAGTACTACGAAAGCTTTTGGCACTTCGCCCCGCTTTTCGTGCGCCATGCCGATTACGGCGCATTCAGCGATTGCATCATGTTTATAAATCGCTTCTTCAACATGGCGGGGATAGATGTTGAATCCGCCCGAAATGATCAGCTCTTTCAGGCGATCCACGATGAAGAAATAGCCGTCTTCATCCATATAGCCGATATCGCCTGTATGCAGGCGGCCGTTTTTAAGCACGTTGTTGGTTTCATCCAGAGATTGCCAGTATCCCTGCATTACCTGCGGGCCACGAATGCAAATCTCACCGGTTTCACGTATGCCCAGCACTTTATCGGGGTGGTCCGGATCAATCACTTCCAGGACGGTGCCTGGGAAGGGCAGGCCGATCGAGCCGGTTTTATTCTCACCTGTGAGAGGATTACAGGAAACCACCGGAGAGGATTCGGAGAGGCCATAGCCTTCTACCAAGACGCATGCAGTGAGTTGCTCGAACTGTTTCTTCACTTCGACGGGAAGCGGTGCGCCGCCGGAGATGCAATATTTAAGCGAGGTCAGCTTGTATTTGTGCAGGTCTTTGCTCTGATTCACCGCGGTGAACAACGTAGGAACTCCCGGCAACAGGGTTGGCTTCTTGGCGGTAATGTCCTCCAGCAGTTTTTTCAGCTCGAAGCGCGGGTGCAGAATGATTTCAGCGCCAATGTGAATGCCGAAATTCATGATCGTTGTCATGGCGAAGACATGGAAGAAAGGCAATACGCCGATGATACGTTCCTTGCCGCGTTCCGCTCCCGCGAACCATAATCCGCATTGCAATGCGTTGAGATAGAGATTGGCGTGAGTCAGCACTACACCTTTTGGCACACCGGTGGTGCCGCCGGTATATTGCAGCACAGCCATATCGCTATCGGGGTGTATGGCCGGCAATACGCGTGCCTCGTCATTCTCTTCCAGCAATGTTTCCCAGCGGTAATGTCTGGAATCCTCGGGCACCAGTGCAATCTCGTTTCGCTTGAGCAGCGGGAAAGCGAGCCGTTTAGCCAATGGCAGCGCATCGGTCATGGAGGTGACGATGATTTTTTTCAGTTTAGTGGTGCCAAGATTTTCGGCCACTTTCGGGTAAAGCAGCTTGAGATCGAGTGTAAACATGACCTCGGTGGCGGAATCATTGATTTGATGCGCCATCTCATGGGTGCCGTAAAGCGGGGAGAAGTTTACTACGGTGGCCCCGGTTTTAAGAATCGCAAAATAAGCAATAACCGCCTGTGGGCAGTTGGGCAGGCATAACCCTACTTTTACCCCACGCTTCACGCCCATTTTCAGCAGTGCCGCAGTCATTTTCCGCACATCTGCCGCCACTTCCCGGTAGGTCAGGCTTTTGCCAAGGAATTCGAGGGCCCTAGCCTGCGGCCATTGACGTTCTGCATCGTCAAGCAGGGCATATAAGGGTTTTGCCACCAGCTTGGCGTTCCAGTCAACGTTATCAGGGTAAGTCTTAAGCCAAGGGTGAGTTGTCATAAAATCTTCATCATCATAGCAGTGCGCAGGGGCTATAATAAAGGCTTATTTCTTCACCGATTCTTAATCCGCGTGTGTACTCAAAAAAGACCTTAGTCAAAACCTTGTGATACACATCGCTTAAATACTTCCTACCAATGAAGGAGAATAAAAAACGCTCCTTCAAAGAAGGAGTCAAAAAAGTTGTGCCTGAGCCTGCACAACGCCTGTACTACAAACAGGTCAAGCCAAGGCTGCCTTTTCTCAAGACATTCGCTATCAATTCCACCGCCTTTTATATGTTCTGGTGGCTTTTGAAAAAAGCGGGGGTCGACAATGAGGCTGCTTTATATGTTGCGTATGTTTTTGGCTATTTTGTCGAAATCAGCAGCATGATGAGGCAAAAAAAGCTGCTCGACTGGGTATGGTTGCGCTGGGCGATTGGAGCGGCCATCTTTCTGATGGCACGCAGTGTGCTCTTCTCGGTTTTCGAACCGGAAGGATTGCTTCAATCTGTGCTTAGCTTCATTGCCGGCCAGATCGGGTATTTTTGCGAACTCGGCCTGCTGTGGCTCTGGCTGCAGCTGCAAAATAAACGTCAGTAAAACTTATGGGGATTTTCCCCATGCATGTTTTTCTGGCGTTTTTTTGTGTCCGGCCGTACATCCTAAGCCATGACTATACATGAAACAGATATCGTAATTATCGGCGCCGGACCGGTGGGTTTATTTGCAATCTTCGAAGCAGGGATGCTTAAAATGCGGGTCCATGTGGTTGACACGCTTGATGTGGCGGGCGGGCAATGTGCGGCCCTGTACCCTGAAAAGCCTATTTATGATATTCCCGCGCATCCACGCATTGAAGCACAGGATTTGATCAGGCAGCTCGAGGTGCAGGCTGCGCCGTTCAAGCCTGTTTATCATCTGGGGCAGCAGGTGGTGAAAGTGGAAAAAGCTGCAGGCGGCGCTTGGCAGGTGACAACTTCTGCAGGGACGGTGATTAGCTGCAAAGCGATTATTATTGCTGCCGGCTGCGGCGCGTTTGGCCCGAACCGCCCGCCGCTTGAAGGGCTGGAACAGTATGAGGGTAAAAGTATCTTTTATATGGTGACGCAGAAGGAATCGCTGCGGGGCAAACGTGTGGCGATTGCCGGAGGTGGAGATTCCGCCGTGGACTGGGCATTGCTGCTTGCCGATATTGCGGAGCATATTTATTTCATCCATCGCCGCCCTAAATTCCGCGCCGCACCTGAAAGCGTTGCACAGCTCGAAGCGCTTGCTGCAGAAGGCAAGGTGGAAATGGTCGTTCCTTACCAGCTGGCAGGGCTGGAAGGGAAAGGGGGCCAGCTTAGCTCTGTTATTGTTGAAACACTGGAGGGTGAAAGGAAGGCGCTTGACGCACAAGTGCTGCTGCCGTTCTTTGGATTAGCAATGGAGCTGGGGCCGATTGCTGAATGGGGCCTGAACCTGAATCTCAATCATATCGCCGTGGAACCATCTACCTGCCAGACGAATCTGCCAGGCGTATACGCGGTGGGTGACATTGCCACCTATCCCGGAAAGCTAAAGCTCATTCTGTGTGGTTTTTCTGAGGCGGCCATGGCTTGCCACTCGGCCTATCCGCTGGTGCATGAGGGCAAAGCGCTGCATTTCGAATACTCAACCAGTAAAGGCGTAACTGCTTAGTCGGTTGAATGTCGTACTTCACCGGTGCGGGTCAGGGCATAATCCCGCTCGCGGAATAATTCTATAATACGGCTTATTTCGTAATCCGGCACATTAAGGCGGCGCATCACTGCACCACCTAATTGCAGGCTGGCCTCGAATTTTTCAGCAATCGCAACATCCGCCCCGGCCAGTTCCAGTTTCTGCAGGTGCTGTAAATCACGGCCACGGGCAATAATGGGTACGCCCGGCACCATGTTGCGAATGGCAACCACGGTTTTATTCGCCGTGTAAAAATCATGGGTGGTGATAACAGCCGCTCGCGCCTGCTCGATAGAAACGGCCTGTAAAACTTCGCGCCTGGTGGCATCGCCGAAATAAACAGGCCTTCCGCGTTCGCGAGCCTTGGTAACGATGGCTGCATCAGAATCAAGCGCGATATAGGCGATACCTTCCGCCGCCAGAAGTTTGCCGATGGTCTGGCCCACGCGGCCATAGCCCAGAATGACGACGTGCTGTTCCAGGTCGAGCGGTTCCAGGGGGGCGCTGGAGGAATTAAAAGATTGGGACGTAACCTGGAGGCGCTTTGATAACCAGCGGCCCAGGATATAGGCGAAAGGTGTCAGCGCCATCGAGATGGTAACAACGACCATCAGCAGCTGCGAGGTGTTGTGAGCCAGGATGCCCACATCCGCACTCATACCGAATACGATAAATGCGAATTCCCCGCCCTGACTGAGTAGCAGGCTGGCATGGAGTGCATTGCCGACAGGAAGTTTAACCATGCGGCAAAGAAGAAAAAGAATGGCAGCTTTACCCAGCATCAGCGCCAGTACAAGGCACATAACCATCCCGAAGTCTTCGATGATGAGGGCAAAATCAACCGTCATCCCGACTACCATGAAGAACAGCCCAAGCAGCAGCCCTTTATACGGCAGAATATCGGCCTCAACCTGATGCTTATATTCGGTTTCCGCCACCAGCAGTCCTGCCACAAAGGCACCTAAAGCCATGGAAAGCCCGGCGGCCTGAAAACCCCAGGCGATCCCCAAGACTACCAGCAAAGTAAAGGCGCTGAAAAGCTCAGTCACTTCCAGCAAGGCTATTGAGCGAAATAGCGGACGCAGGAAGAGCCGCCCCCCCACCAGTACCAAGGCAAAGGCAATCATTGCATTAATAGCAGCGCGAAGGAGCGCTTCCCCCAGATTGGCATCCTTGGTGGCCAGCAAAGGTACGAGCACCAGCAGGGGAACCACTGCTAAATCCTGCATCAACAGGACAGATAATGAGAGACGTCCGAGCTGGGTGTTCTGCTTTCGATTTTCTTCAATCATCTGCATCACCAGCGCGGTGGAGGAAAGCGCAAGTCCCACGCCGACAATCAGCGATACCTCCACTGAAATATCAAACTGCATGCTGACAAGGGCGATCAGTGTGCCTGTAATAATAATCTGCGCACCACCCAGGCCAAAGACCTGTTTGCCCATGCCGATCATGCGGCTGAAGGATAGCTCTGTGCCAATAACGAATAGCAGGAACACAACGCCCAGTTCCGCGATGACCGCTGTTTCCTCTACTTCGTGAATCACTCCCAAGCCGTAAGGGCCGATCGCTGCGCCAGCGGCAAGGTAACCCAGAACGGGGCTAAGTTTGAAGTGTCGGAAGCAGGCTACCACCACGACCGCGGCGGCGAGAAGAATCAGTATCTGTGGCAGTGGTGTCGAATGGATCATCTTTGAGCATGCAGCCGGTTGCCATGATAATGGCAAGAATCGGATGCCAGTTCAACGAATCTGTCAGTTATTTCTTCGGGAGGGGGAAGTGTTAAAGGGTCTTCACCCGGCATTGCCGCTTTGCGCATTGCCGTTCGTACCGCCCCCGGATCAATAAGATTGACTTTGATTGGGGTGGAAGCGACTTCTTTTGCGTAGGTGTAGATCATCGCTTCCAGCGCTGATTTGCTTGCTGTGTAAGGCCCCCAATATGCATAATGCCCCTGTGTTACCCCCGAGGTTACAAAGAGGGCACGGCCGTTTTTGCTGCGACGCAACAAGGGTTCGCAGATGCGTAAAAGACGCCAATTGGCGGTCAGGTTAATATCCATTACCTGATTCCACAGTTTTGGATCCTGGTGGGACAGTGGGCCTAGATCTCCCAGTATACCCGCATTACCCACAAGGATGTCCAGATGACCGAAACGTTCATAGATGCTGGCGCCAAGGGCATCTATTTTGTCACCCTCGCGCAAATCCAGCGGGACGAGTACCGCGGGTTTACCACCGGCTTTGCGAATGGCATCGTCCACTTCCTCCAGGCCTTTTACGCTGCGTGCGGTGAGAATTACCTGCGCCCCTTCGGCAGCATAACGTTTGGCGACTGCCGCGCCGATTCCCCGCGAGGCGCCTGTGATGAGGGCTATTTTATTGGTAAGTTCAGCCATTTCCCCGTTTTTCCTTATGTTTGCTTTTGCGTGAGCGAAAGGAAAATGCTATAAAACCGGCCCGATTAAAAGCAAAAAGGAGCCTTTCATGCAGGTCTATTACGACAAGGATACGAATCTTAACCTGATTAAGAACAAGAATATTGCCATTGTTGGCTATGGCAGCCAAGGCCATGCACATGCGCTGAACCTGAAAGATAGCGGGTGCAAAAATGTAAAAATCGCCCTGCGCGAAGGCTCACAAAGTGCGGTGAAGGCAAAAAATGCCGGTTTCGATGTGACTACCCCTGCTTTGGCTGCACAATGGGCGGACATTCTGATGATACTTACCCCGGACGAAAACCAGGCTGACCTGTATCGCAAAGAAATTGAACCCAACCTCAAAAAGGGTGCTGCGCTGGCGTTTGCCCATGGTTTTAATATCCATTTCAAATTCATTGAGCCTTCCAAAGATACCGATGTCATTATGATCGCGCCTAAGGGCCCCGGCCATACCGTGCGCAGCGAATACCAGAAAGGCGGCGGTGTTCCCTGCCTTATTGCGATTTATCAGGACGCTTCCGGCCAGGCGAAAGACCTGGCTTTAGCCTGGGCGGCAGGCGTAGGCGGCGGCAAGGGCGGTATTATTGAAACCACTTTCAAGGATGAATGCGAGACTGATCTCTTTGGTGAGCAGGCGGTGCTCTGCGGCGGCCTGACCCACTTGATTCAGGCGGGTTTTGAAACCCTGGTTGAAGCCGGCTATCCACCGGAAATGGCTTATTTTGAGTGCCTGCATGAAACCAAGCTGATTGTTGACCTGATGTATGAAGGCGGTATGGCGAATATGCGTTATTCCATCTCCAATACCGCTGAATTCGGCGATTATGTGACCGGTCCGCGCATTATTACGGCGGAAACCAAGAAGGAAATGAAGCGCGTACTGGAAGATATCCAATCCGGTAAATTTGCTAAAAAATTCATGGAAGATCGTGCAACCCAGGGCAAGCATGAGCTGGAGCAGTTGCGCGAGAAGCATGCGAAGCATCCGATCGAAGCGGTCGGTGAAAAACTCCGCGCGATGATGCCCTGGATCGGCAAAAATAAGCTGGTCGATAAAGCAGCGAATTAAATAGGAGAGTGAAAGGGGGCTTCGGCCCCCGCCCCCTTCATTTGTTAATGCACAACGAAGCCATTTTTGTAGGCTTCGGTAAGGTTGAAGCAGTAAATGACATTTACTGCATCGTGCAGTTCGGCAGAGTGCTGCGTTTTGCCGGTATACTGGCGAATGACGTCCTGGGGGGTCAGCTTGTAGCTGCGCATCAGGAAGAGCGTTTCCTGCTCAGCGAGTCTCCAAAGGCTTTTATTAATAAGATCAGTGGCTTGATTTGTTTTCATACATAACCTTGCGTTTATTGCCGGGGCAATTCCTGCCCTCACAGGAAGTAATGCAATGGGCATGCCAAAAGTTTATTTTCATAAATATTTAAGTTTTGGCATGACGCCAACAATTCGTGGACAGAGTCTCCGTTAGGGGTTAGGAGAGCGCCTTAAGTGGTTTTGAGCCTTCAAAGCCGGGGTTAACTTACAGAAGAGAGATTTCATGAAATATTCGATGAAGATTTGCTTTCTGGCGCTGCTTATGAGCACACCAGCCGGCGTAACTTATGCTAAATCTAATGACGCCGCCTGGGATCAACACGGCCAGGCTGTGATTGACGCCCGCAGCAATTGCGTGCGCACGAAATGGATGGGGGACCAGGATCCTTGCGCGCCGGCACCCGCTCCCGCTCCGACTCCGGTTGTTGTTGAGCAACCGGCACCGGCACCTGCCCCTGCCCCTGAACCGGAACTGGTTGTTTCCCAGGAAGCCCGCACCGTTTACTTTGACTTCAACAGCGCTGAGCTGACCGATGAGGCGAAAAGCAAGCTGACCAGTCTGGCTCAGCAGATCAATGGTTCCAAGCGCGTCACCGAAGTGCATATGGTAGGCTTCACCGATCAAATCGGTTCTGCCAGCTATAACCAGGCGCTTTCACAAAAACGCGTCGATGCGGTGCATGCTTATTTAAGCCCGCTGATCAAGCTGGCTATTGATCCGGCTTCCGCGGAATTCCGCGCTGCAGGTAAAGCACCTAACTCCAAATGTGACGCGGTAAAAAAGCGTGCAGAACGCATCAATTGCATGCACGAAGAGCGCCGCGTGGAAGTGGTGCTTGGCCACGAGCACACGAAATAGTGCATTTTTAAAGTTAAATAAAAGGGCGCTGCCTTAGGGAGCGCCCTTTTTCTTTATACTGGAAATCTCAACCGTAGCGGCCTTCGATATAATCGCGGGTCTGCTGTTGTCTGGGATTATTAAAAATATCATCTGTGGTGCCATGCTCGACGATTTGGCCCAGGTGGAAGAAAGCGGTATCCTGGGAGACGCGCGCGGCCTGCTGCATGGAATGGGTGACGATGACGATAGTGTATAATTCGCGCAGTTCGGCAATCAGCTCTTCCACTTTCGCGGTCGCGATGGGGTCGAGTGCGGAGCAGGGCTCATCCATGAGAATAATTTCCGGATTCACGGCTATCGTGCGGGCAATGCACAGGCGCTGCTGTTGGCCACCGGAAAGGCTGGTGCCGGAATCATGCAGGCGGTCTTTTACTTCTTCCCAGAGCCCGGCCTTTTGCAGGCAGCTCTCAACCAGCGCATCCAGCTCGGCTTTATTCTGGGTGAGACCATGCAGGCGCGGTCCGTAGGCAACATTGTCGTAGATGGATTTCGGAAAGGGGTTAGGCTTTTGGAATACCATACCTACGCGGGCACGCAGGGAGATGGGGTCCTGGTCTGCCGCGTAGATATCCTGACCATCGATTTTAACCCTGCCGGTAATGCGGCAATTTTCGATTGTGTCGTTCATACGGTTCAGGCAGCGCAGAAAGGTAGATTTGCCGCAACCTGAGGGACCAATCAGGGCTGTAACCTGATTGGCCTGCAGGCCAAGACTGACATCGTACAGGGCCTGTTTACTACCATAAAAAAGGTTCAGATCTGAAACAGCGATTTTTGAAGTCGTATTTTCCATGCATCTTCCTGTACCATTCCCCGGGGCAGCATTCCAGTGAAAGTGGTTAGAGATTACTGAACGGTTTCATGCGCCAGCGGTGCTGTGGAAATAGTGGAGGATGCAAAAACGGCTGTTTCAGCAGGTTTTTCTTCAGATGCAGCGCTAACTTTAACTTCAGGCTGCATGGGCAGGCTCTTCTGCCAGACACCCTGACCGCAGTAGATTTCCAGTTCATTCACGGTCTCAATAACATTTTGCAGTAACTTGCCACGAGCCATGCCCGGCCGCAGCTTGTTAATGGTGTGATAAGCCCCTAATGCCACTTGCCAGCCAGAACCTGCCACCGCCATTGTTTCTTTCACTTCGCGGTAGGAGAGTTTACCGCATACATTCCAGATTTTGCGCGAATCGGTGATGATAAAACTCTGATTATAGGTAGGGAAGCCATTATCATCGACCTTGAAGCCATGGTCTTTGAAAGCCTGGCCCAGCTTGTTAACGATATCAAAAATATCCTCACTCTCTTCGGTGATTTTCTTCCAGTATTTACGGACGATGTTATCACCGCGCACTAAGCCTGAAATGCCGATGGCCCAATGACCTTCGACTATCCATTTTGTTTCGGTTTCATGAGAAACATCGCCGTAAGTGGTTTGTTTGTCGCAGGCGATCCAGATGGCTTTGGTTTTGTTGTCTTTGATGGCGCAGATGACTGTCATTCTTTTCCTCCTTGTTGAACAGGCGAGGATAATCAAGAGGATGGCTATTTGCTAATCTATTTTAATGAAGATTGTGTGACAATCAGCGCACGTCTTCGCTTAAAGGAAGGTATACGTTAAAGCTGCTGCCTTTACCCACGACACTTTCAATCTGCAGCGAGCCGCGATGGCGGATAAGGATATGTTTCACAATCGCCAGCCCCAGCCCCGTACCCCCGATTTTGCGGGTGCGGGAGGTGTCAACGCGGTAGAAGCGCTCCGTCAGGCGCGGGATGTGTTCCTTGGCGATACCTTCGCCCTGGTCGGTAACGGTCATCAATAGGCAGCGCTTAAGCTTGATGAAGTTAGGATCTCTCGGAAGATCAGAAGTGACGCGGGCGGTGACGGTCACTTCGGTTTCCTCGTAACCATATTTTACCGCGTTGCCGATAAGATTATGTATTACCTGACGCAGCTCGTTTTCTTCCCCGCGCACTTTGGGCAAGGTGTCGTTGAAGTCGAGCACAATCTCCATATTTTTATTTTTAGCTGACCAGTCAAAATGGTCTTTCTCGCGGTAGATAACCTGCGCGATATCCACCTCACCGGTGGGAACGGTGTGAGCATTCATCTCGATTTTGGAAAGCGAGAGCAAATCGTTGATGAGGTTCTTCATCCGCTCCGCCTGCACACCCATCATGGTGATAAATTTCTTCTGCGCTTCCATATCATCCTTAGCAGGGCCCTGGATGGTTTCGATGAAGCCGCTGATGCTAGTGAGAGGGGTGCGGATTTCATGGCTGGCATTGGCAACGAAATCAGCGCGCATTTTCTGCGTGCGCTTGAGATCGGTAATGTCCGTCAGCGTAATGATAACCGAAATGCCGCCCGTGGAAGCAATAGGGAAATGCTCGATGATGGCGTGAAGGTCGCGTTGGTCAGGCACTTCCTGGCGGAAATCAAGTTCCCGGCCTTTCATGTCTTCAATGACCGCTGTGACGGCATTGAGAAGAATGTCGCTCGGCAAAACGCTTTTGAGAGGGCGGCCCGCAAGGTTCTGGCCAAACATATGGCGTGAGGCGCGGTTGGTGCGTACAATTTCCTGCGCGTCATTGGTCATGATGAGCATGTCAGGAAGACTGTCGACGAGGATTTCCCGCTCGGTAATGATGGTTTCCATCTGCTGTTTCTTTTCCTGCCAGTTACGGTGCAGGTGCACCAGTGCGGTGGAAAGGTCGCTCGCCAGGTTGAGGAAGCCAAGATTAGGCGGGCTGGGGCGTTTATCTTCCGCGATGTCGCTGACATAGGCGGTAATAGCCCGCAGATTGCGTAAAATAGGATAGACCAGCATGCCCGATAGAATCAGCACTGCCATATAACTGAGAATGAGATAGGAAAGCCCCATTCCTGCGAATACCACCAGTAGCGAAAGCACTACCAGCGCGGGGCTTGAGAGCAGTACGGTTGCCCGTAAGATGGTGCCGAGGGAAACAGGTTCTTTATCCATGTGGAATCATGATAAAAGGTCGCAAAGAAAATTTCTACCGTTTCAATGGGAAAGACGACAGCAGTGATGAAGTTTCTGCCAAGGGGAGGCCGACGACGTTGGAATAGGACCCGTTGATGGAGGGAATAAAAGCGGCTGCGCGCCCCTGAATGGCATAGCCGCCGGCTTTGCCTTCCCATTCATTGCTGGCAATATAGGCCTCAAGTTCGGTTTTAGAGAGGCGCTTGAAACGAACATGTGTCATGACAATTTTGGTGCGGGCTGAACCATCGGGCAGTTGCAAACATATCGCTGTGTAAACGCGATGGCGGCGGCCGGAGAGAAGTTTAAGAAAGCGGCGCGCGGTTATAGCGTCTTCGGCTTTTCCCAAAATGCGGCGGCCGCAGGCAACAATAGTGTCGGCGCCAAGTATTAACTGCCCCGGCTGCCGAAGCCCAACGGTTGCCGCTTTTTCAGTGGCCATGCGCAAAACGTAATCACGCGGGAGCTCATTCTTAAGCGGTGCTTCATTGATAGTAGGGGCAATAATTTCTGCCGGCTCTATCCCAATCTGTCTGAGAAGTTCCAACCGTCGTGGAGAGGCAGAGGCAAGGATAAACTTCATGATATTCTCCTAAACCGAGCAAGTTCGAGGCGCGAAGCGCAGGAGATCACCCTATACAATCTTATTTCTGGCGGAAAGTGATTCGCCCTTTGGTGAGGTCATAGGGCGTCATCTCCACATTCACTTTATCGCCTGCGAGGACGCGAATACGGTTCTTGCGCATTTTGCCTGAGGTGTGGGCAAGTACTTCATGGCCGTTGTCCAGCGTGACACGGAACATCGCGTTAGGGAGGACTTCAACGACGGTTCCGGGAAATTCTAACAGTTCTTCTTTAGCCATATTTTAGTGATAATAAGAGGTGATTGGTGAATGTTGCAGCGCTTCTTAAAGCATAAGAATGAAAATGGCCAGATCATTTCTTAACCATTCACTTTCCGGCTTATTTTATATGCAGCACACAAAGCAGGGTGAACAGGCGACGCGCCGTTGGAAAATCGACTTCTATATTGGGTTTTAGCTGCTTTGCGAGCATTTCTGCGCCTTCGTCATGCACGGCGCGGCGGCCCATATCCACGGCTTCCAATCTTTCGGGGGTGGCAGTGCGGATAGCCTCGGCGTAACTTTCCCAGATAAGGAAGTAATCCTTGATGAGGCGGCGGAACGGCTGCAGGCTGACCTGGAATCGCGTCGGATCCTGCTGTTTCTCGACGCAGGCGACATCCAGTGCCAGCCGGCTTTCCTGGGCGGAAAGATGCAGCCAATAGGGCGCGGGCAGTTCGCCACCTTGCACAATGAAAGTGTTTTCGCGCAGCAAATCATTGATAGCCATCTCCCGCTCCTGCTGAATGGCAGGGTCGCTATAACGGATGTTACCGTCCAGCGTAACAGCGGTAATGTGGCGGTTGGCGGTCATTTGAGTCGATATTGCAAAGAAAGAGCATGGGCTTGCAGGCCTTCTGCCTCGGCCAGGACTCTACCAGCGTGTCCTGCTTGCTGGAAGCCTGATTCGGTGGCGCCGATAATCGAATGGCGCAACAGGAAATTATAGACGGATAGCCCGGAGCAGAACCTTGCCGCGAGATTGGTAGGAAGCACATGGCTGGGCCCCGCTGTATAGTCACCGAAGGCTTCCGGGGTATGGCGACCAAGGAAAATAGCGCCTGAGCAATTGATCTCGCGGGCCAGCGCTTCTGGATCATCGATAGCCAGTTCGGTATGTTCAGGTGCAATCTGATCTATCACCGCCGGGGAATCCGCCAGTTGATTGACAAGAATAATCGCGCCGTAGCCCTGCCATGATGCAGCGGCAATTTTCTGGCGCGGCAGCGTGGCAAGAATAGTTTCTACCGCCTCGACAACATTGCGAGCGAAAGTTTCATCATTGGTAATCAAAATAGATTGAGAATTTTCACTGTGCTCGGCCTGGGACAGGAGGTCCGCAGCGATCCATTCCGGATGATTCTTTGCATCCGCAACGACGCAGATTTCCGAAGGCCCCGCAATCATGTCGATACCTACCTGGCCGAACACCTGCCGTTGCGCTTCGGCGACCCAGGCATTGCCCGGGCCTACGATTTTTGCCACCGGGGCGACACTTTGCGTACCATAGGCTAATGCGGCGATTGCCTGTGCGCCGCCTATTTTGTAAATCTCGCTAATGCCGGCGATTTGTGCGGCAACAAGAATGGCTGGATTGAGATAGCCTTCAGGCGCGGGCACGACCATTGCCAGGCGCTTTACGCCTGCTATCTGGGCGGGAATCGCATTCATTAGAACAGAGCTGGGATAAGCCGCTTTACCGCCAGGAACATATAGGCCTACTGAGCGCAGGGGCTTCCATTGCCAACCAAGCCGATTACCTTCCATGTCTTCGTATAAAAGATCCTGGGGTAACTGCCGTTTGTGGTAGCTGCGGATGCGATCGGCCGCCATTGCCAGCGCTTCACGCACCTCCTGCGGGCATATAACCTCCGCTGCTGCGATTTCTGCGGAGTGCACGCGGATGGTTTGCGCTGTAAGATCGAGCCTGTCCCATTTTCGGGTATAGTCGAATAGCGCTTCATCGCCCTTTGCGCGCACAGTGCTGATGATTTCCGCTACTTCCGGAGTAAGTTCATTGGCTGCCTCCTGGCGCTTAGCCAGGAACGCTGAGAGTTTTTCAGAGAAATCTTTGGCAGATGCGTCAAACCATTGGGGCATGCAGGACCTCCTCAAATTTAGCGATATAAGGCTGGATTTGTGCCCCGCGGGTTTTAAAGGCGGTGCGGTTAACAATCAGCCGGCTGGAAATTTCCATGATTTTCTCAACTTCCACCAACCCATTCGCGGTAAGAGTCGCGCCGGAGCTTACCAGATCAACAATGCGGCGGCAGAGGCTGAGTTTTGGCGCAAGCTCGATTGCCCCGCTCAGTTTGATGCATTCTGCCTGCACCCCCCGTGCCGCAAAGTGCTTGCGCGTAAGGTTGGGATATTTGGTGGCGACGCGAATATGGCTCCACTGCTTCGGGTTGTCATTCTTTGCCAGTTCAGCCGGCATGGCAACCGAAAGCCTGCATTTGCCGATGCCCAGATCCATGGGCGCGTATATATCATTGTAATCGAACTCGCCCAGCACGTCGCTGCCCGCAATGCCAAGCTGTGCGCCGCCATAGGCTACGAAGGTTGCCACATCGAAACTACGAACGCGTATGATATCCAGCTCTGGCAGGTTGGTTTTAAACTGCAAACCGCGATCTTTATCGTCAAAAAATGCAGATTCAGGCTTAATGCCGACGCGCGAAAGCAATGGCAGGAATTCTTCCGCGATACGCCCTTTGGGCACGGCGAGAATAAGTTTTTCAGCGGGCATTGGGTATATGTATGCCCTTTCTTATTGCAATGCAATAAGCGGTTATGCCAGCTCTTTTTCCCGGATGCGCTCGATTCTGGCGCCGACGGCAGAGAGCTTCTGCTCCAGCTTTTCGTATCCACGATCAAGATGGTAAATCCGGTGAATGGTGGTTTCGCCTTGCGCTGCAAGTGCCGCAATGACGAGGCTGAGCGAGGCCCGAAGATCAGTTGCCATGACCTCGGCGCTGTTGAGTTTTTCTACGCCGCGAATAATGGCAGAACGGCCCTGAACCACGATATTCGCCCCCATACGCACCAGTTCCGGCACATGCATGTAGCGGTTCTCAAAAATGGTTTCGGTAATCATGCTGGCGCCTTTGGCCAGGGCAAGCATGGCCATGCTCTGTGCCTGCATATCTGTTGGGAAGCCAGGATAGGGCTGGGTCATAATGTCGATACCCGTAAGCCCGTTGCCCTGGGCGATGAGATAATTGTCGCCGGTTTCAATTTTAACACCGGCTTCCATGAATTTCTGGGTTACGGCCCCCATAATATGCGGGTCGATGCCTTCCAGTTTCAGATGCCCGCCGGTAATGGCCGCAGCGGCCATGAAACTGCCTGCCTCGATACGGTCCGCGACTACGCGATGCGTGGCACCATTAAGCTTTGCAACACCGGTAATGGTCAGGTTGCTGGTGTCGATGCCTTCAATTTTAGCGCCCATCGCTACCAGGCAACGGCAAAGATCGGCAACCTCCGGCTCACGCGCTGCATTATGGAGCACCGTGACGCCCTGTGCCAGTGAGGCAGCCATGACGGCATTTTCGGTGGCGCCGACAGAGACCGTATCGAACTGGAATTCGCAGCCTTTTAAGCCATCCGGCGCGGTAGCATGCACATAGCCTTCCGTCAGCAGGATTTCCGCCCCCATGGCTTCCAGCACTTTCAGATGCAGGTCGATCGGCCGCGTGCCAATAGCGCAACCGCCGGGAAGCGAGACTTTCGCTTCACCAAAACGGGCCAGCAGCGGGCCCAGAACCAGCACTGAAGCACGCATGGTGCGTACGAGATCATAAGGTGCAACCAGGTTGGTGATGGCATCTGCCTGCATGACGAGTTCGGGATGGCCATTAGGAAGTTCCAGTGCTACGCCGTGCTGGCGCAGCAGTTTTGCCATGGTCATCACATCGGCCAGCATGGGGATATTCTGTAGAACAAGCGCCTGATCAGTCAGCAGCGCAGCGGCCATAAGCGGCAAAGCGGCATTTTTCGCGCCGCTGATTGCAATTGATCCCCGTAGCGGCTCGCCGCCTTTAATAACGATTTTATCCATGAGGTTACTTAACGTGTATTAACGCCTTTGTCACCTGCGATTATAAGGGAACTAGCCCGCTTTCGCTTCTATTTTCGGTAAAGTCACCCCCCGCTGGCCCTGATATTTCCCTTTGCGGTCGGCATAAGAAAGTTCGCATTCGCTGGTTCCTTTGAGGAACAGGAACTGGCAGGCCCCCTCATTGGCATAAATTTTAGCGGGCAGGGGGGTGGTGTTAGAGAATTCAAGCGTTACATGGCCCTCCCATTCCGGTTCGAGCGGGGTGACATTGACGATAATTCCGCAACGGGCGTAAGTGCTTTTGCCCAGGCAGATGACCATGGTGTCACGCGGGATACGAAAATATTCGACCGTGCGGGCCAGTGCGAAGGAATTGGGGGGGATGATGCAGACATCGGTCTTGCGGTCGACGAAGCCTTTATCGGAAAAATCCTTGGGGTCGACCACTGCCGAATCGATATTGGTGAAAATTTTAAATTCATCGGCCACGCGTGCGTCATAGCCGTAAGAAGAGAGTCCGTAGGAAATCACGCCCTCGCGCTTCAGGCTTTCCACGAAAGGTTCGATCATACCGTGTTCTGTGGCTTGCTGGCGAATCCAGTGATCGGGTTGGATGGGCATGGGGTCTCCTCTAGTTTGGCCTTATGCCTAGCCGCTTAGCACGCGTTTGTCATCAAATCTTAATACAAAGAGAGGGTGGAAAAGATTAAAATCACTGCAATTGTTTCGTTTGTTTGCACACGGAGAGTATTTCTGTGCGTCATCGGTTTTTTTAATCATGTGCTGAGTGCATGTATGTGAACGGAACAATTTTGGATTTGGAATCAATCGATTCGATACATAAACCATTATTTCTATCACCAAACTTTTCTAAAAAGTATGGAAAACAACCAAACGGGCGAAGCCCAAGAACGTTTCTTCAATTCGGAAGAACTGGCACTCATTTCGCAATTCGGAAAAATTCTCGCAGCCTACGGGTTTGGCGATTTGCTTTTCGCAAATGTTCACACCTTCCGTGCCGAAACGAACCGCCATGAAGAGCGCATGCTCGAACTCATGCTCGGCGATGCCACCGGTAAGGACCGGCTGGATCTGCTCAGCCGCTGGTACGAGATCAAAAAAGAACGCAGTCCCATGGGACAATTCCGTGCCTTCCTGGAACTGCCGGCGATTAAGACGATCCTGCAAGATTTGCCGCAAGGCGCCATGATCCTGGCGATGTTCGGCATCGGCGAGACCGACGAAAAAGCCGATGTCAAAGGCGGTGGCGACGAGGGAGTGAAAAAGGCTCCGGCGAAACCGGCCAACTCGGATCTGCAAACCGCTGAAGCGAAGACGGCGGAAGCCCTCGTTAAAGCGTTGAAAGCGTTGCTGGGTGGCCACCCGAGCTACACCCAACGTTCGGCGCTCGGCATTGCACTCAACAGCCAACTCAAAAAACTGGCCAAAAAGAGCGAAGCCGATGCACTCAAAGAGATCAACGAACTGCTCGACAGCAAAGGCTACCGGGAAACGGCGCTGGGCGTGAAAATCGTCGAAGCGCTGAAATCGTTCCAGACCGACACGCCCGAAGCCAAAGTCGTTGCCGCTCCGAAGCAGGACGCCGGCGCTGACAAAAAACGCCGTGGCCGTCAGCCGAATCAGTAAGCCACACCTGGTTTTGTTTCCCCTTTTTTAATCTAGTACCCCGACCCGCTCTGAAGCATTTCAGGCGGGTCGGCGGCTTTTTGGGGGATTGCGATTGTGATTTGCAGATATGGTGGTGGTGAAATTCAGCCGGATGGACGCTGCAGTTGCGGAATTATAATGCGCTTTGAACCGCAGGCGTTTCAATCATTGCGGCACGATCAGCATGGGTCAGTGTGGCGCGATCAGTATTCTGTGCAGCGGCCGGTTTGCGTAAGTCAGCGCTGGCAAAAACTTTCTGGGATATGTCGGTCGCAGGTTCTGCAAGGGCAACGGGTTCGGGTGCTATGGCAGGTGCAACCGGATCGAGGAATATTTTACCTTTCGGTAAGCCCGGCAGACGTTCGTCGAGCTTTTTATGATATTCGGCCTGTAATTGTTCGATTTTGCTCTTGGCGCCAAGGCGATTACCCATGCGCCCGATGGCGCCGTTGAGATCTTTCAGCACTACCGCTTTGGGGTTCAGGCCAATTTCCACCAGCGTCTGCTCGAAGCCTGCCTTGGTGAATTTCTGGGTGAGTTTCGCTTCCAGCTCTTTTTTGTGTGCGGCGGGTACTCCGCCTTTTTCCAGATAGGGATCGCGCAGCTCATGAATTTTAGCAACGAACTGCTGAACCTGCTCGGCTTTCACCTCGGGGAAAAGTTGCGCCAGCAGGTGGAAGCTTTTCACTTCCAGCTCAACCGGGGTAACGGAAGGGTTATGCACCGCATATTGCACAAGATTAGCAAGCCCCTCGCGAATGCTGTAGGTGGAGGAAGTTGGCGTACCGGAAGCCCATTTATGAATACCGGGCGTCATATTGGCGCGGTTCTGCATCAATACAGTGCGGCTGGAAAGGCCCAGGGCGTAGTTTAATCCCGGAATCGGAAGGAAAGCATAGCCGGAGGAAGAGCCGAAAATTGCAGAGAATGCAGCCAGAGGCGTCCAGCGATCGCCCTGCTCCTGCGAAATACGGGCGACATAATCTTCCAGATATTCCGGATGCCGGTTTTTCTTATAAGCGCTGCGATAGGCAAGTTTAGTGCCTATCGACATGCCGATAAATCCGCCGGCCGAGAAAATGGCATACATGGCGAATTTTTTCAGCCTGGTCATGCCGTCGGTATTGACGGGATCGAACGCCATGACGCCATGAACCTTATTCATGATGCCTTTGGGGGCTTCGGTTACTTTGCCATCGA
>WBZO01001425.1_pt1 | contig 37488 bp, 33 predicted proteins | sample 5204261 | NCBI WGS metagenome assembly WBZO01 (sample SAMN12412400, study PRJNA552823) | activated sludge metagenome | isolation source: activated sludge from anammox sidestream of wastewater treatment plant... | place: USA: North Carolina | collected 2017-09
TTCCGCTTTTCATCTCCCTGTCCATCCACGGCTGGCGGCGGGCAAAGGCGAGCATGTAGCCGAGAACCGTATCCGCGACGGGAGTGGTAAAGGCGTTGGGCGTGCGCCCAAGTTTTACGCCAAACTTTGCGCAGGCTTCCGCGTCAATCGAGTCGACGCCCGTGCCCCATTTCGAGATGACCTTCAAACGCGGGGCGCAGGCTGCGATGACGCGGGCGGTGTAACGGTCGTCGCCGCAAATTGTCCCGTCGAATTGACCGGCATATTTGAGGATGTCATCTTCTTCCATGCGTTCCCGCACGTCCGGCACGATCAAGTCAATGCCGTACTCCGACAGCGCGGGGCGGAAGCGGTCAAGGAATGGAATCATGTAAGGGGCGGTCATCAAAATAGTTGGCATGGTTTACTCGCAAATTTTCTTCGTAATCAATTCGTTGACCTCCGCCGAAAGCGTTTCACGTTCGGCGAGGCGCTTCATGCTGTTGCAAACCTGCAAACGCAGATATTTGTCGAGCAGGATCAATTTTGTCATATCCCGCATTTTATCCACATCCCCCTGCGCCGCATACGCCTGCATGAAGGGAATCCATTCGAGCGGGTCGTTGGGATAATACCCCTTATCCAGCGCTTCGGCGAGCAGGGTTGTTACAGAATCCCAATCCCCGCGCTGACGGGCGAGGTCTGCCCGTTGATAGGCGTAACACCAGCCGCGCTCCGGCTCTGCGCCGAAAATTTCGGCAGGCACAACGGGCGATTCCCCTTCGGTCACAACCGCGTCCAATTTTGAATATGGCGCGACCGCCGCAATCCGCCCGTCGTCGAACGAGTTCAACTCCGGCGACTCGCCGTTGATGATCCGCACGCAACTGTTTGCGCCCGACTGTACCATCACCAGCACATTGCCGAAATCGCGCTCCAGATAATTTCCGCGCCGCAGGGGAGTCTCCACCCCGCCGTCCGTTGTGATCTGCGTCACCGTGTTTCCATCCAACACCGCCGCGGGCAGTTTGATCACAACCGGGTTTTCGCTTTGCGCTTCCGGATAATAAATAAAATTCGCCGGACCCCAGATGAAATAATCCTCGCTCAACGGGCTTCCCGGATACATCGCAATCAACGTCACGCCTTCCTTGATCATCGGCGCGCGCCACGCAACCTGCCGCCAAAAATTGCGCGTCGCCTGCGTCTCGTCCACGGAACGAATCGCGTTGCCGTAATGCGTCATCACTGCAACGGCGGTCAACACGCCCAGCGCAACCATTTGCGTTTTGCGTTTTGAAATTTCCTCGATCAGCGCCGCCAGCGCCATCACCCCGCCCACAGACGCGATCAACGAATAACGCGAATAATCCGGCAGTGTGACATGACGGTTGACGAGGATGACGGGGATCAATCCGCCCGCCATGCCAAGCAGGCTGATGAATAAAATCTCGCGCATCGTCCCCGGACTTGAGGTTGATTCTGCTCCCGAACTTTTTTCTCCCCCCAGGCGGATTCCCGCCCCCAACGCCGCAACCGCAACCGCCGCCCAGAGAATCGCCGCCGCCATATCCTTGAGCCGCATCGGAAACGCAAGTTGATAAAGCGGCAGAGTCCATGCCGCCAGCGTGACCGTGAAAAAATCCTGAATCAGGTAATTCAACTGCCACAAAGCAGTCAACGGGTCGGTGAAAATTTGCGAGACCTGCAAGCCCACATCGGTGGCGCGGCGTTCCGACTCGAAGAAGAACAGCCGCCAGACGAGAAATCCCGCCGCGATGAAGAGGAAGGGCAAACTGACTCTGACGATTCTCAACGCCTTCACGCGGAAGGTCCCGCCTTCTCCGCGTCCCATCAGAACCATAATGCAGGCAAAGCGAAAGACCTCGATCCCGATGAAATATTCCATCTGACTCAAATAGCCCCAGCCTGCAAGAATGGAAGCGGCGATGAGCAAAATTTTCTTCGCGCGATCCGTCGTTAAAACCGCCCTGACCGTCAACGCCGTTGAAAGCGTCGCCAGAAACAAGCCGAGGATGTGCGACTGATAATCAATTGCATTGGGCATGGAGAGGAAGCCGGGATAAATTGCGAATAACAATCCCGTCGTCAGCGCGAAGAAGCCGCGTTGTTCCCACAACATCCGCATCGTCCAAAAAATGAACACGCCGCCGAAAGCGCGGAACAGGAAGGCGCTCAGGTGATACCCAAGCGGGTCGAACCCGAACAGCGAGAAGAGCGGAATCATGGCCAACGCGCGCCCGGGGCGATCCACGCCGAAGATCTCGCGGAAGAATTCCGGTCCTTTGACCTGCATGTCGTACATCAGATACCAGTCGTCGTTGAGGTAGCCGAGTTGACTCGCCAGCGGCAGGTAGGCAATGCCCGCGATGACCAGAATCAACAGCGCGCCGAACCGGAACGAATTGGGTTTATCTTTCAGGGTTTGCATGGCAATGACTCGTCATTGCGAGGAGGGCGTTCTTTGCCCGACGAAGCAATCTCCACGTTAGATGGGGGATTGCTTCGCCGCGAAGAACAAGAGCGCGGCTCGCAATGACGGGTTAACTTCTCTTCCTCATCAAAAAATCGGCGATCTCGAAATCGAGCTCCTCGTCAATATCCCAGGCTTCGTCGGCGGGGATCTCGAACATCAACGGCTTGTCGCCGATGCGGTGTTTCTTGCGCTTCAGGTTCTCTCGCGTAAAAATATAAACGCAGGAGTTTTCCTCGTACACGGGCGGTAAATCCTGCGTTTGCAATAATTCCAGCGGGTTGTGATTGATGGCGCGTCCGTCTTGAAAGTACAGGCGGGTTTGCAGGCGGGTGACGGAGAAAAGAGAATCGTAAATTGGTAAATTGGTAAAGAAAGATTGAATGGCTCGTGAAATCGTTTCGGCTTTGAGCAGTGGGTTGGTCGAGTGGGTTTGCAGGTAAAAATCCGCCTGAACTTGCGCCGTGTCGTACAGCAGGATATCGTTCATGGGAACGTCGTCGGCGCGGAGATGCCCGGGGCGGGCAATCAACTTCACGTCAGGAAAGAACCGCTGTACTCCTTCCATCACCGGCTCTGAATCCGTATCCACGATGATGGATTGAATCTCAGGCGCGGCTTTCAGCGTTTCCAAAATATGTTGATAGAGGGGTTTGCCCGCGAGGGGGCGGTAGTTTTTGCCCGGCACGCGCTGGCTGTGGTGGCGCATGGGGACGAGGGCGGCAAGTTTCATGCGCTTATTTTACTCGTAAGTCGGATTGGCAATCCGACTTACAACGCGCGCGACATCTGCCACTGCGAGATCGGCTCGCGCGTCATGCCGACGTGTTCAAAGATAAAACCCATCTCTTCGGGATAGATCGGCGAGGCGTGCCAGACCTTGTTCGGGAATTTGGCGAAGAGCGCGCGCATCAGGACTTCGCTCAAGCCTGCGCCGCGCGACCGGGCTTTGACCAACACCGATTGAATGGCAATGTCCGTCGCTTCGGGGGCGCTGATCAGGCAGTAGGCGTCGTTGAGTTTGAACGCGCGAGACGGCGGCGTGTGTTGCATGATGCTTGTGCCGGAAAGTTGCCAGGGCAGGTCTTTCATGCCGTGATAGGTAACCGTCCGCGCCAGTTCGCGGATGTCTATTTCTTCGATAACTACGTCGCTGTCAACTTGAGGGGTTTCGAGTTTGTAGCCGACCAGCCTGCGTATTTTTTTGAAGCCGACTTTTTCGTAGAGTCTCACGCCCGCCGGGTTCTGTTCGATGACTTCGAGAAGCATTTCTTTTTCGCCGCGCCCTCTTGCTTCTTCGAGGAGGCGCTCCATCGCCCAGGTTCCAAGTCCGCTGTGGCGTGCGTTGACGGTGATGCCCATCGCCGCGAGGCGGCTTGTCCATCCGCGCCGGGCGATGAGGGCAACGCCGACCGGTTCATCGTCCTTCATCATCACGCGGCTGGCGATCAGGTCAATGCCGTCGCGCCGGATCATGGTGTGCAATGCCGTCTCGTTGATGCTGATGGGGACGGGATAACCCTCGAAACTGCGCGTCATCAAGTCCGCGAGGAAGGGGATGGGGTGGGAGGAGGCGGGAGTGAGGGAGAGGGGCATTCAGTTTATTCTTCCAACCCTAAACTGACCCTGGCTGCTGTGCGAAAGTCGCGGCAAACTTTTATCGCTCCCTTCGCATCTTCCTTCGTCGAATATTCGCCAGGATAGCGGTATTCGACGGCATAAGCTGTGATAATTCGGAATGTCGGACGATAAGCCTGCCACAAGGGTTCAACAGGTTCCACCAAATCCAGTAGTTTTACGAGGTCGTGAGTTTTTATGATTTCAATCTCAGCCTCTTGCAACCGCGCCTTGATGTACTTTTCAATACATTGCTGTGAAAAGAAGCAGGCGGCATTGTAATTGGGGCGGTTTCGCGCCCGATATTCCCGTTGGGCAGAGATGAAATCCTCCTCTGCCTTTTCAATCCATTCGCTAGTTAGCGGCTGCATAAAGCACTTTGCCTTTTTGAACAATTTCACGGATGAAATAATCGCCAAGTTTGATGCGCGTTCTTATTTGTTCAGGAGTACGCACCAGCAGGTCAATAGGGAAGCGCGGGTCAAGTGCGATTAAGATTTCAGCCGCTTTCCTTGCCCCTCTGCCTTCGAATGGCATGATGACCAGCATATCCACATCCGAGTCCGCTGTGGGCTTGCCATAGGCGTACGACCCAAACAGGATGATCTTTTTGGGCTTGAACTCTTTGGCAACCCTGCGGGCAAATGCGTGAATGGTCCGCTTGGAAATTTTTTCCATGCGTCTATTATACCCAAACGGGGCGACGGTCATCTTTAAGATGACCGTCGCCTTGAATCATTCGTTTCCATATCTTATCGGCTCCACATCCCGCTTTCTTTCCTCTTTCCTCTTTCTTTCCCGCGCATAGTAGAACGTTTCGCGCAACTGCGGCGTGACGAGGCTGGTCTCACGATGACCGATTCTTGTTCCATGAAATTGGGCGAAGCGAAACCAAAAGATGGAGGCGATACTTTTCAGCATAACGCCTTCGCGCGCGGCGTGCCACAGATCGCTGAGGATATTGGTCGCGGTCAGGCGGATAAAATCGTAAAAGTTGAAATGCGCTTCGGAGTAGATGCGCCTGAGCGCCATCGCTTCGCGGCGGTAGCGGTTGTAGACTCCGCGCGGGGTTTCGTTGTGGACGTGGACGATCTCGGCTTCGGCGGCGTAGGCGATTTTGTATCCCTGCCCTTTCGCCCACTTCGCCCATTCGAGGTCTTCGAGCCCGGTCAGCGTTTCGTCGTAGGGATGCAAGTCCCACAGGCTTTTGCGGATGGCGGCGTTGGCGTTGTTGCAAAACGCGGTGGACTGGTCTGCGGCGCTCGCGTCGGGATACCATTGATGAAAAATTTGGCGCTCGGAATATTTCGAGTTTTCATCTCCGCGCTGTTTGCCGTAAGCGAGGGCAACCTGTTCATCTTGAAAAGGCTTGAGAAGAGTCTCCAGCCAGTCGGGGTAGACGGGATAGACGTGCGCGCTGGCGACGACGATGAACTCGCGGCTCGCGGATTTAATCCCGAAGTTGAGCGAACGCCCAAAGGTAAACTCCGCCGGGGGGATGCGGACGATTTTCGCGCCGAAGGACTCGGCAATCGAAACAGTGGAGTCGGTCGAGCCGGAGTCGACGAGGATGACTTCCACATTTTTGACAGTCTGCTGTGCGATCCCCTCCAGCAGGCGGGCGATGTGTTTTTCTTCGTTATAGGCGCGGATGACGAGGGAGATCATTGGTGATTGGTAATTGGTGATTGCGAGTTACCAGTTACTGTCCTTTTCGTACCCCAGTTTGATCAGCAAATCACCCGCCGCTTCTTTGAATAACGCCTTGTGTGCATCGGTGAAGTGTTTTCTCCATTCGCCGGTTTTGCCGGAGCGGAAGGTGGGGGACTTCTCCGGGTTGATGGAGGCTTCCAGCGAAGCGAGGATCCGCTCGCGGGGAGTCTGAAGCGTGACGCGGCTGAGGAGGCGATTCAGGATTGAGAGGAGAGTCGACTCGCGGCGGTGGATCAGGTCTTCGAAGTGAATTTTCAAAACTTCTTTTTTGTCGAGCCAGCCGAGGTAGGGGGCGAAGCGTTCGGCGATGTTTGGGAATTCAACGCCTGCTTCGGGTCTTCCCAAAATGCTGACTTTGAGCCGGGCGTTGAAATCGGGGAGCGATTGGTAGTAGGCGTGGTGGACGTGGCGCGTTTCCATGTCGGCGACGTAGAAGACGTGCGAGACGACCACGTCGCGCGGGTCGCGGAAAATGAAATAGGGAACGAATTTTTCGGAACATGCGCGCGCGACGGTTTCGGGTCGGGCGAAGAGATGCGCGGAGGCGATGTCGCGCGGGCGGAGCGTGTCGAGCCAGTGGAGCGCCTGTTGTGGGTCGCGTTTTTTTCCGGTGTCGCCTTCGTATTCGGCGTAGAATGAATGCAATCGTTTTGCGTACGGCGCGACGTTCGAGAAGCCGAGCAGAATCTGGTCGAGCAGGTGCGTGCCGCTTTTTGGGAAGGATATTCCGAGCAGGGCAGGGAGGTTGGCAGGCTGGGCGGGGAAGCGCAGGCGCCGGATGATTTTTTCCGTTTGATAGACGGCGGAGCGCAGAGACGATTTGACCATGCGGGTATTTAACCACAAAACCGTTGCGAGACTTCATCCTGACTTCGGGGTTTTATAGGCAGAGGATTCATCCTGTGAAAATGACCATCTTCAATACCCCCATCATCAGCCCGATTTTGCGTTTCATCAGCAATACGATCATGCGTTTTGCCGGGTGGCGCGTGGAAGGGCAATTGCCCGACCTGCCGAAATTTGTGATCATTGGCGCGCCTCATACTTCGAACTGGGACTTTCTACTCTTTCTGGGCGTTATCTTTCGCCTGAAGGCGGATGTCCGTTATATGGGCAAGGCGGAGCTGTTCAATAATCCCTTCGGCTGGTTCTTTTACTGGTGCGGCGGCGTGCCGGTGGATAGGAAAAAGTCCACAGGGCTGGTGGATCAGATGGTGGAAGCCTGCAACAAGTCGAAGAAGTTCATTCTGGTCATCGCGCCGGAGGGGACGCGCTATCACGTCCACGAATGGAAGCGCGGTTTTTATTACATCGCGCAGAAGGCGAATATTCCGATTGTGACGGCAAAGGTGGATGGCATTAACAAGGCGACGCATGTGGGCGAACTGTTTCAGCCTGGGGACGATATTGAGGCGGATATGGCCGCCATCATGGCGGCTTTTCACGGCATGAGCGGAATCAATCCCAGGAAAAAGACGAAGAAAAAGTATATTACGCTGGAGGGATGAAGGCTTATGCCCTTCCCCTTCTCACCGCCAGCAACCTCTGCACGCGCTGATACCTCTCCCTTGTGAGCGGATAGAACCACGCCAGAATGATCGTCCCCGTCAAAATCGCCGCGCCGATGAACGAGTCCATCACGCGGATCATGAACAGGGCGGAATCAGGTTGTGTAAATTGAATCACATTATCGGGCGGGGCTTGATAACCCGACCCGCCTAAAATCTGTAACGTGATGAAGATGACCAGCGCTCCCGTCAGTTTGCGAATGAGGGTGCGGATGCCGTAATAGATTCCCTCCTGCCGCCTGCCCGTGCGGAGTTCGTCCCATTCGATCACGTCCGGCAAAATCGAATCCGGTAAAACATACGCGGCCGAAACGCCGACCCCCGCCAGCGCCGCAATCGTCAGCAGATAATTGATCTCGCCCGGCTGGATGGTGAAGATCATGACCTGCACGACAATCCACGCCGTCATGCCCGCGATGTACGCGCCGATTTTATTGAAACGCTTCGAGACCTTCAGCCAGAACGGCACGAACAAAATGCAACAGAACATCATCACGCCAAAGAAGGCCGACTCAAGCGCGAGGTCGAACCCAAAAAGATTGATCTTCGCCAGCAAATCCCCCCGCGCCACCCAATATAAAAGAAAGAACGGGAAGGTGATGGCGACCATATCCACCGCCGACCAGTTGAACATGTAAATGCCCGCCGCGTAACGGAACGGCACGTTCTGCCACGCCAGTTTCAACGTCTCGCGGAAGGAAAGCGATTCCCGCTCCGCCGCCTCCGATGCGAAGCGCTCGCGGATGAACAACCCGATGATGAAAAGCGGCAGAGCGCCGATTGCGCCGAAGACCGCGCCGGCCGTCATGAATCCCTGCTGCTGCGAGCCGCCGCCCGCCATGACCGCATCCACGATCATGGGCGCGGCGATCACCACCACCATCGCCGAAGCCAGTTGAAACACGGTGCGAAAGCTCGAGAGCGACGTGCGCTCGTCGTAATTTTGAGTCAACTCGGGAGTCAATGAATAATAAGGCACAGCCACCAGCGTCGTCAGCGTATCCGAAAGCATGAAGGCCAGCGTCACATAAACCAGCAAGCCGACCTGGCTCTCCCAATTCGGCGCCGACCATAGGATGACGAAACTCAAACCGAATGGAAACGCAAACCACAGCAGGAACGGTCTTCTCCTCCCCAATTTCGATTTCACGCGGTCGCTCAACATGCCGATGATCGGGTCGTTCACCGCGTCCCACACAATGCCCGCCAATGCGCCCAGAGAAGCCAGCCGCGGCTCAATGCCGACCACATCCGTCAGATATATCGCATAGAAAATGGATCGCATCATGCTGACGCTTGCAATCCCCCAATCGCCCGAACCGTATAAAACCTTCAACCAGAATGGAAGTTTTGCGCTCATCGGACTCGCGCAAGTGTAACATGGATATAATACCCGCCATGCCCTCGCTTGCGGATAAACTCAAGTCGCTCGGCGTGAAGACGGGAAACGCGCTTCCGACTCCGCCCAAAGCGGAATCCTGGTCTATTGACTCGGTCGTCGCCGGGAGTTTTTTCTCCTCTCCCAAAGGCGGCCAGACCTTCGTCGCCGAACAAACTTACGGCAAAGACTATCTTCATGGAAGCGCATCCCCCTACTCAGACTTTTCACTCTCCATTATCGCTCAATGGGCAAACGACCCGCGCATCGAACAATTGCCAATTGCCAAATACGCCTTTCTCGACACTGAAACCTCCGGCGTTTCAGGCGGAACGGGGACGTACGCCTTCCTCGTCGGCGCGGCGCGTTTTGTGGACGGGAAATTCACCCTCAAACAATTCTTCATGCGCGACCCGGCGGAGGAAAACGCCATGCTCGAAGCGTTGATCCATTTCCTCGCGCCGTGCGAAGGACTGGTGACGTTCAATGGAAAAGCCTTCGACGCGCCGTTGCTTGTTACGAGATACAAGTTACATCATATCCCTGTTCCGTTCAAAGATTACGCGCACATTGATCTTTTACCTCTGTCCCGCAGACTCTGGCGCGACCGCCTGCCTTCGCGCGCGCTGAAATATCTCGAAGAGCATGTCATGGGCTTCACCCGCGCATCCGAGGAAGTCCCCGGTTATGAAATCCCCTGGCTGTATTTCGATTACCTGCGCACCGGCGACGCGCGTCCGCTTGGGGGCGTGTTCTACCACAACGCCATGGACGTGGCAGCGATGGCGGCGCTGCTCGCGCATGTCAGCGGAATCCTCGCCGACCCGTACAACGGAACAGTGAAGCACGGGCTCGACTTCATTGCGCTCGGCAAACTCTTCGAGGACCTCGGGCGCTGGGACGAAGCGGCTCGTCTCTTCGAGCGTGGACTCGAGCTCGGGCTGGACGAATCCGATTTCGGCGTGGCGGCGAGGCGGGTTTCCATCCTGCAAAAAAAGCGCGGGGATTTGAATCGCGCCGTCGAGTTGTGGAAAGCGGCGGCGAAGAAGGGTCACATCTACGCCCATATCGAACTGGCGAAATATTACGAGCATAAAATGCGCGACGCGAAATCAGCCATGAAATGGGCAAAGTCTGCGCGCGCCGAAGCGGAGAAAGCCGACCTGCCTGCCTACGCCCGCAAACACTGGCTGGAGGAGATAAATCACAGGCTGGAGCGGCTGGAGCGTAAAGCGGGTTTATAACTCACCTTACGCAAGATGGCATTTGGTTAGAAAATGCGCTTGCCGATGAGTCTGTGACCGTCCACGAATGTTCACAAATAAACGAATCGGCGCGCCAGCATGCGCGAATTCGTGACTTTATTCGCGGACGGTTCGTGAGGGTGGCAAAAGCGCTTAACATGAGTTTATAATAAAAAACCAATGCATGGAGAGAAAACATGGATATTAACATTTCACAGGAAATGGGGAGCGCGCCGGTCACGGTGATAAAAGTGTCCGGTCAATTGGACGGGCAATCGTATCAATCGTTGATTGCATCGGCGCAGGAGTCCATGGCTGGCGGGGCAAAGAATCTTCTACTCGATCTTTCCGACCTGACGTTTATTTCGAGCGCGGGGCTGGGGGCGTTGCATACGATCGCCCTGCTGACGCGCGGAGAATCCGTCCCGGACCTCGAACACAGTTTGGCGGCGTTGAAGTCGGTCGGCAAGCCGCGCGAGAGCGGGGAACAGAAACACGTCAAACTTCTCAATCCGCGCCCCGAGGTCGTAAAAGTGCTGGAGATGGTGGGCTTTTCGTCGTTTTTCGAAATCTACGACGACCGACAGAAGGCGCTCGACTCTTTTTCATAGTTCTCCGCCTTATAAATAAGCGCGGTTCTCTGATTGTTTTATTCTCTACCGTAGGTGAACGATCAGGCTGCGCATTCAAAATCTGCTGATGAACTTAAGAAAATAATCTCGCAACGCGCCCGCTGGCGTTAGAGAACGCCAACTGCGCGAATGATATTTATATGTTAATTTCCATAAGCGGATGAGCCGATTTTCAATCGGCTTTGAAAAAATAGCGCGGACGTCTGGTTACCTTACACTCTTAAAATCAAGACGCGGATGAGCGCGAAAAAACGCGGATTCAAGCCGTTTTTTCGGCGGTTATTTTTGATCTTCCGTGCCAATCCAGAAATGACCGGGCATGACGGGGCGGTAGGGGCGGATGATGAGTTTGCCCAGTTCAAGTTGCATCTTTCCGCCGTCCAACATGCTGGGATGCACAAGACACAGGTCGGGTTTACGCCCGAATTTTTTGTTGTAATAATCCATCGCTTTTTGGATCTTGACGCTCAGCGTTGTGAGCGGGTCGTTGTCGTACCATAAAAGTCCGGTGTGCATGGGCGCTGCCTTTCATCATTCCTGTAGGGGCGACTCGTCAATATTTAAAAAAATGGGCCGCTCTAAGAGCTTGTCCGGTTTAACCATGCTCCCGGCGGCTGGAGCGTCCCTGAGTTCTTTGAAGGGTTTACCTTGCCTGTGTGGGCGCAAAATAAATTTTGCGGCGCTAATGGATCGCCGGGAGCCAGAATTTGAGAAGGTGATTCCCTTCGCGCATGGCGAACTCTTGAGCGGATGCAAGATGATTAAGAGAAGAGTTGCCCGTGAGCGTTCTCGCCGTTTCCTCGCTTTCGACGAAGCCGAACAGGCGGGTGCGGAAGAACTCCAGCCACTCGGACACGGATTCGGCGCGTTTGGCGTTCAATGAGGCGAAGGTCCACACGCGGCGGCTGGGTCCGCGCAGGAGCAGCCAGCGCAGGTTTTGGCGGGTGTCTTCGCCGAGTTTTAGCGCATCGTCCAATTCATCAATGAACAAGAGGATGGATTGCCCTTCTCCCTTGTTGTTGTGCGCCCAGGTGACGAGGGACTGGATCAATTCGACGGCGTTCGTTTCGTTCGCGCGGTAGATTCCGGCGTTGTTTTTACTGCCGTACAAGTCCCTCCACTCTTCCGGTTTCTGCGCGACGATGCCGTATTGAACGACTTCCGGCGCATGAAGCGCTTCGACAGCGCGGGCGATGGTCTGGAGCAGGCGCGTCTTGCCGCTGAACCCGTCGCCAGCGACCAAAATGGGACCGGGAACCGGGTCGTACAAGTTGAGCAACACCGGCAGTCCGTCGTTTGCCATGCCGAGGAAGAGCGCCTCGCGCGGGAGGGGAGAGAGCCCGGCGAGGACTCTGCTCAGGTTTGGCAGAACCGGCTCGGGCGGAGTCTGAGGCGAAGCCTTCGCTCCCTTTTCCTCTTCTATGATTTCGCTCAATGCGCTCAGCATGAGGTCGAGTTGATCGGTATCATTCATATTAGAACCTTTGTTCTAATAATAAACGATGCGCTGTCGCCTGTCAAGTGGCAATCTGTAGCGCTTGCCCGCTGAACTTCGTTTCAAAGCGGTTACAGATTACAATATCGCCCATGACCAGTCGCCAAATTAAATATGAAACCCCGTTGTACGCGCTGGCTTTTCTCGTCGCCCTTTTTGTCCGCCTGGCGCAGCTTGGCGCCGTGCCGCTGACCGACGCGGAAGCCGCGCCCGCCCTGCAAGCCTTGCGCATCTCGCAGGGTGAAGACCCCGCGCTCAGCCCGCATCCGCTTTACATTCTTTCCACTTCAATTTTGTTTTTGCTCTTCGGCGGGGGGACGAATTTTCTCGCCCGGTTGATGCCTGCCCTTGTGGGCGGATTGCTCGTTTTAGCGCCCCGCCTCTTCGACGACCGCTTCGCGCCCCGCCCAAGCCTGATCCTCGCCTTTTTTCTTGCTCTCGACCCGGGCTTGGTCGCCATCTCGCGTCAAGCCGCAAGCCCGATGCTGGCAATCGCGTTTTTTGTGTTCACAATCGGGTTCATCAACAAGAACAAATCCCAACTCGCCGCCCTCACTGCCGCCCTCGCCCTCCTCAGCGGACCGTCTATCTGGTTGGGGCTGTTGATTCTTCTCATTGCGCTCCCCATATCGCGCCTTCTCTTTTCGCGCAAAGAGTCCGAAGAAACGAGCGACGAGAAACAAGAATCTTCCAACAATTCGCCCACAACATTTCTTTCACCTTTTCTCTTTCCCTCTTCATCCTTCAACCTTCATCCTTCAACTTTCATCCTTACCTTCCTCCTTGTCGGAACTCTCTTCTTCGTCGTCCCCGGCGGGCTTGGCGCGGCGTTCTCCTCCATCCCCGCCTTCATCGCCGGGATGGGAATGCCCTCCGAGTTCACGCGCGGGATGACAGTCCTTTCGCTTGTTATTTATCAACCCTTTGCGCTGTTGCTTTTCATTATTGGACTTGTCCGCGGCTGGATGAATAATCTGCGGGGCATGATGATCTTGAGCGTCGTGACGGTGATTTCACTTTTGCTAGTCGTCCTCCTGCCGGGGCGTCAAATGGCGCGCCTGGCGTGGGTTTTGATTCCGCTCGACGCGTTGGCGTCTCTGGAACTTGCCCGCCATATCGCTGTCCATCCCGACGAACGACGCGAGACTGCCGGGGTTGCCCTGCTCACTCTCTTCATTTGGGTCTTTGCATGGATCGGACTGGCGGGGATCAATTTCCTCCCCGTCGGCACGGTGGAGTACAACCTGCGGGTGGGGATGCTCGCCGGTTCGCTTTTGTTGCTCGTCGTCAGCCTGGTATTGGTTGCGGCGGGCTGGTCCATCCGCATCGCGCGGATCGGAGGCGTATGGGGCATGGCGATCGGCTTGGGCGCGCTGAGTCTCTCCGGTATGTTCGGTTCGGCGGGCTTGCGCGGAGCGAACGCTCCTGAGATGTGGCAGCTTCCGGGCATCCCTTTGCAGGCGGGCTTGGTGCGCGATACTGTCAGCCAGGTTTCCGAACTTGGGCGGGGGAACGATCATGTGGCGTCCGTCGCCATCCTCGGCTTGGACTCCCCCGCGCTCGAATGGGCTCTGCGCGAGAACCCCGTGCAGGTCATCGCTTCAATAGACCCAACCGCCGCGCCCGATGTCGTCGTCGCTCCTTATGAAATCAATCTCCCCAGCCTCGCCTCCGCCTATCGCGGACAGGATTTCATCTGGCGGCAGACTCCCGCATGGGGCGACGCGGATTCGAGCGCCTGGTTCCGCTGGGTTTCCCTGCGCGAAATGCCGCAAAATCGGGAACTCATCATCTTATGGGCGAAGAGCGAATTGTTTCTGGATGAATAATTTGAAAAACCAACCCCCATCCATCATCGCATTGGACGGACCCGCCGCTTCGGGCAAGACCACGGTCGGGCGCCGGCTCGCCGAAACGCTCGGCTACCTTTTTTTCGACACGGGCATTATGTATCGCGCCGTGACCTGGATCGCGCTCGACCACGATATGGATGCGGGGGACGAAGCGCTCATCACACAAATGGCTCAGTCCGCGCAGATAGACATTCGCCCGCCCTCGCAGAACGACGGGCGCGCCTGCGATGTGATCATCCGCGGCAGGGATGTGACCTGGGATATCCGCTCGGGCGATGTGGAGGCGAAGGTCTCCGCCGTATCGGCGTATCCCGGCGTGCGCAAGGCGCTTTCCGAACAACAACGCCGCATCGGCATGAGGGGCAAAGTCGTCATGGTCGGCAGGGACATCGGCACGGTCGTATTGCCCGAAGCCGATTTGAAGGTCTATCTCGATGCGAGCGCCGAGGAACGCGCGCGCCGCAGGTATGACGAGCTTGTCGAACGCGGCAAACAAGCCGACTACGAAGATCTGCTCAAAAAGATGATCGAACGCGACCGGATCGATTCCACCCGCGCCGTCGCGCCCCTGCGTCCTGCCGAAGACGCGGTTGTCATCAACACCGACGAATTGAGCGAAGACCAGGTCTATGCGCGCGTGCTGGAGATGTGCGGTTGAAATAATCCAGACCTGACGGGTTTCCAACCGTGAAAGCCATGTCCAGAACTTGGCGGCGAGCGATGAAACGCAGCCTGGTTTGGGCAAAATTAAGTGTCTGGTTTTATGATGTCTATGACGGACAAGCCGCCTCCTCCGCCTAAACCCGTCAGCGAAGTATGGAAGCCGGAACTGGTGCGCCTGCCGCGCTTGACTCCGTTGCGACTCGCCTTCCGCAAATTTTCACACGGTCTGATCAAATTCACAGCATGGGCTTGCCTGCGCGTGACGCGGGAAGGATTGGAAAATATTCCGCGCGAAGGACCGTTGCTGATCGTCATCAACCACCTCGGCGACGCCGATGTGCCGGCGTTGATCTCCTCCCTGGCGTTCACGCCCGACGCGCTCGGCAAGATCGAACTTTATGATCTGCCCATCCTCGGAAAATTGATTGATTATTACGGCGCGATCTGGCTTCATCGCGGCAAACCCGATAAACGGGCATTACGCGCCGCGCTCGACGGACTGGCCGAAGGAAGAAGAATCGTCATCGCGCCGGAGGGACGTTATTCCTTGACCGGCGCATTGGAGGAAGGCGCAGGCGGCGCGGCATTCCTCGCCATTAAATCGGGAGCGCCGATCCTGCCGGTCGCCGTCAGCGGCACGGAGAACGACAACGTGTACGGTCACTTGAAGCGCTTCAAGCGCGCGCAGGTTCACGTTCGGGTGGGGAAAACCTTCGGGTTGAGCGAACAGGCGTCGGCGCGGAAAGAGGCGATGGACGGCGGGACGAAGCGCATCATGGCGGAGATCCGCTCGCTGCTGCCGGAAAGGTATCGCGGGGGGGAATCATAGCGCGTAATTTGGATTGCTGAAACGCAAAGGGGCGGCATGAGGTTTTGAGGCTATAATAAAAAAATGCAGTTCATCGCAAATCTCTTCGCAGGCAATCCGTTTCCCGCCGCGCCCACCGCGCCGGGCTGGCTGGTATGGGCGTCATTGCTTGCGGGGCTGGGCGGTTTTCTTTTCCGTCAACGCAAATCCCAGCCGAAATGGGGATCGAAGGAATGGGGACTTTTTGTTTTTCTGCTCGCGCTTGTTCCCTTGTTGAATCTATTTCTCGGAGTGAGACTGACCTCCGGTTCGGTCCGCCCTCTGCCCGGTCTGCCCGCCGATGCGCCGGGTTCTGCGCTGATGGTTTTCTCCGCCATCCCCTGGCTGTTGGGCGGCGGCTTGCTGGGTCCGTTGGCGGCGGCGGCGTTGGGCGCGGTCGCGGGCATTGCGCGCGGCGCATGGGATCTGTATTCGCTTTTTCCGGTCATCGAGTTCGCCTTTATGGGCATGTGGTTTTCGATGAACATGCGCCAGCGTTACCGCACGCCCGCCTACCGATTATTGCGCCAGCCGTTGATCGGCGCGTTGTTGTTGATCCCCATTCACGTACTTTTCTATACGGTCAGCGCATTGTTCACCCAATGGGGCGCGGACGTGCCTGCCACGGCGCGGCTGGACTTCGCCATCAGCAATGCGCTGGTTGTGACGCTCGCTTTCGGCGGCGAGATGCTGGTCGGCGGGCTGGTCGCGCAGTTTGTATCTTTTGCCTTCCCAGCCGGTTGGGGGAGCAAACAATCCCTGCAACCCTCGCCGGGGGAGAAGAGCCTCGAGTCGCGTTTCATCTTTGCAGTCAGCACGTTCATCCTGCTCCTGCTTCTCTCCCTGCTCATTGGGGGCTGGGTGGTGGCGGGGCAGTCTGCGCGCGACCTGATCGAGGGGCGGCTTTCCAGCACGGGCGAATCGGCGGCGCAAAGCGTGCCTTTCTTTTTGGAGACCGGGCAGAACCTGGCGGCGCAACTGGCGGCTGACCCGCGCATGGTGGACGCGACCGGCCCGGACCTGACCGCCATCCTTTCGACGCGCATCAAATCGGTTCCCTATTTCGATCAATTGATCGTGCTGGACGCAAACTCGCGCGATATTCTGGCGATCTACCCCGAAGACACGCGCCCCGGCTTCCGCTTATACCCCGATGAAGATGCGGGAATTTTGTTCGCGACCCATGGCGTGTTGACGCAGGTGTATTCCATTCCGCCGATCTCGGCAGAGGGGTCGTCGCGGATATCCTTTCTCGTGGCGGTCAGCGACGGGGTTCGAGTCAGCCGCGTGTTGATCGGGCGTACGACCCTCGCGGCGAATCCGCTCACCCTGCCGCTCATCAAGAGCCTTGATAACATGCGCGACCTCGACGGTTCGGGCATGTTGGTGGACGACAATAATCGCATCATCTATCACTCGGACAAGGCGCACACTCTCGACCCATACGAAGGGCAAATGGGGCCCGAGCCTTTTTTCTACGACAATAACGCGCCGGACGGCACGCGCCAGATCGTTTATTACCATCCGGTGATCGGGCGTCCGTGGGCGGTGGTGTTGACCGTCCCGGCGCGGCGCGCGCAACAACTGGCGTTGAACATCGCCGCGCCGCTGGCGTTGATGACCATCCTGCTGGCGGTGATCGCGCTGATCTCGCTGCGGGTCGGTTTGCGTGTGGTGACCGGTTCGTTGAAGGGGTTGGCGGTGGACGCCAACCGCATCGCGCAGGGGGATCTGGATCATCCCTTGCGCGTCGCGGGCGAGGACGAGGTCGGCCAGGTCGGGCGCGCCTTCGAACAGATGCGCGTCGGTTTGCAATCGAGACTCGAGGAAAGCGACCGCCTTTTGACGGTCAGCCGCGGCGTGGCATCCAGCCTCGAGATGCAGGACGCGGTCAAGCCGGTGCTGGAGGCGATCCTCTCCACGGGGGCAAAGGCGGTGCGCGTCGTCCTCTCGCCGAGCATCCTGCCGGATACGTTCATCGAATTGCCGTCGCGTTTTTCTTTGGGCGGAGACGCCGATATGTTTTCCCATCTCGACGACCAGGTGTTGAACCTTGCCCAAAGCCAGGAACGAATCGTCCTGCCGAACCTGACCCGTTCGCGCGAACTGGCGCTCGACCCGGCCCTCGCAAATCCGTTGGCGTTGCTGGCGGTGGCGCTGCATCATGAGAACCGCTATTATGGCGTAGTCTGGGCGGGTTACGAACAGCCGCGCATGTTCTCCGATTCGGACGTGCGCTTTGTGACGACGCTTGCCGGGCAGGCGGCGCTGGCGGTGGCGAACGCGCATCTCTTCCTGAATGTGGAAGCCTCGCGCCGCCAGTTGGAGGCGATTATCAACTCTTCGCCCGACCCCGTGATCGTGACGGATCATCGCAGCCGCCTGTTGCTCGCCAACCATGCGGCAACCTCGGTTCTGGGGCGGGATGTGGGCGAGACCATGAGCGGCGTGGAGACGGAAAAGGTCATCAAACTGCGCCCCCTGCTCGCGCTGTTGCAAAACGCCGCGCCGGAGAAACAATCCACCGAGATCCTGCTGCCCGATAACCGCACTTACTTCGCCACCGCCTCGCCGGTAATGGTGGAGGGACGCCAGATCGGGCGGGTGTGTATTATGCGCGACGTGACCCATTTTAAGGAACTGGATACGATGAAGTCTGAGTTCGTGGCGACGGTCAGCCATGACCTGCGCTCGCCGCTGACCCTGATGCGCGGTTACGCCACCATGCTCGATACGGTCGGCGAATTGAACGAACAACAGGTGGGTTATGTCCGGAAGATCGTCGCCGGGGTCGAGAACATGTCGCGCCTGGTCAACAACCTGCTCGACCTCGGGCGCATCGAGTTCGGCGTCGGCTTGCAGGTGGAGAACGTGCAGGTTTTGGACATCATCGAGCGCGTGACCGGGGCATTGCAGTTGCAGGCTTCGCAGAAGAATATCCGCCTCGCATCCGAACCGGCGAAGGATATGCCTCACGCAGTGGAAGCCGACGGGGCGTTGCTGCATCAGGCTGTCTATAACCTGGTGGAGAACGCCATCAAGTACACGCCGCCCTCCGGCACGGTGACGATCCGCGCCGCGTCCCGGGACGGGTATCTCATCTTCGCCATCGAAGACTCGGGCATCGGCATCCCGGCGGAGGATGTTCCGCATCTCTTCGAAAAATTCTATCGCGGCAAACAGCGCGAGGCGCGCGCGCAATCCGGCTCGGGACTGGGACTCGCCATTGTCCTGTCCATCGCCGAAAGCCATCGCGGACGGGTATGGGTGGAGAGTGTCTTAGGGAAAGGCAGCACGTTCTATTTGCAGATTCCATTATCCCAGCCCCGCGAAGGCAGACCGGTATAACGCAGGTTGCTCCCTGCGCCGTCGCTTCGAGGGGCCAGCGCAAGCCTGCCAACGACGGGAGCCGTCGGGTTCCGACTCCGGTGGACTCCGCGCGCCATTCCCAAAAAATAAAACGGGACTATAATCCAGCCTTGTCCTTCTGCGGGAAGGGCTAAATTTTTGCCTGCAAAGCAAGGTGCCATGCTCGACCAAGAAAACAAACAAACCCCCATCATCGAACGACAAACCGACTACACACCCCGGCGCAACTGGCGCAATTGGCTGATCGGACGCCCGCTTTCCACGGCGGACGCGCCGCATCAGACCATCGGCAAGCGCATTGGGCTGGCGGTCTTCGCCTCGGATGCCCTGTCCTCCAGCGCGTATGCGATTGACGAAATCCTGATCGTGCTTGTCCTGGCAGGCACAGCCATGCTTTCGGTGTCCATACCGATCGCCATCGCCATCATAATTCTGCTGGCGATCCTCACCATCTCATACGAGCAGACCATCCACGCCTACCCGGGCGGCGGCGGCGCGTACATTGTCGCCCGCGACAACCTGGGCAACGGCCCGGCGCAAACAGCAGGCGCGGCGCTGCTGACGGATTACATCCTGACGGTGGCGGTCTCCATCTCGTCGGGCGTCGCCCAGATCACCTCCGCCTTCCCCGACCTGTACCCGTGGCGCGTTCCCATTGCCGTTGGGTTGATCGTCTTTATGATGGTCGTCAACCTGCGCGGCGTCAAGGAATCCGGCGCGGCGTTCTCCATTCCGACCTATTTCTTTCTGGGGATGGTCCTCCTCACGATCGGCATTGGCTTCTTTCAGGCGCTGACCGGCTCACTGGGCAAAGTCACCGGCGTGGAAATCGCCCACGCGGGCGAAGCGCTTCAGCCGCTGACGATCTTCCTGATCCTGCGCGCCTTTGCCGGCGGATGCACAGCCCTCACCGGCGTGGAAGCCATCAGCAACGGCATTACCGCCTTCAAAGAACCCCGCAGCCGCAATGCGGGAGTGACCCTGATATGGATGAGCGTCATTTTGGGAATCAACCTCTTCGGACTGACCTACCTCGCCAACCAGGTCGGCGTCATGCCCTCCCACCTGGAGACCGGCTTCTCCCAGATCGGGCGCGTCGTCTATGGCGCGGGGAGCGTGTTCTATCTCGTCCTACTAGGCTCTACCACCTTGATTCTGATCATGGCCGCCAATACCGCCTTTGCAGACTTTCCGCGCCTGGCGGCTCTGGTCGCCGGGGACGGCTTCCTTCCCAAACAGTTAACCTTCCGCGGCAGCCGCCTCGTCTTCTCCAACGGCATCATCGCCCTGGCGGGAGTCGCCTCTCTTTTGGTGATCGTCTTCCAGGCTAAAACGAATTCCCTCATCCCGTTGTACGCGATCGGCGTTTATCTTTCCTTCACGCTCTCGCAGGCTGGCATGGTTGTGCGCTGGTTCCGCAGCGGAAGATTGAAACCCGGCGAGGAATGGATTCAACACGGCACAGCCCTGCGCTATGACCCGAACTGGAAATCCAAACTGGCAATCAACGGTTTTGGCTCGCTGGTCAGCGCGGTTGTCATGATGGTGTTCGCCGTCACGAAATTCAAGGAAGGCGCGTTCATCGTCCTGATCTTAATCCCGGTTTTGGTGGCGATCTTCTACCTGATCCACCGTCATTACAGAAACCTGGCGCGCAAACTATCCCTCGAAAACTTCGGCGTCATCCCGCCGCACACCCACCGTCACCGCGTCATCATGCCGGTCAGCGGCGTGCATCAGGGAACGCTTTCCGCGTTGCGATACGCCCGCATGTTATCCGACGACGTGACCTGCCTGCACATCGTCATCGAGCCGGACGACGCGGAAAAGACGCGCAGGAAATGGGAAACCTGGGGAGAGGGCGTCCGCCTTGTCATGCTGGATTCCCCCTACCGGCTTTTTGTCGAACCGCTGCTCGAATACATCGCCGACCTCGCGGAAAACCGTCAGCCCGGTGAGATCATCACCGTGGTCGTGCCGGAGTTTGTTTCCGACAACCGCTGGACCTCCGCCCTGCACACCAACACCGCGGACATTCTGCGCGCGCAATTAAAAAATCAAGACGGCATCGTCATCACCAACGTCCCCTATCATGTGCATGAGTTTGCGGACGGACGCGCCGGTCACTAAGGAGTTATGGACATGAATTTCATTGTCATTGGATGCGGCCGCTTTGGCGCGGAACTCGCCTACCGCCTCTTCACAAACGGACATCAGGTGGCGGTGGTCGACTCCGACCCCAAAGCCTTCAACCGCCTCCACCCGGACTTTCGTGGGCGCACCGTCGAAGGAGATTCTCTTTCCGCCGACACTTTGTCCCGCGCCATCACCGACAAGACCGCCGGCGTGGCGGTCGTCACCAATTCCGACACGATGAACGCCGTCATCGGACACGCTGTCCGCGTAAATTACCCGAACGTCCAGCGCATCATCGTCCGCAATTACGACCCGGTCATGCGCGACATGTTGGAATCTTTCGGGCTGCAAATCATCAGTTCCACCGCCTGGGGCGCGGAGCGAATGCAGGAACTGCTGATAGACCCGGCCTTCCACGCCGTATTTTCGGCTGGCAACGGCGAAGTGGAAATATACGAAATGTTTATTTCCGAAAAATGGCACGGGTTGAGCGTCTCCAGCCTGCTGGAAGGCTGCGGCAAAATGGCCTGCGTGGCGCTCACCCGCGCCGGACGCGCCGAACTCCCCGCCCCGACCGATATTTTACAAAAGAACGATATCTTGACCGTCAGCGCCACGCTGGACGGGGTAAAGATTCTGCGCGCAAAATTGCAGGAAGGACAGGAGGACTGACATGCTCGTATTCATCGCAGGCGGCGGACGCACTGGCGCCCAACTCGCCTCACAATTACTCCAGCAAAAATACAACGTGCGTCTGGTGGAACACCGCCGCGAACTGCTCTCGCGCCTGCACCACGAACTGCCGACCGAAGTCATCTACGAAGGACAAGCCACCAACCCGAACGTGTTGAAACAAGCCGGGTTGGACCAGGCTCAGGTGTTGGTGGCGTGCACTCAGGACGACGCCGCCAACCTGGTTCTGTGTTATCTGGCGCGCACCATGTTCAAAGTGAGGCGCACTGTGGCGCGTATCAACAACCCGCGCAACGCCTGGCTCTTCGACAAAAACTTTCATGTGGACGAGACCATCAATCAGGCGGATGTCATGGCGCACTTGATCCAGGAGGAAATGTCCCTCGGCGACATGATGACCCTGCTGAAACTAAGGCGCGGACGTTACTCGCTGGTCGAGGAGAAGGTGCCGAAGGGCGCGAAAGCCATCGGCGTGCAGATCAAGGATCTGGGGTTGCCCGACCAGTGCGTCATCGCCGCCATCATCCGCAAGGGACAAGTCACCCTGCCGCGCGGCGCAGCCTCGCTCGAAGAATTCGATGAAGTCCTCGCCATCACCGACGAGGAAGGCGCGAAACAACTCGCCCTCCTGCTCGAACCGCCGGATCGCTCTGTGCTATAGATAAGCCAGTCAAATTATCCAAAAAAGGGCGCGCAAGCGCCCTTTTTTGGATTAACATTGAAGCGCGTTATGAAAAACCTCCATCGTCTCTCCATCCTCTACCTCACGCTTCCCTTCCTCATCTTCCTCTTTGGCTGGGTTCGTCTCGCCATCGCCATCCCACTGGGGCTCTTTTTTCTTTTCACCTTATGGCGACTCTTCAAACAACCATTTAATCCTCGCAGTCCGCTATTCACTATTCACTGGTCGCCATCCACTGTTTACTGGTTACTGATAACTATTTCCTGGCTTCTCCTGTCCGGCATCGGCGGTTACGCCTTCCAAAACTGGGATCACAACTGGCGCAATGTTGTCCTGCGCGACCTGATGAACTTCGACTGGCCCGTCTACTACGCCCAGCCCGAAAGCGGACCGGTCAAAATGCTGGTTTACTACGTCGGCTTCTGGCTGCCTTCGGCGCTGATTGCAAAATTTACCAACTGGCAGATCGCCAACCTTGCGCTCTTCGCCTGGTCGCTCCTCGGCTTGTTGCTCGTTACTCATCAACTTGCCATTGCGCTCAAAACTTCCAACCTCAAAGCGGCGCTGCTCCTCATCTTCTTCAGCGGGTTGGACATTCTCGGCGCGCTCTTCTTCCCACAGGGTTATCCGACCGTCTTCCCGCCCATTACCCATCTCGAAATCTGGGCTGGGAATTTGCAATACTCTTCGTTCACTACGCAATTGTTCTGGGTCTACAATCAAGCCATTCCGGCGTGGTTGGTGATTATTTTGATTGTCATTCTGAGCGAAGCGAAGAATCTCTGGCTCAATGAAAGAGAGACCCTTCGCTCTGCTCAGGGTGACATAAGAGGGCAGTTGGTCCTTCTCTGGTCCCTCTGCTTCTTCTTCGCCCCCCTCGCCGCTGTGGGACTCCTCCCCTACGTGCTCATCGAACTCGTCAAACACACCGACTTCAAATCCCCCTTCAAACATCTCAACCCAGCCATCGTCCTCACCGCCATCATTATCTTTTCACTTTCCACTTTCTACTTCCTCGCTAACACCGCCGCCCAACAACGCGGATTTCAGTCCCTCGCGATAAAAGATTTCCTTGCCTTCTTCCTGCTCGAAGGCGGGCTGCTCTGGCTTATCCTCGCGCCGTCCAAATACAAAGATCCGCGCTGGATCGTCACCGGCATCCTGCTCGCTCTCATCCCCTTCATCCACCTCGGCAGCGACCGCGACTTCGTCATGCGCGCCTCCATCGCCCCGCTTTTCCACCTCATGCTCCTCGCCGGCGAAACCATCTTCAACCAAGCCATCTCACGATCTTTACGGATTACGCTTTACGCATTGCTCCTCCTCGGCGCACTCACCCCCCTCTACGAAATCAACCGCTCCCTTTACCGCGCCTACGATTACTACTTCGTTCAACAAGACTGCAACTGCGACTTTTCCACCGGCCCCGTCGTCAAACTCGACCAACCCGGCATCCCCGAAAAGGAACATCCCGGCGCGCTCACCGCCGACGCCCTGCCCACCCTCAAATTCATGACCGACGAACTCTCACAAAACTTCATCGCGAATGTAAGGCAATCCTTCTTCTACAAATATCTCGCCAAACGATAACAACCTTCAACCTGTCATTCGCGCCTCGCAACTTGTAACCTGTCGCCCGCGCCTCACAACAAGGTCCCCATGCCCTCCTTCTCCTCCCCTCCCAACCCGCAAGCCTTCTACGAACAAGTCTGGGCGATTGTCCGAATGATCCCGCGTGGAAAAGTCGCCGCCTACGGGCAGATCGCCAAAATGATTCCGCCGCCCGACGGCGTGGAACTCGAAGCCTATGCCGCATTTGCTCCCCGCTGGGTCGGCGGCGCAATGGCAAACTGCCCAGACGATGTGCCGTGGCAACGAGTCATCAACTCGCAGGGCAGGATCAGCGAACGCCCCGGCGCGGAAAGGCAACGCCCGCTTCTCGAAGCCGAAGGCGTGATCTTCGACGCCAAAGACCGCGTGGACTTCAAAAAATTCGGCTGGAGCGGAATGAACGAAGACGATATTCCGCAACAGCAAACTATGTTTTGAAAAAAGTGGAAAATAGAAAGTCATCATCCCGCTTTCCGCTTCCTACATTCTATTCATCATTCAAAATTCCCATGACACACCTCCTCATCATCGGCGGAGCCTCCACCGACATCCTCCATCTTGATTCCAAAACCGTCCCCTCCGCGGGCGGCGCAGGCATGTACACCGCCATGGCGGCTCGCCGCTGCGGATCGAAAGTCTCGCTCTTCGCGCCTTGCCCCAACCCCATCCCCGGAATTTTGCAACCCATCGCGGACAGACTTACCGAATGGCTCGGTCCCATTGTCGAACCCGAAGAAGGCTTGCCGCATTTTGAAATTTCACAGCGCGGCGGCAAGACTGAATATCTCAAAGCGACTTTCGGCGCAGAGTCCACGCTCACGCCCGATATGCTGCCGGCCGACCTTTCAACATACGATTGCATTCACATCGTCCCGCTTGGCGACGCGCAAAAGCAATTGGACTTCATCACCGCCTGTCGCGCGCGCGGCGCAAAGAAAATTTCGGCGGGCGCCTACATCGCAGGCGTGGATAAATCTCCGCGCCTCGTTCACGACATCGTCGCGCAAGCCGACATCTTCTTCATGAATCAAAGCGAAGCCATTGGTTTATTCGGTTCGCTTGAAGCGGCGCATACCGACGCAGGCAAACTACTCTTCATCACCCTTGGCGCGGACGGCGCGCGCGTTATTCAAGGCGCTCACAAAACGTTCATCCCCTCCGTGACGACCGCCGAACTCGACCCCACCGGCGCGGGCGACACCTTCTGCGGCGCGACATTGGCGTATCTTGCGCAGGGACAACATCCCATCATGGCGGCGCAACGCGCAGTTCCGCTTGCCGCGCAGATGATCGCGCATGTCGGTCCCGCCGCATTGCTCTTCGACGAAACCGCGCCTGCAATTCCCGCCAGCCCCAAGGCGCGCGTCAACGAAACCCAGGTTCAAAAAATTTCGCAAATGATTTCCACGCTCGAAGAAGCCGCGCCCTTCAACTTCGTCAGCCCCGAACTGCCGCCCGCCCGTCACCCCAAGGCGCTCGATTATTTTTTCGCGGTCACGCTGCAACAGTTCAGTTTTTGGAACGAGAAGAACAACCGCTACCACACGCCGCTGATTGCGCCGCTTGGCGGGGTCAGCCAAAAGGGCGCATTCTATCTCTTCGACGCATACCGCCGTCGGCTTGAGACCGATGCGGATTTTTGCTCCCCCGCGCGCCAGGCAAATTTGAGCCGCGCCGACTTGCTCGAAATCCTAAAATCCGACGATGGAACCGACCCCATGCCCGCGCTGGATTTGCATTTGGAAATGGCGAATGCCTACGGGCGGGATATGCTTGCGCTTCATCTCACGCCGGAAACTGTGTTGCAAAAAACCCGGGCCTCTGCCGCCCCGTTGACGACTCTCATCTCCATCCTCGACAAAATTGGCGGATACAAAGAAGACCCCCTCCGCAAAAAAAGCGGATTGCTCGCGCTCATCCTCAGCCAACGCCCCGAAGCGTTTTTGAAATTTGCCGAAGGCGAACAGGTCGAACCCGTCATTGACTATCACCTCATGCGCTCCTGCCTGCGCGCCGGCCTGGTGGATATTCTCGATGAAAGACTGAAAAACAAAATCGCCAATCGTGAACTGATCTCCCCTGCCGACGAATGGGCGATCCGTCACGCCGCCTACCGCGCCATCGGGCAGGTGGTGGCGTTATCCGGCAAATCCACCGGCGCCGTGGACTGGTTCTTCTTCGGCGCGCGCAAACGCTGCCCCGAAATGACCGAACCCGAATGTAACCTGTGCCAGATTGATTCAATCTGCGCCCACCGCAAGGAATTATTCCAGCCCGTCCTGCGCACGACTTTTTATTAACCCGTCCATCCAAACCGCGACGAAATGAAAATGGTAGAATGAATCCGATGATTCGCCTTCTTCATTCATCGCGGACATTTCGCGCCCTGCTCGCGGGAATTTTTCTCGCGCTCGCGCTGGCTTGCGGCGTATTCGACGGCGCGCCTTCCCCCACCCTCGAACCGGAAGAATTCGGCTATTGCGGCGCGCGCCTGACGAAATTATGCGTGGTCTCGTTTGGGCGCGACCATCTGGGCGGCACAGTCGTCAACCTCTTCGTCCCGCGCATGAGATACCCCGCCTTTTACCTCAACATCGTCCGCAGGACCGGCGCGGATATTTACGAATGTTCATGGAGCAAAATTGACGAGACCGGCGCATTTTGCTCCGGCGCGGCGCTCAACCTGGGCGAAGGCATCGAGATTCAAATCCTCGCAGCGCTGGACGACCGCCTGCTCGCGCGCGGCGCGTTCACGGTCAATGCGTTTCTGGTCACGACGCCACAGATGGGAGAAGCGCCAGACACGGAGAAATCGGGGCTTGAATCCGGGACGAATGTGGACGAAACAAAAACCCCGGAACCTTCGCGAACCGCCGACTCTTCCTCATCCGATGAAACTTCGACCGCCGACCCTTCCTCGCCCGGCGAAACCTCAACCGCCTACCCAAACTACCCATAAATGAATCCCTGGCTCGACGGCCTCTCCGCCCTGGCAGACCGCGCCGCGACAACAACCTTGTTTTTATTCGTCATCGCCTGGGGCATATTCGTCATGCGCGGAATTTTATTCCGCCTTTCCCGCGACGCGCTCGATGAATCCGACCTGCTCTCGCTCAGCGCGGCGGGATGGGCTCTGCCCGTCCTCATCCTCTCGCTCATTACATTTTCAGTTTCATCTCTTTTCAATGTAGTTTCCGGGGGCATCATCGCTCTGATATTGATATTGCTTTCCGCCTTTATACTCAGAAACCCCTTTTTGGACACGGAAGCGGATTTCACGGATTCGCGCGGAAAAAATCTCGAAAAATCCGTGTCGGCCCATGCAATCCGCGCGCTTAAGAAACCGCCACATATCCCGATCGCAATCGCCCTCCTCATCCCCACCCTCATCCTGCGCTTCGCCTTCATCCGCGACCTGTCCCTGCCCTCCTACTTCGACTCCGCCGAACATTACCGCCTCATCCAATCCATCGTTGAAACCTACCAGACCGGCGCCCCCAGCCACAACCCAGGCGGCGGATATTACCACCCCGGCTACCATCACATCCTCGCGCCGCTCGCCTATTTCTTCAAACAAGACATCGCCGAACTGATGCTCGTCTCGGGTCCCTTGCTCCTCGCCCTCCTCCCTTTCTCATTTTATTTCATCGTCAAACGCGAGACCGATTCAACCCCCGCCGCATTATTCGCCTGCCTGCTCGCGGGCTTCGGCTTTCACATGCCCGCCCACCTGATGAACTGGGGCAAATACCCCGCGCTCCTGAGTCTTTTCTTCATCCCCTTCGTCATCAGCCTCGCATACCTCCACTATCAAAGCAACATACGCCGCAAACAGATTCTTCCATTGCTCGCCCTCGCAGTCGCCGCCTCGACCCTCATCCACTCGCGCACTCTTATCGTTTACAGTTTAACCCTCCCCGCCGCCCTCCTCGCCCTCGGCTGGGGACGACTGCGAAACCCATATCGCGCTCACGGATTCATCCTGCTCCTCGCTCTCATCGCCGTCGAAATTTTTTTCATCCATCAAAACCCCGCGCTCAAAACCCTGCTCGAAAGCTATCTCAAGAACGACCTCCCCATCCTCATCCTTCTTCCAGCCCTCATCCTTCCTTCCGCTCATCGCTTTCCGCGCCGCACATTCTTTCTGCTCTCATGGCTTGCGCTCGCCGGGCTTTGCCTCTTCATCCCCATCCGCCTTCCCATCCTCGAAATTCAAACCCCGCTCGACCGTCCCTTCATACAGATGTTCGCCATCGTCCCACTCTCCCTTTTGGGAGGATTCGGACTCTCAGGCTTGATCCACGCCCTCGCCCGCCTCACCCCCGACCTGAAATGGATTCAGCGCTTCGCGCCGATTCTCCTCTTTGGCTTGATCCTACTTAACGCCGCGCTGACGGTTGATCTTTACCCATCCGCCTGCTGCCGCTTCGTCGCCCGCGACGATCTCGCCGCCCTCGCCTGGCTGGACGAATCCACCCCACCCGACGCAAAAATCCTGGTCGCCTCCACCGGCTTGTACGTTACATCATTCGAGTCGCCAAAATCCCAAACCGGCGTGGACGCGGGCATCTGGATTCCCGCGCTCCTCTCCCGCCCTGTTCAACTCTCCGGCGCGGATATTCGATTCGACCTGGCGCAAACCCACATCCAACTTTGCAACGATGGAGTGGATTACATCTACGTCGGCGGAACCGCCCAAAGCTTCGACCCCGCCCAACTCGAAAACCGCCCCGCCTGGCATCTGTCCGCCTTCGCCCTCCCTTCGGCAAAAATCTATCAACTGACCGGGTGCGACGGATAGCGCGTCAGCCTCTTTCCATTCCGCCGGAAATTCATGCCTTCCGTTTGATTACCTTGCACTTTGTTTTTAGGACGCGGAAAACGCGGATGAACGCAGATTTTTTTGACAAAACGCCCGAAAAAATTCCTTGAATCCGCGTTTTCCGCGCTCGTCCGCGTCCTGATTTTAAGAGTGTAGCGTGCATGCAAAACATGTCAGGTAACCTGCTCCCAGCGCCGTCCTCGGCGCGGGATTTCCCTCGTAAACCGCCGCCGCCCACAGGGGGCTTCGCACAGGACGGCGGCTTGAGCGGAGGCGCTGACAACCTTTGCTTGCACACAGAGTGTAAGGTAATCAGGCCTTCCGTCTGTTTTACGCTATAATTCACAAATCTCACCCAGGATGATCTCGATGCCGAAAAAATTTCGATGGTGGAAAGCGCTCGCGGGATATTTACTGTTCGTTTTGTTTCATCAAATCTACGACATATTGGGCGGCGGAGTAGCGGGGGCAATTTTGGGGGAAGGCATCGAGTCCATTTACGCTCACATGAAGATGTACTTTTACGCCTATCTGATTGTCAGCGCCATGGACCGCTTCCTGCGCCGCAAGGAGACGCCCCCATCCTTCTGGTATTCGCGCATGTTGATCGCCTCATCCTTCCCGTGGATGTCCATTGCGATCTGGTTCATCCCAACCGCGCTGGGGTTCGACCTGGGCGGCTGGGAACTGCCCTATTCCCTGATCCTGACGTTCGTCGGCTTTTGCCTTGCCCTTGTCCTCGACGACGATTTGGAGCGCGCCGAATTCAGCCGCGCCGCAAAGGTCTTTATCTGGATCGCCTTCGCCGCCGCGTGGATCACATATATCGGCTTCTCCTTCCGCGTGCCGGATAATTTCTTTATCGCCGCATAGCGGAATATATCGCAAGACAAAACGTCCCGAAGGTCGCGAACTTTCGGGACGTTTTTTTATCCGTCGCGCAAAATGCAAACTGAAGTTTGAGGCGCGTTGCCTCTTCACCGTCCGATTTTAGGCCCTCCCCGGTCGTACCTCCCCTTGACAGGGCGGGAGTTTCGCTGTATATTGATTACTGACCGTTCGGTAAGTTTTGAAGCAAGGAGAAAAAATGACAGACAAAACTCGCAACCAGTTGCTCCTGGTTCTCTTTCTCGGCGTGCTAATGGGCGCGCTCGACATTGCGATTGTCGCCCCCGCCCTGCCCGCCATCCAAACCTATTACGGCGTCGGCGACCGCGCCCTGGCGTGGACGTTCACCATCTATGTGCTGTTCAACCTGATCGGCACGCCGCTGATGGCGAAACTTTCGGACATATCGGGGCGGCGTTCGATTTATATTCTGGATGTCGTTCTCTTCGCTCTGGGTTCGCTGATCGTCGCGCTTTCGCCTGCCAACTTATTCGCGGGGCTGCTATTCGGGCGCGCGTTGCAGGGGTTGGGCGCGGGCGGCATCTTCCCCGTCGCCAGCGCAGTGATCGGCGATACATTTCCGCCTGAGAAGCGCGGCGGCGCGTTGGGTTTGATCGGCGCGGTGTTCGGTCTCGCTTTTCTTGTCGGACCGATCCTTGGCGGAATCATCATGAGCGCCGCGACCTGGCATTGGCTGTTCATCATCAACCTGCCCGTCGCGCTGGTCGTGATCGTCATGGGATGGAAACTGCTCCCTACGCAACGCCCCGACGCGCGCGGCGCGTTCGACTGGGCTGGAATGATCACGCTCGGCGTTCTTTTGTCCGCGTTCGCGTATGGATTAAATCAAATTGATACAGCCAACTTTGTAGGCAGTTTCTTCTCGCTGAACGTTCTGCCCTTCATCCTGCTCGCCGCGATTCTGTTGTTCGTGTTCGTCCGCATTGAGAATCAAGCCAGCGATCCCGTTCTGCAACTGACCTTGTTCAAGAGCCGCCAATCGGTTTTGGCGAGCGCGCTTTCCGCGGGCGCGGGCATCGGCGAAGTGAGCATGGTCTTCATCCCCGCGTTGGCCATCGCCGCCCTGCCCGGCGTGGTGGATAAACACACATCCAGTTACCTGCTGATGCCCGTCGTCCTCGCGCTCGGGGTTGGCTCGCCGCTCGCGGGACGCATGTTGGATAAATTCGGTTCCAAAGCGGTCGTGACCGTCGGGACGATTCTGCTCGCCGCCGGTTCGCTCATGCTGGGGATTTGGAACTCGGCGCTTTGGATGTTCATCGCCGAAGGGGCGCTGATCGGACTCGGACTTTCCGCCTTGCTGGGCGCGCCGATCCGCTACATCATGCTGAACGAAGCGCCCGAATCGCAGCGGACTTCGGCGCAGGGAGCGCTCGTCATCTTCACCAGCGTCGGACAGTTGATCAGCAGCGCGCTGGTCGGCGCCGTCGCGGCTTCGGCAGGCGGCGGCGTGAACGGGTACGGCGTCGCCTATCTGGCGATTGGCGCCATCTCTGTGATGCTGGTTCTGCTGACCTTCGGGTTGAAGAGTCGTCAGCAAGAAATCAAACGCGCCGCGCAACTCCAAACTGCGGCGACGCACGGAGGCGATTAATGTCCTCTTTTGCAATCTTAAAGTTCGTGCATGTATTCTCCGCCATGATCGCGGTCGGGACGAATATCAGTTACAACCTGTTATTGATCAACGCGGCGCGCCGTCCCGAAACGACCGTGTTCACGCTCAAGACGATTCGGCTTCTCGACAGCCGCCTGGCGAATCCTTCCTATGCTGTAACGCTCCTCGCGGGTTTGTGGATGGCGTTTGCCGTCCCGTTCCCACTCATGACGCCTTGGATATTGGCTTCCATCATTCTTTATCTGCTCATCGCCGCGCTGGGATTCGGCGTTTACGCCCCGATCTTTCGCAAACAACTCAAACTCGCCGAGAGCGAAGGGATGCGGAGTCGAGCCTATTTACAGACAGCCCGGCAGGGGATGACTCTCGTCTTTATCGTTACGGCTCTCGTGGCATTGATTATCTTCTTTATGGTGGTCAAGCCGCCGTTGTGGGGCGGGTGGTTTTAAAATCTTGCGCGCAACTAACGCTGGAGAGCGTCAACCGCGCGGCGGGAATGTTACAATTCGTTCATGGCAAACACAGCGACCGGTCTCGACGAACAGATCCTTGAAACCGCAAAGGATTTGTTCATCAACAAGGGCTATCACGGCTTGTCCATGCGCGAGATTTCCGACGCGCTGGATGTTTCCAAAGCCGCCTTGTATTATTACTTCAAGGACAAGGAAGAACTTTTTCTGGCGATCCTGAAAGTATATTTGGACGATATGAGCGAGGCGTTGGACCGCATCCAATCCGAAGCCGCTCCCCGTCGCGAGCAGATCCGTCATTTCATCGAGTATGTGCTTGCCCAGCCATCTAAACAGCGCGCCACCATCCGCCTCGCCAGCCAGGAGATTGTCCACCTGACCCCGAAAGCGCGGAAGGCGTTCGACGCCCTGTACCGCGAGAAGTTCGTTGGCAAAGTGCAATCCATCCTGCAACAAGGCATGGACAACGGCGAGTTCCGCAAAATGCGGGCGGAAGCCGCAGTATGGGGATTGTTGGGAATCATGTTCCCGTATTTTTATCCCGCCCACTCAGGCGACAGCCCCGTGCCTGATGAAACGATTCAGGAAGTGGCAACGATTTTTCTGGACGGGATTTGCAAATAGATTCCCCCGCTCAACCAGCGTTGGAAATTTAGGTCGGACTATGTTGTCCGACCCATTGTTTTAATAGTTGTATGTCGTTGCGAAGCAATCTCCTGTTTCGAGGAGATTGCTTCGGGCGAAGAACAAGTGCGCCCTCGCAACGACATGAATCTTGTTTATCGTTTCAATGTCCTATACTTCACCCGATGCGGAGTCAAATCTTTGCCGAATTTCTCCCTCATCATCGTTTCGTAATCGGATCAGTTGCAGATCTATGTCATTGCGAGGAGCGTTCGTTGCGACGAAGCAATCCCCTGTTTCGAGGAGATTGCTTCGTCGGGAAGAGCGCCCTCCTCGAAACGACATGTTAACGCTTGAGGGTTCTATATTTCATCCGATGGGGAGTGAGATCTTTGCCAAATTTTTATAGCATCTTATCTCCACAGAAAATATGTTTGTATTTATTCTACGGCAGAACTTTTATACTTTTTATTAACTCTTTAAACTGCTTATGAAAGGGACCGTTTGCTTCTACCTCGGGACAAATAAAGCCAATTGCATAAAACCGATCGCCCGCGTAAAAGAAAATGGCTTCCTGGTAATTATCGGTAGTTAATGACGGCGGAAAAATAGAAGTAAACCACCTTGCGTCATGCCCATCGATTTGAACGGTGACATCAGACTTGAGTACAGACTCGTACTTCGCCAAATATGCATCTGTCCACCCCTGTAGTAATTCTTGTGGATTGGATTCTTTATAAGCTTGTATGCCAATGTCTCCGTTTGGAAAATCCTGAGGTAAAGAAAGTATTTCTAAGTAGGGATTTTCTTCGTTTGGAGGTAGTTCGCTAGACATCTTTTGTGATTCTAAATTCCAACTTGCAGGATAGGAGAAAGAAATTTGAAAGAGACTATCGCTGTCTGGCTGAAATTCTTTTAAGGCTGGTTGACAGGCGGTTAATGCTGACAAGAAAAGGAATATCAACAATAGACTCTTAATCTTGTTCATTTGCCATTTCCCATAACGATTGAAAGGTAATTGCGAGGAGCCTCAGATGTTATCAGTACGATTATATATTGGTTTGCTGGGGTATTCTTAGTAAAAATACAACATATAATTAAACAAAAAGGGACGGGTACGAGACCCGTCCCTACAAGATTATCTTTTCAACGTTCTGTATTTCACGCGATGCGGGGTGAGGTCTTTGCCGAATTTCTCTTGCATCATCGTTTCGTAATCGGACCAGTTGCCGATGTGCATGGTGGCGATTGAGTCATCTTCGAAGACGATGAGGTGGGTGCAGATGCGGTCGAGGAACCAGCGGTCGTGGCTGACGACGAGGGCGACGCCTGCAAATTCGCTGATGGCTTCTTCGAGGGCGCGGAGGGTGTTGACGTCGAGGTCGTTGGTGGGTTCGTCGAGCAGGATGACGTTGGCGCCTTCGGTGAGGGTCTTGGCGAGGTGGACGCGGTTGCGTTCGCCGCCTGAGAGGATGCCGACTTTCTTTTGCTGGTCGGAGCCTGCGAAGTTGAATGCGGAACAATAGCCGCGCGCGTTAATTTTCTTCTTGCCGAGTTCAAGGAAGTCTGCGCCGCCTGAGATTTCTTCGTAGACGGTCTTCTCGGAGTCGAGGGTGCGGTTTTGGTCTACGTAGGAGAGTTTGACGGTTTCACCAATTTTGATGGTGCCGCTATCGGGTTTCTCTTTGCCGACGATCATCTTGAGCAGGGTGGTCTTGCCTGCGCCGTTGGGACCCACTATCCCGATGATACTGCCTGGGGGAACAGAAGCAGAAAACCCGTCGAGAATGAGGCGGTCGTCCCCTCCTCCGTCGGGGCTGGCATAAGACTTCGTCACCTTGTCAAATTCAAAAACAACGTCACCGAGGCGCGGACCAGGCGGGATGTAGATATCCAGTTCTTCGCGGCGCGCTTCGGCTTCTTGATTGAGCAATTTTTCGTAGGCGCTGACGCGGGCTTGTCCTTTGGATTGACGCGCTTTGGGCGACATGCGAATCCATTCGAGTTCGCGTTCGAGGGTCTTTTGGCGTTTCGATTCGGATTTCTCCTCGAGGCGGATGCGTTCCTGTTTTTGTTCGAGCCACGAGGAGTAGTTGCCCTTGTAGGGGATGCCGTAGCCGCGGTCGAGTTCGAGGATCCAGCCTGCGACGTTGTCGAGGAAGTAGCGGTCGTGGGTGACGGCGATGACGGTGCCTTTGTAATCGCGCAGGTGATGTTCGAGCCACGCCACGGACTCGGCGTCGAGGTGGTTGGTGGGTTCGTCGAGCAGGAGAATATCGGGTTCGGTGAGCAGGAGTCGGGTGAGGGCGACGCGGCGCTTTTCTCCGCCTGAGCAGACCTTGATGGGCGTATCCGACGGCGGGCAGCGCAGGGCGTCCATGGCGAGTTCGAGGCGGCTGTCGAGGTTCCAGGCGTCGTGCTTGTCGAGGCGCTCTTGCAGTTTGGCTTGTTCGGCGACGAGGGCGTCGAAGTCGGCGTCGGGTTCGGCGAATTTGGCGTTGACCTCATCGAAGCGCGCGAGCATATCCACGATGGGTTGCACCGCTTCTTTCACGACTTCGATGACGGTCTTGCTTTCGTCGAGTTTGGGTTCCTGTTCGAGCAAGCCCGTGGTGTAGCCTTTGGATTGCGAGATCTCGCCGATGTAGTCGTTGTCCATGCCTGCCATGATGCGCAGTAAGGTGGATTTGCCCGCGCCGTTAAGACCGAGCACGCCGATCTTGGCGCCGAGGTAGAAGCCGAGGGAGATGTCGCGGAGGATTTGTTTGTTGGGAGCGCTTTGCGCGATCTTGCCCACGCGGTTCATGGAGTAGATGACTTGGGTGGTTTCGTTGCTCATAGTGAGGGGATTTTATCAGAGAGTGAGGAAGGATGAATGATGAAGGATGAATTTTTTAACCACGAAGGACACGAAGGTTTAAGGGACGCTGAAGAACGCAGACGGACGCTGATTTATTTTTGGGGATGAAAAACCTCCGCTTCGGACTGCGGGGGAGGTTGGTTCGGTTTCGAGGGGCTTTGTGCTACGCTGTTAGCCCGCACGGGGATACCCTAACGGGCACACGTGAATCACCCGTGCTATTTTTACGAAGTCCACTAAAGCGGACTGAGCTAGTATGAGAACAGATTGGCAACAAGGAATTTCTTTGTTGATTTCAAAGAAGATTACGGCTATACTAGCCGAGTACGATTATGTTGCCTAGTGTTGATGATGTGAGGAATTTTCATATGGCAATGGATTTAGTGCGTAGCGAAGAGAAAAACTCAAATCTCTTCACCGACATCAAAGCATTGATATCTTTCCTAAAAACGGTTTTTGATCTATTTGAGAATGAAACGTTGAATGAAAAGGGAACAAGACGTTTGTTCTCTTTGTATGTTGCGTTATCAGAACTTCTAAAGGATTTTGACCAATATATTCTTTATATCAAAGACCATCTCACTGATTTAGAATCAAAGCAAAGTACTGTTTTATGGGAAGTTAACAAGCTAGCCGACTCTATTGCCCGAAAACATTATGAAGTATACAGACTTTTGGAAGAACTTGAATATGGAATAAAATCTCTCGGAATGCCTCTTTTCCAGTTCATCAAGGAAAACAGAGGGAGGGTTTCTAAGAGTTGGGGTTATAGTCAGGATCAAATAAACTTAGTACAAGAATTCAGGAAATCTTTCCCGACGAACTTGAAACCACAGTATCTTAAAGATGTCTACAGAATAAACTTCGCCTCTGGTAAAGTATTTATTGGATCAGTGGCAATAAAAGACAATCCTCAATTTCGCTCGTATCTGCTTGATCATCAGATCATATATGATGGCTTTGCAAAGGTTCTTGTTAGGCTTGAAGGAATAGTCAAAGCACAATTTGAGAAAAATGCCTTATGGTAAGAAGGCAACATACTCAGACAAGATGTAAGGTGAGTCACTATGAAAAAAACAAAGGCTGACTTAAAACGCATTGCTGAACAAAGAGGATTTGTCGGCAGACGAGCTGAACAAATGGCATTTCGTACTGCGTTGCTCAATTTGCTTGATATTCATCGTGGAAGCCATTCCGAAGACGAACTATTATTTAAGCAGATTTTCCTTTTGCATGGTGTGGGAGGAATGGGTAAGACTACACTTCTCAATCGCCTGGAAGAAATATGCAAAGAAGTAGCGGAAAATGAAATTACAGTCGTCAAAGTTGACTGGGAGGAATTCAAAAGATCACCCGTTGGAAGCACAACAGAGATAATGGAAATCGTTCTAGGGCGTGTACCCTCTGAGTTCACTAATGAATTACGGAAATTCAAGGATATTCGCGAGCAGAGAAATAAAGTTCGTATAACAACTGAGACGGCAAGAAAAGAATACACGGAACCTGTGGCTACATTCGCTGAAGTTGTTTCAACGTTAACCGCCACGGGGTCTCTCGGAAAAAAAATTATAGAAGAGACTGTCCATTTGGGCGCAAAAGGTTTGTCAGAAGCAATGGACAAATTCGATGACTACCTACAATTAAGACTAACAGCTCAGGAGTTTGCTTTATACAAAAACCCACAACTTGAGATGTCTAGGGCATTCGTTGATAGCATTAATAGCATTAGCGAGCGAAAGCCGTTGGTTTTAATGTTCGACACTTATGAACTTATTGATAGGTATGACTCTTGGGTACGTGAAGTTATTAAACGAAGTAGCCCTAAAATATTATTTTTAATTGCAGGTCGACATGACCATAAAAAGAGTTACTCAGATATCTTTCCTGAGGAATTGATCTACGCAACACAATTAGAAAGCTTTTCTAAACATGATATAAAAGATTATCTGGATAGTTATCACTGGGAGCAGAAAACTATTGTTACAGACGAGCTACTAGATACTATAGACCACATAAGCAGAGGAGTACCATTAGCGGTAAAGGCGATTGCAGAGGCGATCAACAGAGGGAAGGAAATTGATACAATATTTGTAACTACTCAGCGAGAAACGAGTAACGGGTTGTCAAAAAGATAAAGGTCTGCGAAAATAAGCTCAGTGAACGTAACCCAACTGCCGAGTGAAAAAGAAATACGTGCCGCCTACCAAGCAGGGG